>ERZ827471.1238-NODE-1238-length-16132-cov-6.420165_pt1 | contig 16132 bp, 14 predicted proteins | sample MGYA00519772_ERZ827471 | MGnify/ENA primary metagenome ERZ827471 (study PRJEB31778, sample SAMEA3449315) | human gut metagenome | biome: human gut; feature: human-associated habitat; material: faeces | place: United Kingdom | collected 2010/2012 ... | reverse complement strand
CTAGAGAAAGCCTGGATCCCCCGCCCGGGACCGGGCGGGAACCCACCTCGCAGGTCTGGGCCTGCGATGGTCCTAACCGGACCACCTTCCGACGGCAGAGACGGCCCCCCGGCTCTTCCGGGCGGGGCCCCCTCACACCCCCGTCAGGTCAAAGGCGGGAATATACTCCGCCTTCGCCGCCTCCACCCCCTGGGTGAACCCCTCCAACCCCAGGTTGGCCATATAGGCCTCTGCCCCGCGGATCTCGCTCTTCCGCAGGGGGCGGTCCAGGGGCGGGAACGCCGCCGCCCGGCCCCAGGGGGTGTACTGGCTCATGAGGGAAAAGAGAACCGTCCCCGGGGGAAAGGTCCCCGCCACCCAGTCCATAACCTCCTTGGCCTGGGCCAGCCGTCCGGGGAGGAGGAGGTGGCGGATCACCACCCCCCGCCGGAGCAGACCGTCCCCGTCCAGCTGGTAGGGTCCGGTCTGGCGGACCATCTCCCGGATGGCCGCCTGGGCCACCGCCGGGTAGTCCGCCGCCCCGGCGTAGGCCTTGGCCCCCTGGGGGTCGGGGTACTTGTAGTCGGGGAGATAGATGTCGATCTTCCCTTCCAGGGCCTGGAGGGTCTCCACCCGGTCATACCCCCCGGTGTTCCACACCACAGGAATCGGGAGGGGCGCCTCCAAAGCTTGGGCCACCACGTGGGCAAAGTGGGTGGGATTCACCAGGTCGATGTTATGGGCCCCCTGGGCCACAAGCTCCTGGAAGATGGCCCGGAGACGGTCCACCGAGATGGTCTTTCCAAAATCGGCCTGGCTGATGGCCTGGTTCTGGCAGAACACGCACCCCAGGGAGCAGCCGGAGAAAAACACCGTCCCCGCCCCTCGGGTGCCGGAGAGGGGGGGCTCCTCCCAGAAGTGGAGGGCAGCCCGGGCCACCACCGGCTCCGACGGCATCCGGCACCGGCCGGCGGCCTTGGTCCGGTCCCCCCCGCACTGGCGGGGGCAGAGGGTGCAGTGGGTGGGGTCATAGGATAGCCGGCTCATTCCAACCCCTCCTCTACCAAAGTCTGAAAGGGGGCGAAGGCGCTGGGAATGGCATAGGTCTCCGCCAGCTCCCCCCGGCCGGCCCACACCCAGCCGGGGGGGAGGGTATCCTCCTCCAGGGCGCACCGGAGGGCGGTCATCCGCCACTCCACGTGGGTAAAGATGTGGGTCCCTGTCCCGGCGAAGGCGGGCTCCCCTGTCAGGCCCCAGGCGGCCAGCGCGTCCTGGGCCGGGGCAAGCTCGTTGGGGTACTCCCACAGCCCCGCCAGCAGTCCCTTGGCCGGCCGGCGGCGAAGGGCCACCTTCCCCTGGTGGAAGAGGAGAAAGACCACCCGCTCCTCCACCCGCCGGGGCTTTTTCGCCGGGCGGACGGGGAGGGTCTGGGCCGTCCCCTCCCGCCGGGCCACGCAGAAGTCCTGGGCAGGACACTCCTCACACAGGGGGGCCCCGTTGGGCAGGCAGACCATGGCCCCCAGGTCCATCATGGCCTGATTGAACTTGCCGGGGAAGTCCGTGGGGATCACCTCCTGGAGGGCTTGGGTAAAGTGGCGCTTTCCCTGGGTGGTGGTGATATCGGTGTCATCCCCCATCACCCGGGCGGCCACCCGGAGGAGGTTCCCGTCCACCGCCGGCACCGGCTGGCCAAAGGCGATGGAGGCAATGGCGGCGGCGGTGTACTCCCCCACCCCTGCCAGTCTTCGCAGGTCCTGGTAGTTCGAGGGGAAGGCTCCGCCGAACTGGTCCACAATCTGCCGGGCGGCCTTTTGCAGGTTCCGGGCCCGGCTGTAGTAGCCCAGGCCCTGCCACAGCTTCATAAGCTGGTCCTCCGGGGCCTCCGCCAGGGCCTGGACGGTGGGAAAGGCCTCCAGAAACCGGGTAAAGTACCCCACCACCGCCGCCACCCGGGTCTGTTGGAGCATGATCTCAGACACCCACACCCGGTAGGGGGTGACCTCCCGCCGCCAGGGCAGGTCCCGGGCGTGGGTTTGGTACCACCCCAGCAGGGGGATGGGCAGTTGGGAGAGTGGGTTTTCCATGGTACAAAACCTCCTAAAGAGAATGGAACTTGGGCCGCTGGTGCTGTGTACCCTTCGGGTGGGTGCCTCGGAAGCCACCTCGAGGCGCAGCGCCCCGGGGGCCCCGCCTGCCCGGCGGGGGTCCCCATTTCTCCCGGGCGAATTACAATAGGAAGTGCAACAGCAGAAGAAAAAGGCCCACAGGAAGGCAGCAATCTGGTAGAATAAGAGAGTCAATAAAAACTTATCACCAAAGGAGGCCGTCCTGTGAGCTACCACCATCTTAGCAGAAAAGAGCGGGGAATGATAGCCCTGTGGGAAAATAATCGTGTTCCTCGTCGAGAAATCGCTCGCCGTCTGCACCGCAGTCCCTCGACCATCAGCCGGGAACTGGCCAATGGAAAGGGAGAGGGGCGGTACCGAGCAGATGAGGCCCAGAAACGTTCTGTCCTGCGTCGGCAGGCCAGCCACCGTACGTTGCGCTATCAGGATCCGTGGATCCAACAATATGTGCGGGAAAAGCTGAGCCAATGCTGGTCCCCCGAACAAATTGCGGGGAGGCTACGCCGGGAATACCCTCAGGAGCCCGCCAAATGGGTCTCCTGCAGCAGCATTTACCGTTGGCTGAAAAAGGGCCTTTTAGAACAATCTGCGGCCTTACAGGTCCATTTACGGCACTATAAGCACCAACACGGGGAGAAAAGAGGACGATTTCACGGGATTCGGGAACTAAACGAACGCAGCAGACAGGCCCTGTGGAGGAAGCGGGTCGGAGACTGGGAGGTAGACACCATCGTTTCCTCCAACCGGAAAGGCTGCCTACTTTCTGTGTGTGACAGAAAGAGCAGGTACTGTGGTCTGGTTCTTTTAAGAAACTGCTCTGCCAAAGAGGCCATGCGGGGATTTCGCTTCCTGTTTGAGGACAGGAAGCTCCCACTGAAGACCATGACCGGGGATCGGGGGAAAGAATTTGCCTGTTATCAGGAAGTGGAGGAAACCTTGGGGATCCCCTTCTATTTCACGCGTCCCCATTCCCCTTGGCAGAAGCCTTCGGTAGAAAACTTGAACGGCCTGGTACGTCAGTTTTTTCCGAGAGGTACCAACTTCCGGGAGATCTCCCAGCAAGAAGTTTCCCAGGTCATGGATATGCTCAATCACAGACCCAGAAAGTGCCTCCGATTTGCCTCCCCTGCTGAAGTGTTGCACTTCACTTGACAATTCGCCCCGGAGAAAGCCGGGCTCCCCCGCCGGAGTCGGCGGGGAACCCACGTTGCAGGGCCCACCCTGCAACGGTTCCAACGGAACCACCTATCGATGACAGAGGGCCCGGCCCTCTTTCTCCCCATTTCTCGGGAGAAATGGGGACCCCCGCCGGGCAGGCGGGCCCCCCGGGGCGCTGCGCCCCAAGGGCGCTTCCGAGCCGCCCACCCCAAGGGCACGCAGCACCACCAACCAAACGCAAAGGAGGTAGCACGGTGGAACTCTCCCAACATCTAAAAACCCGCATGGCCCAGCGGAAGCTGGCCCACGCCTACCTGGTGGTGGGGGAGAACCGCCGCCAGCTGGCGGACCAGCTGGCCGCCGCCTGGGTGTGCACCGGGGAGGCCCCCCCCTGCGGCCATTGCGCCGGCTGCCGGAAGGCCGCCCAGGGGATCCACCCCGACATTGTCCGGGCGGATCCGGAGGGGGAGGGGCTGAAGGCCGAGGCCGTCCGGGCCCTTCGGTCGGACGCCTACATCCTGCCCAACGAGGCGCCAAGGAAGGTCTACCTCCTGGAGCACGCGGAACTGCTGAACCAGACGGGGCAGAACATCCTGCTCAAACTCATCGAGGAGGGCCCCTCCTATGCCTGCTTCCTCTTTCTGAGCCCCAACCCGGAGCTCCTTCTGCCCACCATCCGCTCCCGGTGCGAGACCCTCCGGGCCCCGGGGGAGGAGACCCATCAGGCCAGTCAGGAGGGGGAGCAGCTGGCCAACCTCATCCTCACCGGCGCCCCGCCGGAGGCGTGTTTGCCCTTCCTCATTTCCCTGGAAAAGCGGGACCGGGAGGAGATCGGTTGGATGTTGGAGGAGACCGTGGCCCGGCTCACCGCCGCCCTGCCCCAGCGGCCGGACCTTTTACCGGTGCTGGACCGGCTTGCCCCCATTCAGCGGGCCTGCGACTTCAACATCAGTGCGGGCCATTTGTGCGGCTGGCTTGCCGCCGCTTTGTAGATAAAGGAGTACACTATGGCAGAGATTGTCAGTGTTCGCTTTCGCAGCGAAGGGAAACAATACTATTTTGATCCCCAAGGCCTCACCTGCCGGCCTGGGGACGGCCTCATTGTGGAGACCGCTTCCGGGCAGGAGTTTGCCCACTGTGTCCGTGGGAATTTCCGGTTGGAGGAGGCCCAGCTGGTCTCCCCCCTTCGCCCGGTGATTCGCCTGGCCACCCAGGAGGACCTGGCGGTGGTGGAGAAAAACCGGGAGAAGGAGAAGTACGCCTTCCGGGTTTGCCAGGAGAAAATCCTGGAGCACAAGCTGGAGATGAAGTTGGTCAGCGTGGAGTGCAACTTCGAGGGCACCAAGATCCTCTTCTTCTTCACCTCCGACGGCCGGGTGGACTTCCGGGGCCTGGTGAAGAGCCTGGCTGCCGTCTTCCATACCCGCATCGAACTGCGGCAGATCGGCATCCGGGACGAGGCCAAGATGTTAGGGGGCTTGGGCATCTGCGGCCGGCCCTTCTGCTGCAGCTCCTTCCTGCGGGAGTTCCAGCCGGTGTCCATTAAGATGGCCAAAACCCAAAACCTCTCCCTGAACCCCACCAAGATTTCCGGCACCTGCGGCCGCCTGATGTGCTGCCTGAAGTACGAGCAGAACGCCTATGAGGACCTGATGAAAGGCGCCCCCAAGGCCGACTCCTTCGTGGAAACCCCCGACGGGGCGGGGACCATCAACAGCGTCAACACCCTCCGGGAGCAGGTGCGGGTCCGGCTGGACAGCGCGCCGGACAGCTTAAAGACCTACCACAACAGTGAGATCCGGGTGATCCGCAGCGGCAAGGGCAAGCGGCCGGAGGGCTATGTGGAGCCCCCCAAGGAGGAGCTGGCCAAGCTGCGGAAGGTCAGCGAGTCCCCCGAGGACCAGTACCGCCGGGAGCAGGCCGCCCTGGCCGCCGCCCTGGACGAGTTTATGGCGGAGCACCAGGAGGCTGCCGCCCATCCCGACCACAGCAACCCCTCCCGCCGCCGCCGGGGGGACCGGGGCAAGAACGCCGAACGGGCAGAGCGCGCCCTGGAGGCCGAGGTGGAAAAGGAGAAGGAGAAGCAGCAGCACCGCCGCTCCCGCCACCACCGCAGCAGCCGCAGCCAGCCCCTCCAGGGGCAGACCGACCCCCACAGCTTGGCCGCCCTGGCAGAGGAGGTCATGGAGCAGGAGGAGGGCGCCGCCCCCTCCCGCCGCCGCAGCAGCCGGAGCCGGGGCCGCAGCAAGCCCAGCGGCGCCCGACAGGAGAAACCCAACCGGGAGGCCCCTTCCGCCAAACCCGGAGAGGGCGGGGAGAAGAAGAGCCGCTCCCGCTGGCACCGGCGGGGCCACCGCCGCAGCGGCGGCCAGGGCAGCGGCAGCCAAACCCCACCCCCCCAGAACTGACCCACAGGAAACCCATGGCAAAAAGCAGAGCCGCCCAGCAAACACCGCCGGGCGGCCTGTTTCTTTCCTCTGGATTTTCCTTGACAGGGGAAACGAGGGGCAGTATCATAAAAAATTGGGCATTGCGTTATCTCCCAAGAATTTAACAAAAAAAGGGTTTTCGATTTTACACGCGTTCCATATGCTAAAGAATAGGTTTTTCTGTCCATCGGCAGGGACAGAACAGGAGGACATCATGAAACAAGCAGTCATTGATATCGGGTCCAATTCTATGCGCCTCACGGTCTATGAAACCACAGAGACCGGGGGCTTTACCATCCTGTTCAAGGATAAAGTGATGGCCGGGCTGGCCGGCTATGTAGAGGACGGGGCGCTGAGCCTGGACGGCATCGCCCGGGCTGTGTTGGGCCTGATGTCCTTTCGGAACACCTTGGAGGCCTTAAACATCACCCAAGTGTCTGTGTTTGCCACCGCCTCCCTGCGCAACATCACCAACACCACCCAGGCGGTGAACACCATTCAGCGGGCCACCGGCTTTTCCATTGAGGTGATCTCCGGGGAGGAGGAGGCCCGCTACGGTTACGCCGGGGCCATGGAGGAGCTGGACCTGTCTGACGGCCTGTTCGTGGACATTGGCGGGGCCAGCACCGAGGTGGTCCGCTTTGCCGACCGGCAGCTGATCACCGCCAACAGCTGCCCCGTGGGCTCCCTGAAGCTGTACCGGGATTGGGTGAAGAAGATCCTCCCCAACCGGGAGGCCATCCAGAACATGGAGCACGCCATCCAGCAGGCCATGGAGGGTGTGATCCATCAGTCCGTCCCCCAAGGGCTGCCTCTGGTGTGCGTGGGGGGAACCTCCCGGGCGGCGCTGAAGCTGGCTAAGCGCGTATGCCACCTGCCGGAGAGCGCCAACCGCATCTCGATCCAGCAGTTACAGCAGGTGTGTGCTGCCCTCTGTGCCTCCCAGAAGGCGGCGGCAGACCTGATCTTAAAGGTGGAACCGGAGCGGATCCACACCATGATTCCCGGCCTGCTCATCCTTCGGCACATCGTGGAAGGCTTTGGCGCCGGGGAAATGATTGTCAGCCAATACGGCGTAAGAGAGGGTTATTTATGTCAAAAGATTCGAAAGGCGTCTTAACGGATTACAGCTATACCCAAAACCGAGAACTCAGCTGGCTGCGCTTCAACCGCCGGGTCCTGGAGGAGGCGGCCGACGACACCGTCCCCACCCTGGAACGGTTGAAGTTTATCTCCATTTTTACCAGCAACCTGGACGAGTTTTTCATGGTCCGGGTGGGGAGTTTGGTGGATATGGCCTCCGTCTCCCCCAAGGACGTGGACAACAAGAGCGGCATGGGGCCCAAGGAGCAGCTGGCGGCCATCCACGAGGTGGTCCCCGGCCTCATTGAGATCAAGGGCCAGCTCTTCCAGCGGGTGAGCGCCCTGCTGGCCCAGGAGGGCATCCAGGACCTGGAGTACCCGGACCTCACGGACCAGGAACGGGTACAGGCCGACGACTACTTTCGCTCCGCGGTGCTGCCCATCCTCTCCCCCCAGATTGTGGGGCAGCGCCATCCAACCCCCCATTTGGACAACAAGGCCCTCTACATCACGGCCCTGCTGAGCAGCAAGAGCGACAAAAAGTCCCTGGGCTTCATCCCCCTGCCCGCCGCCCTGCCCCCCATCTTCCTGCTGCCGGGAAGCCAAGGGCGGTACCTGCGGCTGGAGAACCTCATCCGCCACTGGGCCCCCAAACTCTTTGGCAAGTATGTGGTGGAGGAGACCTGCGTCATCAGCGCCACCCGGAACGCCGACCTCACCTTCGACACGGAGAAGTTCGAGGACCGGGAGGAGGACTTCCGCCAGCTGATGACCAAAATGCTCAAGAAGCGGGCCAACCAGGCCATTGTCCGCCTGGAACTGGGCCAGAAGCCCAGCCAGACCATGATGGACCTGCTCACCGGGATGATTCCCGTGGTCACCGGCCAGGTGTACTACGACAGCTCCCCCCTGGCCATGGGCTATGTGAGCCAGTTGGAAAAGCTGCTGCCGGAGGAGCTCCGGGCCAAGCTCACCTATGTGCCCTACCAGCCCCGGTGGCCGGAGAACCTGAACCGGCAGGAGTCCATGATCGACCAGATCCGCCGGCGGGACCGGCTCCTCTTTTTCCCCTTTGACTCCATTGATCCCTTCCTGAAACTGTTGGAGGAGGCGGCAGACCGGCCGGACGTGGCCTCCATCAAGATCACCATCTACCGTCTGGCCTCCACCTCCAAGATCGCCCGGATCCTCTGCCGGGCGGCGGAAAACGGCAAGGAAGTGGTGGCCCTCATGGAGCTCCGGGCCCGGTTTGACGAGGCCAACAACATCGCCTGGTCCAAAATGCTGGAGGAGGCCGGGTGCAAGGTGATCTACGGCATGGAGAACTTCAAGTGCCACAGCAAGCTCTGCCTCATCACCCTCCAGGACAAGTCGGGCACCCATTACATCACCCAAGTGGGCACCGGCAACTACAACGAAAAGACCAGCGCCCTGTACACCGACCTGAGCGTGATGACCGCCTCCCCCGTCATCGGGGCTGATGGGGCGGCCTTCTTCCGAAACATGCTCACGGACAATTTGGAGGGGGAGTACGACGCCCTCCTGGTGGCCCCCAAAGGCCTGAAGCCCAGCCTGTGCGATTTGATCCAGGCGGAGATCGACAAGGGAAGCGACGGGTACATCTGCATCAAGGCCAACTCCGTCACCGAACGGGACATCATCGACAAACTCCAGGAGGCCTCCCAGGCGGGGGTCCAGGTGGAGATGATTATCCGGGGCATCTGCTGCATCCGCCCTGGGGTGCTGCTGAAGACGGAGCACATCCAGGTCACCAGCATTGTGGGCCGGTACCTGGAGCACGCCCGGATCTATGTCTTTGGCAAGGGGGACCAGGTGAAGTACTTCATCGCCTCGGCAGACCTGATGACGCGGAACCTCCAGCGGCGGGTGGAGATCGCCTGCCCCATCTGGGACAAGGAGATCCAGGGCCAGCTCCAGACCATCCTGGACACCCAGCTTCGGGACAATGCCAAGGCCTCCTTCCTCCAGCCCAGCGGCACCTACCTCCGGAAGGAGCCCCAGAACGGCCAGCCCCGGCTGGACTGCCAGGAGGTCTTTTTGGAGACCTCCCTCCACCATCCGGAGCCTGCTGCCCCGGTTAAGAAACCGCGCCCCGAGACGGAGAAGGTCTCCTTCTTCCAAAAGATGCGCAGGCTCTTTGGGGGAAAGTAAGGCCCTTCCCCTGACGGCTCTCCATAGAAAAAGAGAAAAAAATTCCCCGCGGCGTCTGCCGCGGGGAATTTTGGTTCTTCCGGGGAAGGATTAGTTGTACTTGTAGAAGCCCTCGCCGGTCTTCTGGCCCAGCAGGCCAGCGCGCACCATCTTCTTCATGGTCAGAGCGGGACGGTACTTGGAGTCGCCGGTCTCGGTGAAGATGGTCTCCATGATGGCCAGGCAGATGTCCAGACCAACCAGGTCGGCCAGAGCCAGGGGGCCCATCTTGTGGTTGGCACCGTACATCATAGCGGTGTCGATATCCTCCTTGGAGGCGATGCCGTTCTCCAGAACGATGATGGCCTCGTTGATCATGGGGAACAGGATGCGGTTGACCACGAAGCCGGGAGCCTCGCCAACCTCAACGGGGTTCTTGCCGATCTCCTTGGCGCAGGCATAGACGGCCTGGAAGGTCTCGTCGTTGGTACGGGCGCCGCGGATGACCTCCACCAGCTTCATGGCGGGGGCGGGGTTGAAGAAGTGCATGCCCAGGACCTTCTCAGGACGCTTGGTGGCAGCAGCAATGGCGGTGATGGAGATGGAGGAGGTGTTGGAGGCCAGGATGGTCTCGGGCTTGCAGATGGTGTCCAGCTCCTTGAAGATGTCCTTCTTCACGTCCAGGACCTCGATGGCAGCTTCCACAACCAGGTCGCAGTCCTTGGCGTCAGCCAGCTCCAGGGTGAAGGAGACGCGGGAGAGCATCTCGTTCTTCTGGTCCTCGGTGATCTTGCCCTTGGAGACCTTCTTCTCCAGGTTCTTCTTCAGAACGCCCTCGCCGCGCTGAATGAAAGCGTCAGCGATGTCGCGGACGATGACGGTCTTGCCAGCCTCAGCGAAAACCTGGGCAATACCCATGCCCATGGTGCCGGCGCCCAGCACCATAATCTTGTTAATAGCCATTGTGGTGTTCCTCCAATTAGTATCTAAAAATTTTTTTAAAAACGAAGTAAAGGACTCCGCCAGACCCGAAGCCTCGCAGAGTTCCGGCGCCCGCAGGCGCCGGAATCAAATGAAATCTGTTTTTTCTGGGGACCTGTGCCCCGGAAAAAACACTTCTCATGGCCGAAGGGCCGACAATTTGCAAGGCAAATCGAGGTCCTGCGGACATGTAGCCCCAAAAAAGTGGCAAGCCACTTTTTTCATTAAGCGTTCTTGAAGTGCTTTTCCTTTCTCTTCTCCAGGAAAGCCTGCATACCTTCCTTCTGGTCCTCGGTGCCGAAGCAGGTGGCGAAGGCCAGGGCCTCGTAGCTGACGGCGGTGGAGATGTCGCAGTCCATGCCGCGGCGGATGGCCAGCTTGGAAGCGCGGATGGCCTTCTGGGCGTTCTTGCAGATCTTCTCAGCCAGCTTCATGGCCTCGTCCATCAGCTGGTCAGCGGGAACCACGTGGTTGACCATGCCGATCTCCAGGGCGCGGTTGGCGTCGATGGTGTCGGCGGTGTAGATCAGCTCCATGGCGGGGCCGGTGCCGATGATACGAGCCATACGCTGGGTGCCGCCGAAGCCGGGGATGATGCCCAGGCCCACTTCGGGCTGGCCGAACTTGGCCTTCTCGGAAGCCAGACGGATGTCGCAGGCCAGGGCCATCTCGCAGCCGCCGCCCAGAGCGAAGCCGTTGACAGCAGCGATGGTGGGCTTCTCCATCAGGTCCACCCGCAGCAGGATGCGGTTGCCCAGTTCACTGAAGGCCAGGCCCTCAGCCACGTTCATGGGAGCCATCTCACCGATGTCAGCGCCGGCAATGAAAGCGCGGCCAGCGCCGGTGATGATGACGACATAGACGTCGTTGTCCTTCTCCACGTCGTCCAGAGCGGCCTCGAATTCGGCGAAAACAGCCTTATTCAGGGCGTTCAGAGCCTCGGGGCGGTTCATGGTGATGACCGCGATGTTGTTCTTTTTGGTGACCTCAACAAGTGCCATAGGGATTTCCTCCTATTCTTGGTCATACAGAGCAAGATACCTCTGTACTGTAAAACTTCACCAGATAGTATACTTGATTTTTCTCCCAGGGACAAGGCAAACCTTTTCTCAGTTTCACCGAAAAAATAAGGGGAAATCGTCTCATTTCCGGGAAAATGACAGGGGCTGAAAACAAGCTGCACAACTACTGTCATCTGACCGGGGAAAGAAAGAATTTGCAGGATGCCTTGCGTTTTTCTTCGGCATTTTTCCCCAGGTCATGTTTTTCCCGGGGAAAACATACCATGAGGGGAACAGGAGGTGAGCCGGTGCGCGGTGTGGCGGTGCTGACCCTGACGGGGGTCTTGTCCCAAGTGGTGGGCTTTGTCTATCGGATCCTTCTGACCCGGCTGGCGGGGGCAGAGATTTTGGGGCTGTATCAACTGATCCTGCCGGTGTACTCGGTGCTGCTCTCCTTGACCTCGGTGGGGCTCACCACGGGGGTCTCCAACCTGTCCGCCTGGTACCAGGCCCTGGGGAACCAGCGGGTCATCGACCAGGTGCGGGGCCAGGCGGTGAAGCTCTTTCTGCTGCTGGCCCTGGTCCCGTGCGGGCTGCTGCTGCTGTTCTCCGACGGGGTGTCGGTCTACCTGTTGGGGGATGCCCGCACCCGGCTGGGGCTGATGCTGTTGGTGCCCTGCCTGGTGCTGACGGGGATAGAAAACCTCCAGAAACACTACTTCTACGGCACCGGTCGGGTGTGCCCCGCAGCGGTGACGGAGCTCATCGAGCAGATCCTCCGGTCGGTGCTGGTGCTGGCCCTGGTGTGGGCCACCATCCCCGCCACCGCGGAGGAGGCCGTGGGGGCCATCGTCCTGGGCATGGCCCTGTGTGAGGTGACCTCTGCCCTCACCCAGACGGTCCTCTTCCGGCGCTATCTGGGCCCCCGGGACCGGCTGGCAGGGGCGCCCCTTCCCCCCAGCACCGTCCGCAGGAAGCTGGGGCGGATCGCCCTCCCCCTGGGCCTGGCGGCCCTGCTGGGGAACGGGATCTCCTCGGCCAACGCGGTGCTCATCCCCCGGCTGCTGGTGCTGGGGGGCATGGACCAGAGCCAAGCGGTGTCCACCTACGGGGTGACCTTCGGCATGACCTTGCCCATGCTCCTGCTGCCCACGGCCTTTCTCAGCGCCCTGGGGCTGGTGCTCACCCCCAAGCTCTCCCGGTGCGCCGCCCTGCAGCAGGCGGGGGAGATCCGCCGGCTGGTCCGCCGGTGGGTGAGTTTGGCCAACCTCATCCTCATCCCCGCCCTGGCCCTGCTGGCGGTGCTGGGGCCCGCCCTGGGCCGGGCCCTTTACCAGGAGGAACGGGCGGGGGATCATCTGCCTTTGCTGGCCCTGGGGGTCCTCTTCTCCTGCTGGCAGTCCCTGGGGGCCTATGTCCTCAACGGGGTGGACCGGCAGAAGGCCTCCGCCGCCATCGCCCTGGGGGCCGACGGGGTGCAGCTGGTCCTCACCTGCCTGACGGTGGGGCAGTGGGGCATGGGGGGTTACGCGGTGAGCTTTGTGCTGGCCTCCCTGGTGGGGGCGGTGCTCAGCTGGCGGGCGGTGGCCCAGGCCACGGGGCTGGCTCTGCCCATCTTCGCCTGGTTCACCGCCCCCACTTTGGCCGCCTGCCTGGCGGCCTCCTGCGGGGATCTCATGGAGACCGTCCTCCTCCGGGCGGAGGCGGGGGCCCTGCCCAGCGCCCTGGGGGGCATGGGGTTTGGCCTGCTGCTGTACCTGGCGGCCCTCCAAGCCATGGGGGTGTGGGGCGGAAAACCGGAGCGGCCCCCGTAGGGGAATTGTGTTTTCCCCTGGGATGGGGTATACTGGGGGAAACCATCCAGGTGGGTTCTCCCGCCGGCGGCTGCGGGGGGGCGGTACCCTTGGGGTGGGCGGCTCCGAAGCACCCTTGGGGCGCAGCGCCCCGGCGGGGGTCCCCATTTCTCCCGAGAAATGGGGAGAAAGAGGGCCGGGGGCCTTGCCCCCTGGACCCCCGGTTTTATGGCCCGCTTGCTGCCGCTCGCTCGTTTTGGGTTTGTGCCACATTGTCCCGGTCGTGGGGCTATTTCGCCGCCCATCTTCGTACCCTGATTTGGAGACTTTCTTTCATAAAATGCTTTTTCAGAATATTTTTCCGGGAAATGCGTCCCAAATCGGTCTTAGGATTTCGGAGGAAACAGTCCCTCGAACGGATCCGGGACAACAACCGCCAAAACGAGCGAGTGGAAACGAGCGGCCCCTAACCCAGGGGGGGCGGGGGGCATCCCCCCGCGACTCTTTGCGTCCGGGCTTTCTCTAGAGAAAGCCTGGATCCCCCGCCCGGGACCGGGCGGGAACCCACCTCGCAGGTGCTAACCTGCGCCGGTCCCAGTGGGAGCAGCTACCGATGACGGAGATCCCCAGGGCGCTGCGCCCCGAGGCACCGTAAGAGCCACGACCACCCAAAGGGTACGCAGTACCCTATCGGGCTCCCGCCCGGAGTCGGGCGGGAAACCACCCCGCAGGTGCTAACCTGCGCTGGTTCAGAAAGAACCACCTACCGAAACAGAGCCGGCCCGCCCGGCTCCCCCCTCCTCTCATGGAGAAGGGAGAAAGGAGCACCCCCGCTATGACCCACCAGGACTACATGCGCCAGGCCCTGGCCCTGGCCCAGGAAGCCGCCGCCGCCGGGGAGGTCCCCGTGGGCTGCGTCATTGTGGACAAGGACGGCCAAGTCATCGGCCGGGGCCGCAACCGCCGGGAGGAGGAGAAGAACCCCCTGGCCCACGCCGAGCTGGACGCCATCGCCGACGCCTGCCGGCGGTACGGGGACTGGCGGCTGAAGGGGGCCCGGCTCTACGTCACCCTGGAGCCCTGCCCCATGTGCGCCGGGGGGATCATCTCCGCCCGGATCCCGGAGATCTACTATGGCGCCAAAGACGCGGGCTTTGGGGCCTGCGGCTCCATCCTGAACCTCTTTGAGGAGGACTTCCGCCACCACCCCAAAATTGTGGGGCACATCCTGGAGGCGGAGTGCGCCGCCCTGCTCCGGGACTTTTTTGCCCAGGTGCGAGAAAAAGAGATGCAAACTTAAAGGAATTGTAACAATTGCGGCCTTTTTTTGTAACATGTCCTTGGTAAGATATCCTTGCAAGAGTCAAGAAAGCTTCTTTTCATTTTTAACCTTCGGGAAAACGGGGGCCAGCGAGTGGTTTACGCGGGCCCTTTTTTCCTGCCCTTTTTTAGGGCCAGAGCAGGCTGAGCAGACAGAGCCCACTCTGGCCCAGGCAGGCCAGCAGGATGGGGTACACCCAAAGGGGCCAGGGATACTTCATGGGGAACGCCTCCAGACCATTCCTCCAAGGGAGGATAAAATGCCGCATTTTCCCCATGATAAGACAGAGTATATCCCAAAGTCAAGGGAAATGCAGGATTTTATATCCTAATAATCGGAAAGGCATAGCATATAATATCCCACAGGAAAGAAGGGAATGCTATGTACGAGGAGTTCTTTTCCCGCCGCCTGGCCCAGCTGCGGGCCCAAAAGGGCGTCTCTGCCCGGGAGATGAGTTTGGCCATCGGGCAGAACAGCAGTTACATCAACCGCATTGAAAACCAGCGTGCCTTTCCCTCCATGCAGGGCTTTTTTTATATCTGTGAATACCTGGGCGTCACCCCTGGCGCCTTTTTTGCCGACCCGGACGCCGGCGGGGCGGAGGGGGTGGCCGGGAAGTTTGCCCGCCTCACCCCGGCCCGCCAAGCCCTGGTGGAGGCGCTGATGGACCAGCTGGCAAAGCCCCCGGAATAGAAGGAAACCACCCCCGGACGCCTCGCGTCCGGGGGTGGTTTGCTCTAAGGGTGAGGATTATGACAGGACGGTGATCCCGTCCACAATGTAGTGGAAGGTGGGGGTGGAGCTGTCCTGGTTCTCCGTATAGTAGTCCCCATCCCCCAGGGAGAGGACCTCCCCATCACTGGCCACCCCGTGGAGGGGTCCGGCAAAGACCTGGAGGCTCCCCTCCTCCAGGGCGGCAGCGGCGTCTTGGATGGCCTGGGCGGTGCCGGAGGCCACCGCGGAGGCATTCAGATCGGTGAGGCCGCAGGCCCCGTCGGCATAGCTGCCGCACCAGTCCTGGGAGATCTCCTCCCCCTCCAGCAGGCAGGTGAGGGCGTAGGTGTAATAGGCCTCCCAGTGGATCTGGACTGCGGTCAGGGCGGCGTCTGGGGCCACCTCGGCGATGTCCTGGTGGCAGCCCACCACAAAGACCCCGTTGGCTTGGGCGGCCTCGGCGGTGGCGGCGGTGTTGGTGTTGTAGGACAGCACGTCGCAGCCCAGGTCGATGAGCCCCTGGGCCAGCTGGGTCTCCTGCTCTGCATCGGACCAGGCGTTGGTGTAGCGGACCACCATGGTGACCTGGTCGTTGACGCTTTTGGCCCCCAGGTAGTAGGCGGTGAAGGCGGAGATCCCCTGGGCGGAGGGGAAGGCGGCCACATAGCCCAACCGGTTGGTCTCGGTTTTCTGTCCGGCGGCGATGCCGGCCAGGTACCAGGCCTGGTAGACCTGGGCGTAATGGGTGTGGGTGTTGTCCAGGGCATCCTGGTTTCCCTGGGAGCCCCCCGCCTGGCAGACGGGAAGGTCCGGGTGGCTGACGGCGGCTTCGATCAGCGCCGTCTCATGGCCGGAGGCGGCGGAAAAGAGGATCTGGCAGCCTGCCTCCGTCAGTTCCTGGATGGTGTCGGCGCAGGTGTCATCCTCCGGGACGTTGGAGCGCACCAGGACCTGGGTGTCATAGTCAATCCCCAGAGCCTGGCAGGCGGCCTGCAGGCCCTGGATGTGGTTTTGGTCATAGGGATCCTCCTCCTGCCCCGGCAGAAGCAGGCCGATCTGGACGGTGTCTGCGGTGGGGGTGGGTTCGGTGTCCCCCTGATCCTGGCCGCAGGCGGCCAGGGAGAGGAGAAGGGTAGCGGCTAGGAGGGCCGCTGGGATCTTTGATTGTTTCATCAGCATCATCCTTTGGGGAATTTTGGGAGGGGCGGGGAAGGTTAGCGCTTCGTTCGGGGCGGTAGAGTACGGGGGTGTCAGATAGTCTGCTTGGTGTGAGGCCCCTCCCAAAATTGGGGGATTGCAGCCGCTGCGCGCGCCCTGCGGGCACACTGGCGGCTGAGCAGTATGTTTTGGCCGGCGGAGCCGGTCAAAACATGATTCCATTTTCTTTCCCCGCCTG
>ERZ827471.1235-NODE-1235-length-16190-cov-6.920979_pt1 | contig 16190 bp, 17 predicted proteins | sample MGYA00519772_ERZ827471 | MGnify/ENA primary metagenome ERZ827471 (study PRJEB31778, sample SAMEA3449315) | human gut metagenome | biome: human gut; feature: human-associated habitat; material: faeces | place: United Kingdom | collected 2010/2012 ... | reverse complement strand
ACTTATGGGACTTCATGGGTAATCCTGGTTCATTCTTGAGTGATTATAGTGATGGATTTGTAAACAGTGAAAAATATTCTACTAAGAATGAAGAATCAAATGTGAATATTGCGAGTGTATTTGACAATGTTACATTTAATTTACCAAATGTGATCGATTCCCAAGCATTCGTTAGAGAACTTGTTACCAACAAAAAGGCGGAAAGAGCCATTCAAGCAATGACTATTGATAGAATCAGAGGTGGAAGCTCTTTGGCTAAATATAAGTATAAACATTAATGTATGAGGGGCTTGTATAAGTCCCTCTTTTGATAGAGGTGATAAAACATGAATATAGAAGAATATAAACAATTAAGTGAAGAAGAAGAAAAACAATTTTATAAGGAGTTATCCGAAAAATTGGAACGCAATGAAGATTTTATTAACGCAGTACAAAAGACATTTGATAAATATATATCTAAGAAATGTCTTATAGAATTGAATAAATGGCAACAATTAAATGAAAATATGAAAAATATGAGAGATGAATACGTTTTATTGATTAAAGAGATTCGTGATATTAAAGAAGAATGCAAAGAATTTACGGTGGCAGCGGGCTTCGATACAGGATTGCTCGTTGGCTTGCAAGATAAAATTATATGGAATGTAATAAATTGTAACAGGTTATAGCTTAATAGGTTGTAACCTGTTTTCTTATATATGGAAAGGTGATTCAATGGAAAAGCAAAATATCCCTTGGTGGATGAAACTGAATTTAACAATAGAAGAAGCATCAGAGTATTCTGGCATTGGAGAGTCTACATTGAGAGACAGAATTAACAATGGATTAGATGATTTTGTGCTGAATGTTGGTAAAAAGAAGCTTATCAAACGAAAGCTATTTGAGCAATATCTTGAAAAGATTACTGTGATTTAATATAGAACAATTTTAAAATAATATTCTTGAAAAAGCATAATGCGTATGATAAGGTAAACGCATAGATGTAATGCTCTTTCAAGAAAAATGAAAGGAGCATATGTTTAAATGAGTAATAAAAGAAAAGATAGTAAAGGCAGAGTTCTGAGGAAAGGGGAGAGTGAAAGAAAAGACGGTATTTATATGTATCGTTATACGGATCTTGATGGTTCAAGAAAAACGATATATACATCAAATCTGAATGATCTAAGAGAACAGGAAAAACTTATCCAACGAGACATTGATGATGGTATTGGATATAAGGCAGGAACAACAACTTTTAATGAATATTTTGAGAAATATTTAGAGTTAAAAGGAAGCATATCTCCATCTACCAAGCGTAATTATAAACGTAGTTGGGAGAACTATATTAAGAATACCAGATTCGGGAACATGACATTAAAGGATATTACTAAGTCAGATGTTATTCTTCTGTTAAAATCAATGTCTGAAAAGGGATTAGGAAAACCATCTATTAATACGATTGTTGCAGGTGTATTATCTCCATGTATGAAAATGGCAGTTGAGGATAATATAATAAGAAGCAATCCATGTATTAATTGTAGAAAAGAAATTCGTGGAGAAGATACAGAGCCAGAAGATGTATTGACAGTGGTGCAGCAGGACAATTTTCTTACATACATTAAAAATAGCAAGTATGCATATTATTATCCATTGTTTGTATTTATGCTTGAAACTGCTCTGAGAGTTGGAGAGGTTTGTGGTTTGACATGGGATGATGTAGATTTAGAACATGGCTTTGTAAATATTACTCATCAGCTTCAATATAGCAATGCAGGAAAAGATGCTTGCCAGTATCAGATGCTTACTCCTAAATCTAAATCTGGTATTCGTAATGTTCCGTTATCAAATGCGGCAAGGGATGCACTTATGGAACAAATGCAGAATCAGATTGAAATGGATAAGAAAACAGAGATTGAAGTAGATGGATATAAAGACTTTGTATTTTCTAACAGGCAGAGTAAACCATTTATTACTCAGACCATTGGTCGTATTTTGAGTCGTATTGAAGATGATTACAATGCTGATATTAAAAAGTTTGGCGATACTTTAAAGCCATTACCGCATATTCATCCACATCTCCTGAGACATACAGCTTGCTCTCGTATGGCAGAAGCCGGGATTGATCCAAGAACTTTACAGGATATCATGGGTCATGCGTCTATGAGAATGACGATGGAACTGTACAATCATGTTACAGATGAACGTTTAATGAATGAAATTCAGAAGCTAAATGATAGACGTATTTCATAAAATAGTATTACTACACCAATTTCAGATGAAAATCAGAGTTACTACACCAAAATTAACATTTTTGTAATAATTCACTACACCAATTTGATTCTGAAACGGTCAAAAAGGGCTTTACTACACCAATTTTACACCAAACACATACCAAGATGTAAGAAGATATAAGAAAATACATAGAGTTATGAAATAGAATAGAAATATCTCATAGTGATAAATATCTCCAAAAATCCAGTAAAAACATATAATTTTTATAATTTCAACAAAATTTCACAAAAAAATGTAAATACCACTTGTGTTTTTGAATAATATGCACTATAATATAAAACATATTAATTAAAGTTTTTAGTCTAAATTAATATTATATGTGTCTAAGGAGGAAAACAGCATGGTTGAACTGATTGTAGGAAAGAAAGGCAAGGGCAAAACAAAAGTACTGTTAGATAAAGTAAATGGTGCAGTAAAAGAGGCAAATGGAAGTATTGTCTACTTAGACAAGAGCACAAAACATATGTATGAACTCAACAATAAAGTACGTCTTATTGATGTATCCGGATTCCCTATTAAGAATGCAGATGAATTTGTAGGATTTATCTGTGGTATCCTTTCTCAGGATCACGATCTTGAGCAGATTTATCTTGACAGTTTCCTTAAAGTAGCAAAATTGGAAGATAAAGACATTACAGGCACTCTGGGACAGTTAGATGAGATTGGTAAACAATTTAATGTTACTTTTGTAATTAGCGTATCTTTAGACAAAGAAGAGATTCCTGAAATGCTCCACGATAAGATCAGTGTAGCTTTATAACCATCTTTTATTATTAATACTAAAAACTACATAACATAAATAAAAAGGATACCTGTTAAAATATTTTCAGCAGATATCCTTTTTATTGCATTTTGCAATCATACCTGTTATCATGGAGAAACAATAAATATTAGGAGATGAGAGATAATGGAAGAATTATACAGAATAATTGAGCAAAAAATTAAAGATGCAGGATATCCAAGAGCAATTTTCGGTGAAACGGTTTACGGAGATATCTGCGACCAAATTGAGGGAAAAGAGAATGGTTCTTACGTTTTACTTTCTAAATTTGAAGATGATGTTATTTTCGAATATCATATTACTGTAATGGATGATGAATTCAATCTCGGTTTACTGATAATGCGTACTCCGGAAGGCGTATTTGAAACTGATTTTGATAAATAAAACGTTAAATCTTGAAATATTTGACAAAACCTATTCTTTAGCAAATGTTGCTGTGCGCTCTTTTGACGGAGAAATTGAACAGTGTTATGACTGCATGGATCATTTTTAAATTTCATGGAACAATTATCAAGTCAGATATTGTTCCATGAATAATTCAGGTTTAATCTTCGCGTAAATGTACCGCTGTAGCCGCTTTGCGGCGTCTTGCATCATCCATGGCTGCATAATGTTTCTTTGTGGTGTTTACATCTCTGTGACCTAATACATCGGCTACAAGGTAAATATCACCTGTTTCCTGATACAAAGTAGTACCGTAAGTACTGCGAAGCTTATGTGGTGTGATTTTTTTGGTGGTCGTGATGGCACATGCATATTTTTTTACCAGATTTTCAACAGCCTGAATACCAATTCTTTTTCGCTGGGTAGAGTAGAAGAGAGCGTGTTCATGACCAGATACAGGAACAATATTCTTACGAACTTCCAAGTACTTTTTCAGAGCTTTTTCTACCTCATTTCCAAAGTATACAACCATTTCATTTCCACCTTTTCGGGTGACTTTAATTCCATTATTTTTGAAATCAACATCTTCAATGTCAAGTCCCACACATTCAGATACACGTATTCCTGTGCCGAGCAGGAGAGTAACAATAGCAAGATCGCGTTCTTTTGTTTTTTCGTAATAAACACGTTTCTGACCGGTAAGCTCATCGCCACAATGTTCTATATAATCCAATAACATGGCAACTTCATCAGCATCAAGACGGATGATGTTTTTTTCATGAGTTTTAGGAACATCTATAAGGACAGTTGGGTTCGTCTGGATAAATTCATGTTTATAATAATATGCATAAAAACTTCTTAAGGCAGAAATTTTTCTTTTCAGGCCACGTTCACCGTTGGTTTCCGTTTTATCGCCATTTTTATACACTTTAAGATATTCCTGATATTCCTCGATATCTATAGCTTTAAGCTGATCCAGCACATCAACAGTAAAATCTTTCATGGAATAGTCCTTAAAGGCAGGATTCTCATCCAGAAGAAACTGAAAAAATATCCGGATATCATACGCATAGGAAATGCGTGTCTTGGTAGTAGTAAGCGGATCCATAGCACGAAAATAATCCTTACAAAAATCAGGCAGTGTTTTCAAAACAGCACGAAGCTTCAAAATATTTGAAATATCGGTCTGTTCGTGGTAAGTGACTTTCTTGTTATCATTATAATAATCAATATATTTATCCATAAAAAATCTCCTTAAAAAAAAAAATTATTTTATAACTTCTTAATGTTAAGAATATTGTTGAGAATATTTAAGACATATAAATCATCAAAGTTGATAATGATTAATAATTGCAGAGAAAATGCCTTTGTCAATAAACGATTACAGCGCGAAGACAGCTGCAGCCTACATCTATATGAAAAACTCGCGTTTGTCGTATAGATGTAGATAACATAAAAACATACTACTTTCGTATGTTTTTATGTTATCTTATTGTTGCCAACCAGTACATCCATTTATTGTTTCCGGATTTATTTTTGCGTGCTAATTGTTTGTATTTATCAAATAATAACTTTTTTCTGCCTTCATGTCAAAAACATTGATTGAATTACTTAGCGTTCAATTTAAATTCTTTCTACAGCAATTTTTTGTCAATAATCTGATAGTTTGCCCGATGTATATACAAGGCTTTTCCGTCAACCATAAGTTTCGTCATTTTTGGAAGGTCTTCCGTAACTTCCCAGTACACGTCATCTCCCGAAAAAGCCGCTATAGGCTGTCCCAACTGGGATTTGATCACTACTATACGTGATTTTCCAAAGTCATTAGTTTTACAGACAATCTGTAATAATGCGATTCAATTCCGGAAGCTCTTTTTTGAGAGCGATCAGTTTCCCATCTTTTAGAAAACAATGTCTGGAATAAGCGGTTGTGCAGATTTCATTTCTGCTCGCATTAAAAAATTCATAATTAAATTCCAGAGAAATTCCATTATACTGCTTAATGCCAACGCGAATCCGGATTTCATCATCGAAGAAAACCTGCTTTCTATATGCAACTGAAATTTCCACAACAGGGGAGATCACTCCCAACTCTTCTACTTTCTTATAGCTGAAACCCATCCGGCTCATATATCCAATCCTGGCCTCTTCCATCCATTTTACATAATTAGAGTGATGGATAATGCCCATCTGGTCTGTTTCATGATATTGCGCTTTTCTGTAATAAGTGTATGTTTTTTCTGATTCTTCCTTCATATACCATATATCCTTTTTTATATATTTATAAAATGAAAATAACTATACCTCTCGCTTGTCTGCGAAACGATGTACTAGAGCGTGCAGATTGCGGGAATGATTTTTCAGACACGCTCTAGCTGAAACCGGTTAATTATGACGGTCTCTTCACATAATTCAGAGGATTCTGATTTACCCCATTAACCATAACCCCAAAATGAAGATGAGGACCGGTGCTGTTCCCGGTGCTTCCTACATATCCGATGATATCACCTTTTTTGACCTTATCTCCTACACTCAGATTTGGGTTAAATTTAGACTGGTGCATATATTCTGTGATAAGTCCCTTTCCATCATGATTGATCTTGGTATAATATCCGGCACCGCCTGACGCTGCCGGTGAAAGCATGGCAACAATGGTTCCTGATGCTGCCGCATAAATCGGTGTTCCTGTAGGAGCAGGAATGTCAATTCCTTTATGATTGGTAGAACCGATTCCTCCCGGAGATTCCCTGTTTCCAAAATAACTGCTGATATAGGAATAACCGGAGCTTAAAGGCCACCGAAAAGAAACTCCGTTCTGATAGTCAGGAATAAGAGAACCATCTTCTCCAACATAATGATTATCATCAATCCACTGATTTGTAACCAGAGCACCTGTGGAGGAACTCAGGTAATACTTCTCTCCATCTACAGTAACCCACCCACTTTCACGTTCACATGTAGAAGGATTCATATAATATTTCTTTCCGTCTACTGTCAGCCATCCAGAGGCCAGTACCCCATCTGATTTCGCATAATAATGAGCACTTTTTTTCGTGATCCACTTACTGCTGGCAAGTTTTCCGTCAGACTCAAAATAATATCTTTTCCCAGATGACGATTTCAGGATAATATCATCATAACGGATTCCATTAGTTTTCTTAAAATAATACTTGTGTCCGTTGATCGTCTGCCATCCCGTAACCAGTTTACAATCTGATTTCCTGAAATACCGATAATAGGAATCCGGTTTATAGAAGCCTTTGACAAGTTTACCATTTGAAGCTGCATAATAATAAGAACCGTCTGTTTCTTTATACCATCCGCTTCTGACCAGCTGACCGGTATTTCTGTTAAAGGAATACCAGCTTCCCTTTACTTTCAGACGCCCTTTTGCCATAGTGCCATTGGCCTGAAGATAATAGGTGGAATTCCCGCTTTTGCGAAAACAGTTTTTATACATTTTTCCTTTTTCATTAAAGCAGTAATATACATTATTTACTTTATGGAAACCGGATCGTATCACCCCGTCATTCCAGAAATAGTATTTATTCCCTGCAGCTGTAGTTACCCATCCGGTATGCATATATCCTTTTTTTTCATCAAAGAAATACGTTTTTCCATTTACTGTCTGCCAGGTAGTAAGCATTTTACCTTTTTCATTAAAACAGTACTTTTTTCCACTGATGGTCAGAATTCCGGCTTTGGCTGCACCGGTCTTTCCGAAATAGTACTGATTTCCTGCAGCACTTTTGTACCAGCCGGTAGCTTTTTTTCCGTTCTTATCATAATAGTACCAGCTTCCGTTTTTTTTCACAAATCCTGTCTGCTTTTTGGAAGTTGCTGCAGCCTGAACCGGTACAGAGAAACCGGAAAAGATTCCCCCCTGCAGAGCCAGTGCCAGAACCAAAAGAAAAGCTGTCAAATATAACTTTTTTTTCTTCATAGTAACTCCTGTGTGTGTTTTTTTTGTAACTGTGAAGGTTTACTTATTTTTCTCTCGTTTATTCTTTAATTCAACATATCTGTTCTTCAGGAAAATCCCTGCTTTTTTGATATATCCCCATATTATGTTTAAAATCCGCAGGAGATATTTCCATATGGTTATGACCAGTCCGGAAAGCGGATTCCATATTTTCATAAAGAAATTATTTTTTCTCGCTTCCAGTTCTTCCGGTGAAACCTTGTGTTTTTCTTCCTTGCAAAGAGGAAGTACTTCACCTGTCTGTTCATCCAGACAGTCAATATTTATATATGTCTCCTCTTCTGCCGGCATTTTTTTGTCATTAAGAGAATGATTGATCAGTCTCCAGATCAGAGCATAAAGTACGGCAAATACAGGAACTCCTGCGATCATTCCCGGAACCCCAAAGAGACCGCCCCCGATCATGATGGCAACAATAACCATAAAACTGGAAAGTCCGGTAGAGTCTCCGAGAATTTTCGGACCAAGGATATTTCCATCAAACTGCTGAAGAAGCAGGATAAAAATTGCAAAATACAGACCTTTTATGGGATCTACTACTAAAATAAGCAAAATACATGGAATGGCTCCGATGTAAGGACCAAAAAACGGAATGACATTTGTCACACCGATAATTACACTGATAAGAATTGGATACGGCAAATCCAAAAGCAACATTCCAAAATAACACAAAATTCCAATAATAGCAGAATCCAGAAGTTTTCCGTATATGAAACCACCAAAAGTCTTGTCTGTAAAACGCATAACGCGTATAAGCATATTTGCCCATTTATGAGGCAATATAGCATATACCATCATTTTGCTTTTGGCAACAAATTTCTCTTTGTCTGCAAGTACATACAAAGCTACAATGGCACCGATCAGAAAATTCTTCATAAAGATCAGGATATCAAAAATACCTGCTGAAACATTTTTGAGCATATCCTGCATCTGCGGAAGAATATCGGTAGTAAGATACTCCTGTGCTTTTACAGAATACTGGTTGATCATATCGAGCATTTCAGGATTCAGTTTCCATCCATGCTCAACAAATGAATTGAGCCACTTTTCAATAACTTTTATATAGTACGGAAAACTGTAAATAATACTCATGATACTTCGGATCAACTGAGGAAGCACCATCATCAGTAATGCGTAAATGATAATCCAGAACAGGAACATGGAAAAAAGGACACATCCCCATCGAATAGCCCGTTTTCCTTTTTTCTGTAACTTAATATTATGCTTTTCCAGCTGCGGATAGATCAGCTTCTGCTCAAAGAGATTGATCAGCGGACTGAGAATATAAGCAAGGATTACACCATAGATAATAGGCGCCATAATTCCCAGAAAAGTTTTGATTCCCACGATCAGGGTTTTCATGTGAAATATGCCATAATAAAACAGCATACTGGCGGCAATTACCAGAAAAGCGGTTACACCCCAGTGTAAATATCGGTTGTCCCAACGAAATTTCATAATGTCCTCCTTTTTAACATGGTATGATTATAGCATATATTTTAACAAATGTCATGAAAATTTAATATATATTAAAAAAAATTATAGCAGTCTTGTTATTGTTCATACACCACTATCCCGAGGCATACAAGCCAAAATTCCATTGCCGCAGGCAATCTGGAATGAATTGAAAAGACTGTTATAAATTCATCCAAAAACAGATACTTTACCAAGGATGTGGTAAAGTATCTGTAAAAATATAATCCTATTTATTTTTTATGGAATCAAAAATCTCAATTGCCTGAATGATTGCTTTTGCTGCACCATCAATTCCAAGTTTGCTGCTGTCTACGCAGAGATTGTAGCTTGAAGCAGCACCCCATTTCTTATTGGTGTAGTAATTATAGTAACTGGAACGGCTCTTGTCTGTCTTATTGATCATGTCTTTTGCTTCTTTTGCAGTTTTATTATGTTTCTGTGAAAGACGGTTAATCCTCCAGTCTGTATCTGCATGTACAAATACACTGAAACAGTCTTTATACTCTGACAACGCATAATCTGCACATCTTCCGACCATAACGCATGGACCTTCGGAGGCCAGTTTCTTGATTGCGTCAAACTGTGCAAGAAATACTTTGTGGTTCATAGGCATATCTGTAAATCCTGAAGAAGAATAACCAAATGAGTAGGTATCCATGACCAGAGAATATAAAAAGCTGTTAGTTGGTCTTTCATCATGATTCTCAAAAAGTTCTTTGCAGATACCGCTTTCATTTGCTGCATGTTCGAGAAGTTCTTTATCATAACATTTAATACCAAAATATTTGGCAACTTCCTGACCTATCTGTCTTCCTCCACTGCCGTACTCACGACCAATTGTAATAATTGAACTCGTACTATTCATAGTCTGCACTCCCTTCTGTTACATATTCGATAGACATATTATACAATATTTCCAAAAAAATGCAAACTACTTTCGTAATTTTTCTAATAATTTAACGAAATATTCAGGTAAAGGAGCTGTAAACTCCATATATTCGCCCGTTGATGGATGAACAAAGCCAAGAATCATTGCATGAAGCGTCTGTCCCTGCAGATGATAAGGATTCTTACCGGAACCGTACACTTCATCACCCAGAAGTGGATGACCGATACTTGTCATATGCACACGAATCTGATGCGTTCTGCCTGTTTCCAGACGGCATTCCACATAAGTGGCATTTTTGAAACGTTCCAGAACTTTATAATGTGTGACAGCATCCTTGCCGTTTTTATAGTTGACAGCCATCTTTTTGCGGTCAATCGGATGGCGCCCGATGGGACCTTCGATCGTCCCTTCGTCTTCTTTCAGTACTCCTGCTACGATTGCCCGGTATCTACGCCTGATAGAATGCTCTTTTAACTGTTCTGCCAGGTTGCGGTGTGCATTATCATTCTTGCATACAAGAAGTGCACCTGTGGTATCCTTATCGATTCTGTGGACAATACCAGGACGCAGAACACCATTGATCCCCGACAGATTGTCCTTACAGTGAAACATAATAGCATTTACCAATGTTCCGGAAGTATGTCCGGCACTGGGATGAACCACCATCCCCTTTGGTTTATTTACAATAAGTACATCATCATCTTCATAAAGAATATCCAGAGGGATATCTTCCGGAAGTATATCCGGCTCTTTTATGTCAGGAACTGCTACGGAGATTTCATCTCCTTCCTGAACTTTGTAGTTGGCTTTTACAGCAGAACCATTGACGGTTATTTTCTGCTCTTTAAGCAGCTTTTGAATATAAGAACGTGACAGTTCTTCGTTCATTTCAGAAAGATAGCGGTCAATCCGGATACCGGACTGACCGTCAGAAACCTGATAATTAAGAATTTCCATAATACTAATCCTTTTTTATTCTTAAGAAGTCATAATCTTCATCATTTTTGTATCTGAAACACACCAGCATAACAAGTAATATGCCACTGCATACCACATACATATCAGCTATATTAAATACCGGAAAATCAATCAGTGAAAAATAGATAAAATCCACAACATAGCCTCTGCATACTCTATCAATAAAATTTCCAAGAGCACCGGAAACCATTACCAGTGCAGTTACTGACAGCGGCAGATAATATCTGTTTTTCGGGATTCTGGCATATACATAGATAAATACACCAAAAAACAAAAGGCACAAAATCACAAACACCGGAATTTTACCTTCAAACAATCCAAAGGCCATTCCACGATTTTCGAGATACCGTAATTGAAGAACTCCTGGAATGAGAGAGATATCAGGCTGATCTTTCAGTTGTGCCAGAACAAGAGATTTACTTCCCTGATCCAGAATTGTCAGCAAAAGGATAATAATACAGCCTCTAATCCAATGCATAGATGAAGATACGGAGGAAACAGCTGTCATATCAGAATCTCCCGGATTGCCTGGAGCAGTTCCTCATCTGTGACAGTTTTGTCTATAAAACTTTTACCGATCCCGTCCATAAGGATAAATTTAATATGACCGGCTTCCATTTTTTTGTCTTTTTTTGTTGCTGCCAGGACATCCCCGGCATTCAGTGAATCAACAGAAAGAGGAAGATTATAAGAATGGCACCCTTTTCTGATCTCTTCGTATTCTTCTTCTGTTAATAATCCTCTCTGCATGGAAAGATAAGCGGCAGCGATCAGACCGACTCCAACACACTGTCCATGAAGCAGCTGAAAGTTTTTCATTTTTTCGACTGCATGTCCGACTGTGTGACCAAGATTTAAAAGTGCACGTTCTCCCTGCTCCTTCGGATCACGCTCTACCACACCTGCCTTGATCTCGCAGCATCTGCGGATCATTCTGGAAAGCATACTCAGATCCAATTTACTGATCTCAGGCTGATTCTTACATACAAAACGGAAGAACTCTTCATCGCAGATCAGTCCTGTCTTAAGAATTTCACCCATTCCACAGGTGAATTCCCGATTCGGAAGAGACTGCAGGGTACTCATATTCATATATACAAGGCGGGGCTGATGGAAAGCTCCTACCATGTTTTTGTACTGAAGGAAGTCAACACCTGTTTTACCTCCTACGCTGCTATCAACCTGTGCCAGAAGCGTAGTAGGAACCTGGATAAAATCAATCCCTCTCAGGTAAGTGGAAGCTCCGAAACCTGTCAGATCACCTACAACACCGCCGCCCAGCGCAACCAGCAGACCTTTTCTGTCCATTTCATTCTCAATCAAAGTTTTATATAATTCCTGTACTGTATTCAGGTTTTTGTTCTTTTCACCAGCTTCAAATACAAAAGAGAATATTTCAGAGGAAATTTCCTGAAGAGCTGATTTAACTGCCTCATGATAAAGAGGTGCAACATGACTGTCTGTCACAATACAGATTTTCCGGTTTTCAGGTCCTTCTTCTCTGACCGCACCGGCAAGATCCTGAAAGTCATTTTTAAAATAAATAGGATAATGGAAATCTCCTTCCCGTTTTACAAGTAATTTCTGTTCTGCCATTTTCCTGTTCTCCTTTTATTACAAGATTTACACATAGCGCAAAATGCGCACACTGCAGCGTCCTTTTTTTGTCTGGTGAGAAACACCGTCAAAAATGAACCGTCCTTTCCCACGTACAGATATAATATCACCCTCTTTCGGCTCATATCCGTTGCTGGTGATCAGTTTTCCGTTGACAAAAACCTGCCCGCCTTCAATATAAGATACCATACTGCTTCTGGATGTCTTAAAAGCAAGCGAGATCAATGAATCCAGACGTACCGAAGCGCAGGTACCGCTGACAGATTCAAGGACAGGGCGTGGAAATTCATCAGAATCCTCCACTTTTGTGATCAGAATATTGGTATGACGGACCCGGCACAGATTTTCAAGAAAGAATTCCGTCATTTTGTTCTGGCAGAAAAACCAGGCAGCTTTTTTCTGAACAACAATATCACCGATCACACTTCTGTCTACTCCAAGATTGAGAAGTGCACCAAGATAATCACGATGAGAAAGCTCTTCAGAGAATTTAAGAGCTTTTGGTTCAATCCTCAGACAGTCGATGGGATATTCCCATGTAAAAGCAAGAGCATCAGGATGAAATGCAACCATCTGACGCTCCGCATTCTCATAGCCTCCGGACGTCTCCATAACAATCTGGGGAAACTGATGTTTCAGGCTACTGACTATATTCTGTTCATTTAAATTAAGAAAATCCGAAAATGTAACGATATCTCTCTGCCAGGAGAGATTTGCCAATTCCCGGATTCTCTTAAGAAAAAATTCGTCTTTTTCCATCCTAGATCAATATCCTGCTCTTACAGACGGAGCAGAGCCTCCCAGAATATTCTGAAGGTCACCGGTAATATCTACATTGTACGGTCCAAGTACAAAGATATAGCTGGATACTTTCTGAAGGCTGCCGCCTAAAGAATAGCATGCACCGGACGTGAAATCGATGATCCTCTGTGCCAGTTCCACATCAATTCCCTCCAGATTCAAAATAACAGTAGAATTATCTACTAAAGTGTCAGCAATCTCACGCGTATCTTCCATAGAAGAAGGTTTGATCACACAGACTTCCATATTTGGGCCCTGATTTGATTTGCGGCTGCTTCTCATTGGAGTAATCTTGGAAGATGCTGCAGGACGTGTCTGGCGTTCGGCGCGTTCCTGTTTAACCGTAACCTTAGACGGAGCCGAAGCGGTCTGTTTTGGAGCAGATGCCTGTTTAGGAGCTGTCTTTACTGCTTTCTCTTCTACATCATCGAAGTCATCATTATCGTCGGATTCTTTTTTCTTAGAGAATTTATCAAAAAATTTCTTCTTTGGTTTCTCATCGAAATCGTCATCGAGAAAGTCATCATCTTCTTCCTCATCTAACAGATCATCATCTAAGAATCCATCATCATCGTAATCATCGTTTAATTTGATGGCATCTAAAAATTTATCTAAAACGCCCATTTTAATCTCCAATCTTATTTTAATCTTCTTTTATTGAGTAATCTCTTTCGCCAAAGATACCCGTTCCCACGCGCACCATAGTGGCCCCTTCCTCAACTGCGACCTGATAATCATTTGTCATTCCCATACTCAGGACGCTCATATTAACATTATTAATGTTTTTGGCCGCAATGTCAACACTTAATTTCTTTAATTTTTGAAAAACTTCTCTGTTTTCTTCAGGATTTGCTACAAATGGTGCAATTGTCATAAGTCCTTTTACCTGAAGATGCTCATAAGAAGAAATTTCTTCCAGAAATGGTAATACCTCTTCGACTGAAAGGCCAAACTTACTTTCCTCTCCTGCTACATTTACTTCGATCAGAACCGGCATGCAGATATCTTTTTTTGCTGCCTCTTTTTCGATGGCCTCTGCCAGGCGGACAGAATCTACAGAGTGTACCATAGATACTTTATCAATAATATATTTCACTTTATTTCTCTGTAAATGTCCGATCATGTGCCACTGTACATCTGATGGCATCTGATCGTATTTATCTAAGATCTCCTGAACCTTATTCTCCCCAAACACTCTTGCACCCGCATCATATGCTTCTTTCAGCATTTCCACCGGTTTGGTCTTACTGACCGCAATAAGAGTTACCTCTTGGGGAGAACGCCCTGCAGTATCGCAGGCCTCTTCAATATTCTTTTTCACAAGGTTTAGTTTATCAGCTAACATATTAAGCCTCCTTAATTAGTATAAAATGTCTTCTTCCTTTACTTTATCAGCGTTTCTAACAATGTGATCATATCTGGAAAGACCGTAGGTGGTGTTTTTAGATACAATAGCATATTCTTCGTTCTCATCAAGTATTTCAATACGGCGAAAAACCGCATAGCCTTTATTAATACAGTATACTCCCTCCAGGGTATCTGTCTCTCCGATCACGTATTTTTCACCGGTATCCGTATTGATCAGGGCATCCCCTTCCTTAAATGAACTCTTGTCAACATAATAAATCTGAGGTTGTTCTGCTTCGTCCACTGCCAGTTTGGAGACAGATGAATCATCAATGCTTGCGTAAATGCTCACATTTTTAAATGTTGTTTTATTTTTCCCCTCATAAAGGGTAAAACCTGTCTGATTATCCTGTGTAGTGGCCATTCTGGATGGAATCACATAAAAATCCTTGGTTACAATAGAGGTAAGAGGGATTTTCAGACCTACAACTGTGTTGGTTACAAGTTCAATGTCCAAAAAACGGTCAGATGCATAACGAATCAGACCTTTATTGAAATCAATCTGTCCATATTTGTCACCGTCTATGGTAATAATGGAAAAATCTCCGTTTTGTGTCATATCGTCTTTTAAAAATTTGACACGTATTGTAGAACGGTCTTTCAGTTTTTCAACCTGTCTGTCGCTCAAAGGAATCAGAAGGCTCCAGCGTTCATCTGTGATAATGGTATAAATATCATCTCCTGCTTTTACCTTGTCGGAAGTTTTCAAATCTGTTTCATGGTAAGAATTCTGATCGAAATCTTCTGCCTTTACAGCATCTACTGTTTTTCCTTCATAATTATCCATGGAATATAAAATGATACCATCAGATTGGGACTGGCAGATAGTTTGATTTCCGGGATAAATATCTGCTGTTTTGTCATTGTCACCACTGTCATTTTCTTCACCGTCCTCATCTGAAGTAAGAGGAGCAGATGAGGTATTGCCAGACTCTGCATATTGAAGGATATTTCCCTTCAGTTCATATTTAAAGCTGTAGGTGCTGTTAAATTTACTTGAACTGAATCCTTTGGAAAAACTCATCATATCAGTCCGTACCTTTGAAAGTTCTTCCGGGGCAAGAGATGCCGGAGCAGAAGCTGTTTTTGTATCACTAAGTCCGTACACCGCTCCGGAAGCATTGATTTTACTGCCCTCCCTTGCATAATAAGTAATATAGCCTGATGAATCTGCCTTGCATAAACTTTCTTCACGTATGGCAAGGCCGGTATATGTTTCGTTGCGGGATAAAGGTCCTGATGTAACCTGATAGGACTCAATATGAGTAGTTGTAAAATATAATATGGCACTGAATGCCATATATATGAATAAGATGCCAAACATGATCGTTCCGATATTCAGCCCCACGACCATGCGAAGCCTTGCCAGGATTCCCGGCATTTTTTTTGATTTATTATCAGACAATGGAATGTCTCCTTTTTGTGCAGTTCATAATCATTCTATAACTGTTCAGCGATTTCACAGTGACTGCTGAATAGTTACACCATTTTCCAAAATATTGTAACACTTTGCACATTTAAAAACAAGTTTATTCATAAAGAATTCACAATAATCGTTACTGTTCACTCCGTTCACAGTAACGTAGCCAAAATTCATTCCAGAT
>ERZ827471.1234-NODE-1234-length-16196-cov-2.995911_pt1 | contig 16196 bp, 12 predicted proteins | sample MGYA00519772_ERZ827471 | MGnify/ENA primary metagenome ERZ827471 (study PRJEB31778, sample SAMEA3449315) | human gut metagenome | biome: human gut; feature: human-associated habitat; material: faeces | place: United Kingdom | collected 2010/2012 ... | reverse complement strand
CACGGAGACTGTTTCTACCTGCCTCATACCTTCCGCCTTTCTCTTTCACACGCAGAGGAGCTGGAAAAAGGCCTAACTCTCATAGATGAATATATCGAGGAACTAATATCTCAGGGCAAGGCAATAAACCGATAATACCATGAGAAGCCTGTCATATAATGTTTCCTGCATGAGGCTTCTGACGGAGGCTCTCGTGCAATAGAATTTTATGCCGGAGGAACCGTGGTTCTCTTGTGCGTCTTCCAATAGCATTATGAGAAGCAGGCTTTCTCCTTCGCCCCATAGCACAAGACAGACCCTGGAAGAAAGAGCCGTTCTTCCAGGGTCTGTCCGCAGTTATTCTCCTAAAAAACTATCCGACACGTCTACGAATTCGGTTTTTTCTTTCTAACGCCCAAATCAAAATCATTGCCATCACTCCCAGCCACGGCCTGACGTCGTTCTTATCCTCCGTCTTAGGCGCGACAGGTTTTTCCGGCTGTTCATTCGTGTCCGAAATGTAAGTGTTCACAATGTTATATCCGTCTATTTCGGTTCGATAGCCCTCTATTCTTTCTTCATCTATGGTATATGTTATCTCCTTTCCGTCTTCTCCGTATTTAGGTAATTCTATGGTATATTTCCATCCGTCTTCTGCACATACCAGGCGTTCCATGAGTTTCTCCCCGTCTGCATATACGTATAAAACTATAGAATATGGATGTTTTTCCACAGGATTGTTTCCATGATTCCAGATCTTTTCTCCCTGTATATAGACCTGTTCTATACCCACATAAGTATTTACGGCCTCTGCCTGAATCCACTGTCCTTCTGCAGCAGTTCCGATTCCGTTTATGATCGTACTGCTGTAACCTTGCTTGTAATAATTATCCTCTATTATTTCGTAGGACTCGCCTGCAGGTATTTTAAAGTCCTTGCTTTCATTCGGTTTCAATACGAATCGTTCTTCTCTGTCCTCTCCGATTCTCAGAGTAAAGCCAAACTCTCTTTCCTCATCTTCTGGAGGGTATTCCCCTTCAAGTTTCTTGCTGACTGTAAGAAGAGCGTCTTTTTTAGCTTCTTCAGGTACTCTGTTGTCGAAGATAACAGAAGAATCCACTCCCGTACATATAGTTCCTTCTGCCTTTTCTACAGAAGGTATATAGCCTGCTGAATCTATTTCTCTCACAATATATGTTACTCCCGAAGGTATACCTTCAAATGCTGCCGACTGGCCGCCTTTAAGAAGTATCGTATTATCCTTGTCCATCTGAATTTTCTGTCCGTTATCTATACGATAGTCATAAGTCATGCCGTCAGAAAAGAGAATCTCAAATTTAAACTGTCTATATGTATCAGGATTATCACCCGTAAGTTTCTTTCGAATGATAAGGTTTCCCTGCCCTTCCTGTCTATCCGGATCATATATATTAGCAAATGGAATGAATAATTCCTCTGCTCCTCTTATAGTTCCTTCGTATATTTTTACAGATGCAGTATAACCTTCATCCTGATAATCTCTTTCTGTTATTACAAATTTTGTCCCTTCCGGAATATCTGTAAATACCTTTTCTTCACCATCTTTTAAGGTAAACTCTTCAGAGATCTCGTCAAAGTTGATCTTAAAATTGTATTCCTTATCCGGATCTGCGCTCTGATCCGTACTGTTATCTATGACTTCTTTTTTTATCCTGAGGCTTCCCATTTCATCACTTTTATACGTGTTTATAAAAGTTGCGGCAGATCCTTTTTCTGTAATATTGCCTGCATGTCCTGTGCCTGTTAGCGCATATCCCTTCACATTTTTCTCTTTAACTTCGTATGAGATACCCTCGTCTATATCTTCAAAAACAGCGGTCTGACCATGTTTGAGACAGATGGTTTCACCATTCTCAATGGTCTGTACCGGTCCCTCATCTATTTTGTAGCTATATGTGCCGTCCTTTGAAAATGCTACGCTGAAAATAAACTCTTCATTCTTTTGTTTATCGGTAAGGGGCGCATCATCTTCGTTTCTCACAGATTTTGTAATCATGAGCGATCCTTTTATTTTAATATTATAGGCCTTTACGACTACAGTCTCCTTTTCGTCGTAAACTGAAAAGTAATACTTTTTCTTTATAGAGCCATCTTCTTCTCTGTCAAAAGTGTACCCTGAAGGGGAAGAGATTTCTTCAAAATAATACTTCCCCGCAGGAAGTCTTATTGAAAGATTGCCTTCATTTCCCGTAATAAACCTTCCCGGAATCTGTTTGCCTTCCTCAGTATAAAGAAGGAAAGAAGCCCCTGCTAAAGGAGTATCTGTGAGAGAGCCATCATCTAATTTTTCCATTTTTTCAAGTCTTACATTGCCGTAATAGTCCCCCTGCAATTCGTTCAGCGCCTGCCGATTCAGACTTCTCCAACTGAAAGTCCCTGTTATGCTGCCCGATATGATGATGACAGCAGTAAATAAAAAGCAGGCCGCTCTGTACATAGTCCCCTTCATAGCTCTTTCCCTCCTCTCTCTAAAGATTACGGTCACGTTTACTCAGCACAAATTTTCGTAATTCATTCTGTTTCATCTTATATGTATGTCCATGCATCAGATGACCTTTATAACTGGCGAGACTGGCTTTAACATCCTCTAACTGGATAGCTCCCGTCTCGTAGTCTTTTTTCAGTTTCTTCAAACGCCGTCTGAATCGCACTCTGCTTTGCTTTTTCATCTTACGGATCACTTTTCCGGTATCAGTAAGATAAAATTTCCATCCTAAAAATTCAACTCCGTTCTTCAACGGATAAACTCTTGTCTTGGAGTTCAGTTTTAATTTTAATTTGTCTTCAATCAATGCCTGCATTTGCTTAAGGCAATCTTCTAAAAAAGCTTTGTCAGGATGAATTAATATACAGTCATCCATATATCTGATATAATGTTTGACTCTCATATTTTCTTTTACTAATCTGTCCAGTGGGTCCAGATAATAAATTGCAAAACTCTGACTGCTTTGATTTCCGAGAGGCAATCCTTTTCCGGGACTTCCATATGTTTCATAACTGTCAATATAATAAAATATAAGTTCTCTCACATCAGAATCTTTAATAATTCTCTTCAGAGACTCCTTAAGCACATCATGGTCAATACTTGCAAAGTATTTTGAAATATCGCATTTTAATACATATCCATCATTTTTATGTTTCTTATAATGCGCCAATAAAAACTTTGTAAATCTCTTTATTGCAAAATGCGTTCCTTTTCCTGCCTGGCATGCGGCATTATCATATATCAGCCTCGGAGACAGAGCCGGCGTGATGACTTCGTCGCAAATACAATGCAGCAATACGCGATCCGAATAATGGGCTGCAAAAATTTGCCTCTCTTTTGGTTCATATATTACAAAGTCATAATAGCCTTTTATCTTATAAGTTTTGTTTTTTAAAGATATGCTGATTTTAGTCAGATTTTCAGCCAAATTCATTTCAAATCTGATGACTTCATTTTTATAACGTTTACACCTTCTGGCTCTTATATGAGCCTTATACAGGTTCTGAAAATCACATATTTTCTCAAAATCAGTCTTTTCTACAAGTATTTCTTCTTCCATCCATACAGCACCCTTAATGCATCTATAGGTGTGATATTATCCAGTTCCAAAGCCGCCAGTTCAAACATCAGAGAATCTCTTTCGGATATGTTGCTTTTCCTTGTTGTCTTTAACTTCAAATCGTCAGGTTCAAAGTGATAATTTTCAAGGTACGTGTCCCACTCTTTTGTCAAATCTATTTTTGGCATATCCGGCTCCTGTACATGTGTTATCGTTCTAATCACTGATCCGTCCGCGTCGCCGGTCTGGCTGCAAATTATTACACGGTAACCGCAGCCTGTCAGCTTTTCTGCATACTTCTCCCACGACCTGTGGGGAATACCGCACATCGGAACGCGAACTCCTCCGCCGATACTGCGTTGAGTCATCTTTATCATCAAAATATCAGAGGCTGTCTGCGCGTCATTGTAATACATCTGATAAAAGCCTCCCACTTGATACATCAATATACTGTCTTTATGTTGATTTTTAAAAGAAAAATAATCCTCGATCATAGTTTTCTTGCTCAGCTTCTTACCTCTGCTTTCTGTCTCATTGGCGGGAAGCCGTCTTTCAATACTGACGACGGCTTCTAAAACTCTGGAAACAGGTCTTTTGTTATACTTGCGTCCATCGCTCCGCCAATATCATTTTTTCACATGTCAATATATACTGTGAAAGGGAAACAGGTTCCTTTACCCCACGCACTGACATCCGCACCTGCTAAGACTGTTTCTCGCTTAAACCGCTGCAGCCATACTGCGGCGGCGGGGTAAATCGGGACGCACACCGTAGGTATTGTTGTAATTGTTGCTATTGAGATTGCCATTATTATTGACAATCGCCACATTATTGGTATTATTGCGAGGCGACCGCAGCCACCACTGAAAGAAATACACCATAACCTGTTCCCCAAAGAGCAATATTTTCTGCCCTCCGTCATATATTCTCGCCGAATCGTCTTCTGTCACTTTTTATCCATCCTCCCAGCAAAAACAATACGTCTGTAGAGTGTATAGATATCTGTTCATACTGTTTGCTTAAGATCGCCTTCTGTTCTAGCGCCAGCTGCGCTATATAAGCTAGCAGTCTTGTCTTAGTCATAGCCTCTCTCTGCAGGGCCAGCCTTTTGCCATAGTTTATTTTCGCATCGTCTCCACCTACGAATATCTCGTTGGCCATATATATGTCTTCTATTACATCCATGGCCAGATTCTGAAGACGCGTTGTAAATGTAAATCGATATTGTTTAGGACTTTTTTGCGTTATATCCATTATATACCGGCACAAGTCCTTCGCCTGCATGATAACAGTCAGTTCGCTTTTTTTCCTCAGCAAATCCGTTCTCTCCTCTTAGAATATATGACGGAGGGCGGGTATGATCCGCCCTCTCTTTATGTCCGTCTCTTTTCTGCTTCTAATTTTGCTGTTTTCCTGCTTTGCAGGAAAACACCATGCCGCTTCGCGGCAAATAAGATTTTTTATCTTTCCCTGTCTCTGTTCTCTATTCCAATCGTGTTTTTTTACCGATTCAGATCAGAAGATTTATGAGGCAAGATTTATCCATAAAGCGGGACGCACACCGTAGGTATTGTGGTAATAGTTGCTACTGAGACTGCCATCATTATTGACAAACGCCACAAAATTGGTATTATTGCGAGGCGACCGCAGCCACCAACCGTTAGTAGAACCATTATATTGGGCTATCCTCATACTGTCAGGTACTATTACGCCTTCTTTACCGAGGGTATAATCCTTTACCTCTGCCGTCTTGCTGTTTTGTGTTCCGAACACATCCGCTTCGCTTAAGAGGAACACCTTATCGTTGGTCTCTGTAAACGTATCGCCGTTATAATTAGTACGCGTATTGATGGTAGTCTCCGACACGTGCGCCTTTATAGTCGTCTTTGCGTTCAGCCATTCTCCGTTCAGATATGTGCGCATTTCGCTGGTCTCCCACTTAGGCGAACTGCTGTCAAATTTTCTGCTCTTCTCAAGCACATCCTTTGGAAGCATCAGAACCTTATTGCCATCTCTGGCAAGAACATACCAGTCCGCTCCATCTATAGTAACTGTCTGCAGCGAACCTGGGGCTATGTCTCCTATGCCCTGATCATCCCACGGAGATGTGATCTTTACACTATATGTTCCCGCAGTCTGATTATCTACGGCTGATAATGCCTGTACTGTGACAGTTCCTCCTATGTATTCGTCTGCACCTACTGTCAATTTACCTGTAGCGTCTATTTTCGTCGCTGAAGATTTATTATCGCTTACTGTCCAACTCACTTTCTGATCTGTATGGGCCGCGTCTCCCGCCGCTACTTTTGCGCTAAACTGGAGCTCTTCTCCAGTACTTACTGTTGCGGCAGCGTCTTCTGTCGTTACTTTTACAGTGAGCTCTCTTCCTGCTGCCTGATTCAGCAGGAACAACGCATTATCTGTAGGAGCTGCGCCTGCATTGGCGCCGAAAAATCCATCATTGCTGTCTTGGCTTCCCCAGTCTCCCATAGTGGCAAACTGTCCCACTACATTAACTGCATAATACCAGTTGTCTGCAGGTTCCTTGTTAAGGCTTATTCCGTCAAGAAGTAATCCTGTAGCTTCACCTGGCTCAATGGCTTCTGCCCAGTATGCCCAGCCGTCAGTATCATATACCCAATATGAACCTGGCTTTGATCCTGCCGCTATCCATTCTGCCATGGTCATCACTGTTGCAGAGTCAGTATTCTTAGCGTTATGAGTTTCTTCTTTTTTCGTTATATTAACTCCTTCTACCCCATTCTCTCCTTCATCTACGGAATTATCGTCCGCGTCATATACAGCGTCCGCAGTCTTTTCTTCTCCGGCCTGATACTGATGATAATCGTCATAATGAATATCGTCGTCTGCTGTCGTTCCTTCGTATGTACCGTTTATATCTGCTGACAAACTGTCTTTATTCTTGTTAAAAGTCGGCATATATACAGTGCTTCCGCCTAATTTCCAGTTCCAGTATTCTCCATGGAACGGCTCCTCCTGAGATGGAATATGGGTTTTCCATGTGGTTTCATCGTCGATGCTTGCTCCTTCTACAAGAGATGTTGCTTTTTTAGTATCAAATCCGTCGTCCCCAGTCTTAAGTCCGGCGCCTTCCCCTATCTCCATATATTCATCAAGCCTTACTCGTGCAAAGATAGGCACTCCGCCGTTATCCTTATCGGTGAAGTTTTCTACATACACATCTTTATTTCGTCCGTCAAAATCGTCATGCAAACGTCCTCCCGGATTTACTTCTCCGGTAGTCTCATTCATGGCTGTCTGACTGATACTTTGCCATGCAAATGTTCCCGTCAGAGCAAGTACAACGGCCATAACTGTAGCAACTACCGCCGCTGTTTTCTTCCGTTTTTTTGTTTCCATTTTTTTCTTCCTTTCTTATAAATATATATCTGAATATCAGGGCTTTTTAACGTCAACTCTGACATTAAGATCTTCTTCCTTTCTCATTATTTTTTTCATTATTTCTATAAACGATATCAGAAGAACGAGAAGAAATATGAGAAGGGGCCAATTCTTTCCTATAAACGTTATGGTCCTTCCCAAAATCAGATTATGAAAAACCACTTTTCCTATAACATTTACTGAAGGAACCAGCATTTCGTCAGCTTCCTTATTCATTATGCCTTTTGTCTCAAATGCTCTCTGACCCGTACCCTTATAATTTTCCGTTATTCCTATTATCCGATGTGTAATAGTCGTAGTCTCGTTTGCCATATATGTTATGTCGTCACCTACTTTGAGTTCCTCAGGATCAATATGTCTGGTTATCACGAGAGAACCCTTTGGTATTTCACTTTCCATAGACCCCGTAAGGACTGTAAATGCACCGTAACCACCAAGGGACAGTGGAGACGATCCTTTTATTATGACTATCGCTCCCAGTATAGCTATGAGCCCAAGGTAGAATGCAACTTCTTTCAGCCGTCCGTTTTTCTTTTCTTTTTTTGAGACCGGCTTTAGTTCAATTTCATTTTTCTCCGCTTGTACTTCTCTTTTTTGAAACATATCAGTCCTCTATACGCAACCGATTCTCATTTATCACATAATGTTCGTTATGTGATATCAAAAACTTAAAATAGATATACCGGAGAAAAATCCTTCTTAAATTTGCGCACGAAAAAAAGCTTTTTTGTCTCTGTACTTTTGTGTGGACAAAAAAGCTGTTTATACTGCAAAAAATTAAAATTTATTCCAAAATATTCTTTTTTTGTTGATTTTTTGCATCTCCTTTGTTATCATTTTATAGTACATACTTAAAGCTTTTAATGAATTGATATCACATAACGAACATTATGTGATATTTTTTGTAAAAGGCAGACGCTACAATATCAGTCTCATAGTCTCCAGTTTCAATCTGTGCCTTCTGCCAGTCTCGGTTATATAGATTCTTGTAGTTTCAATACTGCTATGTCCTAAAAGATCCGCAAGTTTTGATAAGTCCTTATCTATATTGTAAAACGAACGCGCGAACAGATGTCTCAGATTATGCGGAAACACTTTTCTCTTTTCTACGTTAGCCATACTGCAAAGGTTTTTCATTTCTTTCCATATATTATTTCTTGAAACAGGTCTGCCTTTTTTGGTAACAAATACCGCCCCATCAGATATATCTTTCTCCCTCATGTATTTCTCAAGTTTCTTCTGGAGTTTTGACGGTATCCATATGATTCTCGACTTACCCTTACATGTCACATATGCTTCTCCTCTCTCTACTGCTTCCGTCGTTATATATTGGAGTTCCGATACCCTGATACCTGTAGCACATATAGTCTGCAAAATTAGACTTAGTCTCTCATTTCCACTTTTGTCCGCCGCATATACCAGCCTTTTATACTCATTTTTTGTAAGTTCTCTGTCCTCTCTGCGATAAATTCTCCTCTGGATTCTGAACTGCTTTATGCAACATTCTCCCCTGCCTATAAACTTCAGAAAACAATTTATGGCTGCGATCATAGAATTGGCGCTGGAAACTGCATATTCATCTCTCAGCTTTTCTTTATATTCAAGCACTGTCTTCTTATCTATTAGGTTTCTTGAAAAAAGCATAAATCTTCTTATATCTCTGACATATTTTTCTATGGTGGCCTTGCTTTTTTCTTCTGTCTTCAGAAACTCTTCAAAGTTTAATATAATTTCGCTTCTCATATTTCTCTCCCCATTATTCCATGTTTATAAATGATTCAATTTTCCCCACCTATATAATAAAGCACCCCTTTTTCCGTTAAAGGAAACATTAATTAGATTTTATCGGGGCAGCGGGTTCCTTCATGATATAGGCGCCGGCTGATGACTCTTACGTCAGAAGTCCCGGTCTTTTCAAAAATTCGAGTGATTCCGGGAATAGCTGACAAAAGGTAATAATATGATATGCACCGACGCCTGACAGATAAAGGGCCCGCACCTCGAAGAGGCGCGGGCCCTTTATCAACAAGCATGAAGCGTCCCTCCAAAAGAGGGACGCTTCAGATTTTATTTGAGTTTAGCTACCATTTCTCCCGCCTTTACCTGCTGGCCTTCAGAAATATAGATCTTCTCTACCGTTCCCTTAGCTGTGGCAAGTATATTGGTCTCCATCTTCATGGCCTCGATGACAGCGATAGGCTGCTTTTCCTCAACCGTATCGCCCTCTTTGACGAGAACTCTGATGATGTTGCCCGGGATGTTGGCTCCGACTTCCATCGGATTATCCTCGTCGGCATAGAGAACCGAATTGTTGGAATTGGTCGTGACATCCGTATCCTTTATCTTTATGATTCTGCGGTTGCCGTTGACTTCAAATATCGCTTCTCTGAAGCCTTCATTATCCACAGGTCTTACTTCGTGCAGCTTGACCATGAGAATCTTTCCCTCGCCCAGCTTCACTTCGCAGGTCTCGCCTACCTCCAGGCTGTGGAAGAATATATCCGATCCCATGTAGCGGAAGTTTCCTTCCTTTTTAATAGTCTTGACGTAGTCCTCAAACACCTTAGGATAGATAGCGTAGCTGATGGCTTCTCTGTCTGTTCCCTCCAGGCCCAGATCCTCTCTGAGGTGCTTCTTTATGGCGTCAAAATCTTCCGGCGGAAGCAGTTCTCCCGGCCTGCATGTTATGGCAGGTTTGCCCTTAAGTACGAGTTTCTGCAGCTTTTCAGGGAATCCTCCGTGAGGCTGGCCCATCATTCCCTCAAAGTAAGAAACTATTGAATCAGGGAAGTCGATGCCCTTGCCTTTTTCATATATGTTTTCAGGCGTCAGGTCATTCTGAACCATGAAAATAGCCATGTCGCCCACCGCTTTCGAGGATGGTGTAACTTTTACGATATCTCCAAGCATTTCATTGACCGCCTTGAACATATCCTTGACTTCTTCAAATTTATGTCCCAGGCCGAAGCTCTCTACCTGAGGCTTCAGATTTGAATATTGTCCTCCCGGAATCTCGTACTTGTATATCTCAGCGGTGGAGGTGACTAATTCGGATTCGAATCCTGCATAAACAGGCCTTACATCTCTCCAGTATTCCGAGATCTTCTGAATCTTGTCGCTGTCTATACCCGTATCTCTGTTGGAGTTTTGCAGAGCGGCTACTATTGAGTTTAAAGCCGGCTGAGAAGTCAGTCCGCTCATGGAGTTGAAGGCTGCGTCCACCACGTCTACTCCTGCCTGAGCGGCCATCAGTGTGGTGGCTACGCCGTTTCCGGAAGTATCGTGAGTGTGAAGATGGATAGGTATACCGATCTCTTCTTTAAGGGTGGATACCAACTTATAAGCGGCCATCGGCTTGAGAAGTCCGGACATGTCCTTGATGCCCAGCATATGAGCGCCTCTCTTCTCCAGTTCTTTAGCCATTTCCACATAGTATTTCAAGTTGTATTTAGTTCTCGATTCGTCTAAGATGTCTCCCGTGTAACACAGGCATGCTTCTGCAATCTTATCCTGCTTGAGGGTCTCGTCGAGAGCTACGGTCATGCCGTCCAGCCAGTTGAGGGAGTCGAATATTCTGAAGACATCTATTCCGGATCTGGCTGATTCTTTTACGAATTCTCTTATGACGTTGTCCGGATAATTCTTATATCCTACCGCATTGGCTCCTCTTATGAGCATCTGGAACAGGACATTAGGCATCTTCTCCCTGAGAGTATCCAGTCTTTCCCACGGCGATTCTTTGAGGAAACGGTACGACGTATCGAAAGTTGCTCCTCCCCACATCTCTACCGAAAAAAGATCCTTTCCGTAAACCGATACTGCCGGAGCTATCTTCTCCATATCTACGGTTCTCACTCTTGTAGCCATGAGGGACTGCTGAGCGTCTCGCATAGTAGTATCGGTGATGAGAAGCTTTTGCTGCTCTTTTACCCAGTCGGCGACTGCTTTCGGTCCGTTTTCATCCAGCAGCTGCTTGGTTCCTCTGAGTCCGGACAGTTCTTCTTTCTTGAACTTAGGGAAGACAGGAACATTGAACTGCGGTTTATGTCCCTTAGTCTCGTTGACAAATTTGTTTCCGAGGAATTCTATGACTTTCAGCTCGTTATCTTCTACCTTTTCAATATTGAGAAGGTCAGGCGTATTGGCTATGAATCCTGTATCGCACATTCCGGCAGCGAAAGTAGGATGGTTCAGCACGTTGAGCATAAATGCGACGTTGGTCTTGATACCCTTTATCACCATCTCAGAAAGAGCTCTTATAGCCTTTCTTCTGGTATCTTCGAAAGTCCTGCTGAAGGCCGTCACCTTTACCAGCAAACTATCGTAGAAAGGTGTTATCTCAGAGCCCTCGAATCCGTTTCCACCGTCCAGACGAATACCGAATCCGCCCGGGCTCCTGTAGTTTTCTATTATTCCTGTGTCGGGCATAAAACCGTTTGCAGGGTCCTCAGTAGTGATTCTGCACTGTATCGCATGGCCTGTCACTTTGATGGCGTCCTGATCAGGAATAGCGATCTCCGGTGAATTCAGGGCGTATCCCTGAGCCACCAGAATCTGATCCTGCACTATATCTATACCCGTCACAATCTCAGACACAGTATGCTCTACCTGGATCCTCGGGTTCATCTCGATGAAGTAATGCTGTCCCGTCTTGTCAACCAGGAATTCCACTGTTCCGGCGCTTCTGTAATCTACGGCGTGAGCTATCTTCAGCGCATCCTGGCAGATATCTTCTCTCTGCTGATCTGAAAGGCACAGGGCCGGTGTAAATTCGATGACTTTCTGATGTCTTCTCTGTATGGAGCAGTCTCTCTCAAAGAGATGGACTATATTTCCGTATTTATCTCCCAGTATCTGCACTTCTATGTGCTTAGGGTTTTCTAAGTATTTTTCAATGAATATGTCGTCTATTCCGAAAGCCTTGGCTGCTTCGCTTCTGGCACTTCTGAACTGAGGAAGGAGTTCTTCAGAATTCTGGACTATTCTCATTCCTCTGCCGCCGCCGCCGGCCGCTGCTTTGAGCATCACAGGATACCCGCACTTTTCTGCGAATTCAACTGCTTCCTCTTCTGTCGTTATGGCTTTCTCCACTCCCGGGATAGTAGGAACTCCCACGTCGCTGGCCACGATCTTGGATTTTATCTTATCTCCCAATCTATCCATCATCTCGGCCGTAGGACCGATGAATTCTATCCCTGCGTCCTGACAGGCCTTGGCGAATTCAACGTTCTCAGCTAAAAATCCATAGCCCGGATGTATAGCGTCAACGCCTTTTGCCTTGGCCAAAGCTATGATTTCATCGATACTAAGGTATACTCCCACAGGAGTCTTGCCTTTGCCTATCTGGTAAGCCTCGTCTGCCTTGGTCCTGAACAGAGAGTTTTTATCCTCTTCTGAATATATCGCGACTGTTCTTATTCCCAGTTCGCGGCAGGCCCTGAAAACTCTGATTGCAATTTCTCCTCTGTTAGCAACCAATACTCTTTTGAATTTTTTAATTTCTCCCATTTTAATCTCCCTAAAAAATTACTCTATCACGCGTACGTCCATCCGCGGATATGGTATTGTAATACTTGCCTCATCAAATGCTGCTTTAACTTCCTCTTCCAAATAATATTTTACGTCAAAGTATTTGGAAGTTTTACACCAGACTTTTAGATCCAGCTCTACGGAACTCGCCTGATGCTGACTTACGCCTACCACGGGAGGCGGCGTATCCAGCCCGTCAGGGCATTTCATCGCTACGGCGTTCAGGACGTCTTTCGCCTTTGCGATGTCCGTATCGTATGCCACACTGAAAACGCAGTCTACTCTTCTGATGTCCTCTTTGGAGTAATTCACGATCACAGATGTGGTTATGGTGCCGTTGGGGATGGTAACGACTTTATTGTCATAGGTCTTCAAGGTGGTGACAAAGAGATCTATGCTTTCCACCATTCCTTCCTCTCCGGACACATCTATAACATCGCCTTTTTTAAAAAGCTTGTTAGCCAGTATCAGTACGCCTCCGGCTATATTGCCAAGGCTGTCTTTGAGAGCCAGCGCTATGGCCGCTCCCGCTGCCCCAAGCACCGTGACAAGCGGAGCAGTGGGGACTTTCAACTTGCCCAATATCACCACTGTCAGCACTATATACAGGACAGCTCTAATCACGTTTATTATAAATTTATGCACCGCCTCATCGAGATGACTCCCCGATAGAGCTTTTTTCATGATTGAAGACGCGATCTTTATGAATATCAGACCTGCTATGAGTATCAGCGCCGCTCCGGCCAGATTTCCCAAAAAACTGCCGGATAAAAAATTTAACAGCCCGGACATTCTCTCGCCCTCCTATTCATAGACTCTTCCGCTGCGGCGTCTTTCCAGTTCGCGGAGCAGTTTTTTGCGAAGTCTTATGTCGTCCGGAGTTATCTCTACCAACTCGTCGTCTGCGATAAACTCGAGAGCTTCTTCGAGGGTAAAGGTCCTCGGCGGAGACAGTTTTATAGTATCGTCGGAGCCGGCTGCTCGCATATTGCTCACTCTCTTGGCTTTGCACGGATTCACCACCATGTCGTCGTTTCTGGAATTCATCCCGACGATCATTCCCTCATACACATGAGTTCCCGGTTCCACGAACATCTGCACTCTCTCCCCGATATTGAACAGAGCGTAAGGAGTGCATACTCCTTCCTCCTGGGCAATGGCTACGCCGTTGGTCCTCTGAGGAATTTCTCCCTTGTACTCGTCAAAGGAGTCGAATCTCCTGACCATGGTACCCTCTCCTCTGGTATCATTGATGAATTCGCTTCTGTAGCCCAAAAGCCCTCTGGTAGGAACAAGGTATTCAAGCCTCGAATAGCCGTTTTCTGCGGACATCTGAGTCATGAGTCCTTTTCTTATATTCAGTTTGTTGATTACCGTTCCCGAATATTCGTCGGGAACCGTGATGACCACTTCTTCTATAGGCTCCAGCACCTTGCCGTGTTGGCCTTTTCTCAGTATGACCTCCGGCTTGGATACCGCCAGCTCATATCCTTCTCTCCTCATGTTCTCTATCAGTATGGAGAGATGAAGCTCTCCTCTGCCGGATACCTTGAAACAATCTGTGGAATCGGTCTCCTCGACCATGAGTCCCACGTTTACTTCCAGCTCCTTGTTCAGTCTCTCTCTTATGTGGCGGCTGGTCACGTATTTTCCGGATTTTCCGGCAAACGGGGACTTGTTTACCATGAAGTTCATGCTGAGGGTAGGCTCTTCTATGTGAATCATCTCCATCGGCTGAGGGTCCTTAGGGTCGCATATGGTCTCGCCTATGGAAATATCCGAGATTCCGGAAATCACCACGATGTCTCCGCACTGGGCTTCCGGTACTGCCACTCGTTTAAGCCCTCTGTATACGAAGACCTGATTTATCTTTCTCTGTACCATGGAACCGTCGGCCTTGGCGACAGCTACCTGCTGTCCTTCTTTTATAACGCCTTTAGTTACTCTGCCGATGCCCAGTCTGCCTATATAATCGTCATAGGCCAGGGTGGAAACCTGCAATTGCAGCGGTTCTTCGGTGAGATCCGGATAAGGCTCACAGTGCTTTATTATGGTGTCGAACAGAGGAGTTATATCAAGCCCGCCGTAACCGGCAGGACTCTTCTTTATCTTCTCTTCTCCTTCTCCTACGGTCATACCTTTTATGTCTTCAGGTTCATAGACCGCTATACCCTGACGGGCTATTCCGTACAGTATAGGGAAATCCAGCTGTCTGTCGCTGGCCTCAAGGTCCATGAACAGCTCGTAAACTTCGTCCACCACTTCATCTATACGGGCGTCTTTCTTATCCAGTTTATTGATGAATAATATGGGGTTTATCCCCTGTTCCAGTGATTTTTTAAGTACGAACCTGGTCTGGGGCATAGGTCCCTCGCTGGAATCTACCAGCAGGATGACCGTATCCACCGTCTTCATTATTCTCTCTACTTCCGATGAAAAGTCGGCGTGTCCCGGCGTATCTACGATGTTTATCTTTACATCTCCGTGCATTACCGAACAGTTCTTGGAATATATGGTTATGCCTCTTTCTCTTTCTATGTCGTCTGAATCCATCACGCAGTCGGCCACCTCTTCGTTGGCCCTGAATACGCCGCTCTGGTTTAAGAAAGCGTCTACCAACGTGGATTTTCCGGCGTCGACGTGAGCTATGACAGCGATATTTATTATCTTTTGCTTGTCGATCATATGGAAATGTTCCTTCTTTCTGGTTTGATATATTATTTTATCACAATAAAGGGGCGAATACAATGGGTGCAAGAATTGTTAAAAAAGTATTTTATCCTATGAAACTATCGCCAGATCACGGCTCTCCCATCACCGCCTAACGCGCTGTACAGCGCAGACAGGAACGCAAAATAGATAAAGGACTGCCCTGTTCGTGGGACTGCCTCATGGCGCTGTGCCGTTCAGACACAAATTCCCGGTTTTCTTAAAATATCGAATGTTTGCGAGACTTTTTTAACGGAATCTGCAAGGAAAATGACTGTCAGGCGCTTTTTTCCTCTTCATTATGAATTTTTTTCTCTCAAACATGCCATACTTCAAAAGTCCCGAGACTTTCATACAAAAAATTCCCGCAAAACAAGAAAAAATCACAAAGACCGGGACTAAGCAGTTTTCCATCTCACAACTCACCCTGAGTTTGCGTCTGATTTTTCTGTTTCAGCCCCTATACAAAGAAGCAGGCCCACTCCTGCGAAGCGGCGTCAAAGAGCCGCCTGAGCTATTGATTCACAAGAGTCAGATCTACAGCATATTATGATATATGAATTTTTAGGAGGTGTTTTGATGGCTTCAGTTTTCTTGAGTCCTTCTACCCAGGAATACAATATAACCACCACAGGAAACAGCGAAGAATATTATGCGAATTTGATAACCGACGCGATGATACCTTATCTCAATGCCAGCAACATTAGCTACGGCAGAAATGATCCGGACGGAAATGTAAATACATCCATAGCCATGTCAAACGCAGGCAATTACGACCTTCATGTAGCTATACATTCCAATGCGGCGCCGGAACATCTTTCCGGGATGCTGCGAGGCTCCGATGTATATTATTACAGGGACAGCGTCAGAGGAAAAGCTGCCGCGGAAATTTTCGCCAATAATCTTAAACTGGTATATCCAAATCCGTCCGACGTCACCGCAGTGCCCAATACGACGCTGGCTGAGCTTCGC
>ERZ827471.1227-NODE-1227-length-16251-cov-5.504075_pt1 | contig 16251 bp, 15 predicted proteins | sample MGYA00519772_ERZ827471 | MGnify/ENA primary metagenome ERZ827471 (study PRJEB31778, sample SAMEA3449315) | human gut metagenome | biome: human gut; feature: human-associated habitat; material: faeces | place: United Kingdom | collected 2010/2012 ... | reverse complement strand
CACGAACAGCTCCACACAGCCGGCATGGAGGTTCGCCACGTTGTACTTCGGGGCGGAACAGCCTTCGATAAAATGCAGGTATGCACCCTCGTCCACAATGATCAGGGTATGCTCGAACTGTCCGGCTCCCGGTGCGTTCAGTCGAAAATAAGACTGCAAGGGGATCGTCACAGACACTCCGGGGGGAACATATACGAAGGAGCCGCCGGACCACACAGCACCGTGCAGCGCTGCGAATTTGTGGTCTCTGGGGGTCACCAGCTTCATAAAATGCTTCCGCACCATATCCGCATATTCCCCATTCAGGGCACTCTCCATATCGGTATAGACTACGCCCTGGGCTGCCACTTCTTCCCTGACATTGTGATATACCAGCTCGGAATCGTACTGGGCGCCCACACCGGCGAGGGACTTCCGCTCCGCCTGCGGGATTCCCAGCTTCTCAAAGGTATCCTTGATATCCTCCGGTACCTCGGACCATTTGGCGCTCATATGGGTATTGGGTTTTACATAGGTTACGATATCTTCCATGTTCAGACCCTCAATAGAGGGACCCCAGTCGGGGACTTCCATCTCATTATAGATCTGCAGAGACTGTAATCTGAAATTTGCCATCCATGCGGGATCCTTCTTTTTCTCGGAAATCTCCGCCACAATATCGGGAGTCAGTCCCTTTTTAATACGATAGACGTCCTTCTCCTCATTACGGATATCATAAATGCTTCTGTTGACGTCTTCCACGTATGTCTTTTCACGTTCACTCATTCAGATCGTCAACCTCCTTATGCTTCCAGAAAACGCTCGAAACCATGCTCGTTGATCTCGTCTACCAGGGAAGCGTCGCCGGATGCCACGATCTTACCGTTCACCAGTACATGGGTCTTGTCCACATGGAGAGACTCTAAAATTCTGGTGCTGTGGGTGATGATCAACAGCGCACCCTTTTTGTCCTTCTGGTATTCTTCCACACCCTTGGATACCGTACGCACTGCATCCACGTCCAGGCCGGAATCCGTCTCATCCAGAATGGCCAGTGAAGGCTTCAACATAAGTAACTGTAAGATCTCTGCCTTTTTCTTCTCACCGCCGGAGAATCCCACGTTCAGATCACGGTCCCCGTAGGAAGGATCCATCTGCAATACTTCCATTGCCTGCTCCAGTTCCTTTTTGAAGGTCCACAGCTTGATGCGGGAACCGCTTCTCTGTTCCACGGCATTACGGATGAAATTCCGAAGCGATACTCCGGGTACCTCCAGGGGATTCTGGAAAGACAGGAAAATACCATCCTTCGCTCTCTGGTCTGCAGTTTCCTCTAATAATTCCTTCCCTTTGAACAGGATCTCACCACCGGTCACCTCATACCGGGGGCTTCCCATGATGGTGTAACCCAGTGTGGATTTGCCCGCACCGTTGGGTCCCATGAGGACATGGGTCTCTCCGGGGCGAACCTCTAAATCTATTCCATGAAGGATGGGCTTGTCCTCTACACTTACGGACAAGTTACGCACCTGTAATAATTGTTCTGACATATACTTCCTCCTATCTCTAGCGTACAACTAGGAATTACTATATCATTATATACATGCATCTGCAAATATGCAACATATAATTCCTACAAAAGTACCGTACATTCCGTTCAAATTGTATTACATTTTTTTGTATTACATTTTTCAGCTAGCAGCAACTTACTATAAAATAAAACACAAGCCATTGCGAGGAGTTCTCTTTTTCTCCCACAATGGCCTTTGTTTTTTTCTCTTTTTATGCTTCTCTGTCCAAAAGATTTTTCATGCTCTTGGTGCTGATCCACAGGGTAGATGTATTATGCAGAAGAGCGGACGTAGTGGGAGGAATGATTCCTGCTACACCTAAAATGATCAGTCCGGTGTTGATACCTACGATCATGCGATAATTTTTATGGATCCGTTCCATCAGGGAGTTGCTCAATTCCTTCAGGGTAGCTACTTCATACAGATTGTCCGCACCGATGGTGACATCGGCGATCTCTCTGGCGATCTGTGCGCCCTCGCTGATGGCAATACCAACATCTGCCGCAGACAATGCCGGGGAATCGTTGATGCCGTCACCGATCATAATGACCTTATGACCTGCCTGCTTCTCCTGCTCCACGAACCTTGCCTTGTCTTCCGGCAACACCTCGGAATAATACTCGTCCACGCCCGCCAGGGCCGCGATGGCCCGGGCCGTGCGCTCGCTGTCGCCGGTCATCATGACGGTGTTCCGGATGCCCAGCGCACGCAGTCCGTTCAGCACAGCGGCGGCTTCCGGGCGCAGCGGGTCGGAAATGCAGATCACGCCCACCAGCTGCCCGCTGGCAGCCATGTACAGGTGCGAATACGCGGGCTTGAGGGCATCGAACTTCTGCTGCTCGGCTGTGGGGATGGTACACTTTTCATCCTCAAAGACGAAGTGGTGGCTGCCGATGACCACGCGCTGGCCGCCCACGCGGCTTGCAATGCCGTGGGCTACGATGTACTCCACCTCGGAGTGCATCTCCTCATGGGAAATGCCGCGCTCCTTGGCGGCACGCACCACGGCGTTGGCCATGGAATGGGGGAAGTGCTCTTCCAGACAGGCGGCCAGCTGCAGAACTTCGCGCTCGTTACAGCCGGAGAAGGGTACGACCTCCACTACCTGCGGGGTGGCACGGGTGAGGGTGCCGGTCTTGTCGAACACGATAGTGTCGGCCTGAGACAGCGCTTCCAGATACTTGCCGCCCTTGACGGTGATGTGGTAGCTGCCGCACTCGCGCATGGCGGAAAGCACGGCCAGCGGCATGGAGAGCTTGAGCGCGCAGGAGAAATCCACCATCAGGCAGGAGATGGCGCGGGTGGCGTTGCGGGTGAGCAGATAGGTGACCACCGTTGCGCCCAAACACCATGGCACCAGCTTGTCGGCCAGCACCAGCGCACGGTTCTCGGTGCTGGACTTGAGCTTTTCGGATTCCTCGATCATGGCCACGATCTTGTCGTAGCGGTTGGAACCGCCCTCGGCCTTGGCGATAAAGACGCACTCGCCCTCCTCCACAACGGTGCCGGCATAGAGGGTGGACCCCTCTGTCTTGCGCACCGGCATGGCTTCGCCGGTCAGGGCAGCCTGATTCACCATGGCTTCGCCTTCCAGCACGGTGCCGTCCAGCGGGATCATGTTGCCGCTGCGCACGACCACCTCATCGCCGGAGCGTACTTTGGTCAGAGGCACCAGCACTTCGGTGCCTTGGCTGCGCACCCACACCTTGTCCACGTTCAGGGCCATGCTGCGGGCCAGATCGTCCAGACTCTTCTTGCGGGTCCACTCTTCCAGCAGAGAGCCCAGATTCAGCAGGAACATGACAGAACCGGCGGTGCCAAAGTCGCCGCGCAGCAGCGAGACGCCGATGGACAAAGCGTCCAGCACCTCCACTTCCAGCCTGCGGCTCAGCACGCAGCGCACACCCTTCCAGAGGAAGCGGATGGAGCGGAATGCCGTGTAGGCAGCGTCAAGGGGTGCGGGCAGGAACAGCTTGCGCAGGCAGCGGCCTGCCACCAAATCGAACATTTTATCCTGATATTCCCGGTTCAGCCTGCGGCTGTCGGCGGAGGTGACCAGAGCGTCATACTCGGCCACATCGAACTTATAGCCTGCCAGAATGGCAATGGCGGCGGTGCGCTTGCCGGTATAGGTAATGACCACATCGCCGGTGCGCTCGTAAACGGCGGCATGGACGATGGCATCATGGTGGTTCAGATAAGCTTCCAGCACATCGGCACGGTGCAAAGTCATGCGGACTTTTTCCACATGCACGCGCATCCGGCCTTTGCCTTCATGCAGAATGGTACATTTCATATATCAAATATCCTTCTCTATCTTTTTGCCGCAGCGTCAGGCTGCTATACCCTGCACGCCTGCGGCCCCACTCTCACAAAAAAGAGCCGCCCGAAGGCGGCTCGAAAGCCACGTTGGGGCTTTCAATGCTTTACGAACCGAAAATTACTCAGCGGTCTCTTCGGTGGTCTCCTCGGCGGCATCCTCGATCACAGCAGCCTCGGCTTCAACAGCACGAGCCTCGTTGATGGCCTTTGCATCGGCCAGAATGTCACCGGCCTGCTCCTGCACCTTGCTGACGGTCTCCATGGTGGAGTCCTTCATGCGCAGCACAGCAGCGGTGGTCTGGGTGTAGACCTTCTTGGCATCCTTGCTGGACAGCAGCTTGAAACCGGCAGAACCGAACAGAGTACCGGCGGCGAACAGTGCGATCTTCTTGATATCCATAGTAACTTCCCTACCTTTTCTATTTCCTGTCAGAGGCCCTGCACCGCAGGACCTGTAAGATGAATATACCGGCCCAAAAGCCGGAGAACAGGGTGGACATTTCCCTTCTGTCGAGCCTATTGTAGCACAGAATTTACCATTTTCAAGCTTTTTCTTGAATGTTAATACATGTAAACTTTTTACGATGTGTAGTTAGAAAAAGCTATCTCTAACGCGTTTTTTAAGACAAACTACAGTTTGTAAATGGAAACTAACCGGCAGATGGGATGAGAAAGAATTTCCAGTTTATAAAAAATCCTGGTTTGGAAATGCGGTTTGCCGCTACGGCCCTTCTCTGTGAAAAAGCAACCCGGAAAAATCCGCAGACTTTTCCGGGTTGCTAAAATAAAAATCGTTTTCCGCTGAAGATGCCAAGAGCGACGCGGCGGACATTTTAAACCGTTTTGCTTTACAGGATGCGCACCCGGATCACGGCGGGGATGGCAGCCAGCTTTTCGGCCAGCTTCTTGTCCACAGCACCGGTAGCATCCAGCATGGTGTAGGCCATGTTCTTTTTGCTCTTGTTCACCATGTTCTCGATGTTCAGGCCGGCTTCGGTGGTCAGGGCGGTGATCTGGCTGATCATGCCCGGCTCGTTTTTGTGGATGATGCAGATGCGCTTGCCGCCGGCGCGGGGCTGGTTGACCTCCGGCATGTTCACCGAGTGGATGATGTTGCCGTTCTTCAGGTAGTCGCTCAGCTCCTTTGCAGCCATCACGGCGCAGTTGTCCTCGGCTTCCGGGGTGGAAGCGCCCAGATGGGGGGTGCACACGATGCCGGGCTTGCCCAGAATGGCCTCAGATGGGAAGTCGGTCATGTAGCCGGACACCTTGCCGGTCTCCATGGCTTCCAGCAGGGCTTCGGTGTTGACCAGTTCGCCGCGGGCGTAGTTCAGGATCTTCACGCCGTCCTTGCACAGGGCAAGGGTCTGGACGTTGATGGTGTCCTTGGTGGTGGGCAGGTAGGGCACATGGATGGTGATGTAGTCGCACAGGGGCAGCATGTCGTTCAGGTTCACGCAGTGGCGTACCTGACTGCTCAGGTTCCATGCGGCATCAATGGAGATGTAGGGGTCGTAGCCGTAGACCTCCATGCCCAGCTCAATGGCGCAGTTGGCCACGCGGGAGCCGATGGCACCCAGACCGATGACACCCAGCGTCTTGCCCTTGATCTCGTTGCCCACGAACTGCTTCTTGCCCTTTTCCACGGTCTTTGCCATGGCAGGGTCACCGGTCAGGCCCTGACACCACTGGGCGGCAGCAGCCACATTGCGGCTGCCGGCGATCAGCATGCCGATCACCAGCTCGGCCACAGCATTGGCGTTGGCACCGGGGGTGTTGAACACCACGATGCCCTGCTCACTGCAGCGGTCCAGCGGGATGTTGTTCACGCCGGCACCGGCGCGGGCGATGGCCAGAAGATTGTCGTTGAAGGCGGTATTCAGCATGTCGGCGCTGCGAACGAGGATGCCGTCCGGGGCATCGGTGTCCACAGCCACGTCAAACTGCTTGTTGTTCAGCTTTGCCAGACCCACCGGGCTGATGGCGTTCAAAGTTTTGATGGTGTACATAGTCCAGATTTCCCTTCTATTATACAGGAACCCTCTCAGTCACGGCTTGCGCCGTGCCAGCTCTCCCGAAGGGCGAGCTTAGAAAGCGGGTTCGATCAAGTTGTCCCTCTGATAAAAAGCTCCCCCCTCGGGGGAGCTGCCGAACGAAGTGAGGCTGAGAGGGTTTTACGCGTTCTCCTTGCGGAACTTCTCCATGAAGTCCACCAGCTTGTCCACGCCCTCGGCGGGCATTGCGTTGTAAATGGAAGCGCGCATACCGCCTACCAGACGGTGGCCCTTCAGGTTCACGAAGCCTGCTTCTGCAGCTTCGGTGCAGAACTTCTTGTCCAGATCTGCATTGGGGCTGGTGAAGGTGACATTCATGGTGCTGCGGTAGCGGTGCTCCACAGGATTCGTGAAGAAACCCTGACCGTCCAGATAGTCGTACAGCACTTTGGCCTTGGCTTCGTTGATCTTCTGCATGTTGGCAAGACCGCCGATGTCGTTTTCCAGATACTTGAGCACCAGACCGGTCATATAGATGCACCAGCAGGGGGGCGTGTTGTACATGCTGTCCTTGCCCAGCAGGGTGGTGTAGTTCATCATGGTGGGCACATTGTCGGCGGCATGGCCCAGCAGGTCGTCGCGGACGATGGCAATTGCCATGCCGGCGGGAGCTACATTCTTCTGCACGCCGAAGTAGATGCAGCCGTACTTGGTTACATCCACGGGCTTGGAGAGGATCATGGAGCTCATGTCGGCTACCAGAGGCACACCCTCCACCTGCGGCACCTCGACAAACTGAGTGCCGAAGATGGTGTTGTTCTGGCAGATGTGGATGTAGCTGGCATCCTTATCATAGTTGATGGCGTTCACGTCCGGGATGTAGGTGAAGTTCTTGTCCTTGCTGGAAGCAACGATGTTCACCTCGCCGAACTTGGCGGCTTCCTTGGCGGCAAGGTTCGAGAAGTTGCCGGTGACAAGGTAATCTGCTTTGCCGGTGGTCATGAAATTCAGCGGGACCATGGCAAACTGCTGGGTGGCACCGCCCTGAAAGAAACCGACCTTGTAGTTGTCGGGAATGTTCATTACCCGGCGCAGGGTGGCCTCGGTGTCCTTGATGATGGCATCGAACCACTTGCTGCGGTGGCTCATCTCCATCACGCTCTGACCGCTGTCGCCATACTCGAGCAGCTCTGCCTGTGCCTGCTTGAGCACCTTCTCGGGCAGCATGCTGGGGCCTGCGCTGAAGTTGTAAACTCGTGCCATAATGAACTCTCCCTTTCCTGTATCGCACAGCACCGCGGTTTTCTGCGGTGCGTTCTGTTGATTGCTGTAGCCGTAGTATACCGGTTTTGCAGGGATGAAAACAAGAGCATCTTTGCACAAAGATACGGCGCAAAAGCCCCTGTGCGGGCACAAAGCACACAAATGTCCTTGATAGAAAAACAAAAACAAAGACAAATGTAAAATAGAGCTGAAAAAGCCTGATTTCATCGGCGTTTCCGGCTCTTGCACTTTGGCGCAGAAATTGGTATAATAATAAAACAAAGACAAACGTAAAAGCAAAAAAGAAGTCAAAAGGAGGGAGAACAGCAGGATGTACGGCATCCCGGACAGTGTAAAGCCGCTTTCGGCGGCAGAGGAGCAGGTGATGCTGGCGGTGTGGGCCTGCCGTGCGCCCGTCACCCGACGGGACATCGACGCAAAGCTGCGCGCAAAGGGCTGGGCACCGGCTACCGTTCTGAACTTTCTTTACCGGCTGGAAGAAAAGGGTTGGGTGAAAAGCGGCAAGGATGGCAACCGCAATACCTACACTCCGGCCATCACCCAGCGCGCCTACAACGTGTGGAGTATGCGGGAACGGCTGGATACCCTCTTTGGCGGCGACCTTGCGGCGGCGGTGCACGCGCTGGTGAGCGAGAGCGGCTGCGGCCAGAGCGAGCTGGAACAGGCCATGAAGGTGCTGGAGGAAAAGCATCTGGAAGCGGAAGAATATGATCTGTATGACCCTTATGGGTAAAAAGGAGAGCGGAAGATGGATTGCAAACTGCGTGCCAAAAACTGCGGCGGCTGCCCGATGCTGGGCATGGACTACGCCGCACAGCTGAAACAGAAAGAAGAGACCGTGAAAAAGCTGTTGGGCAGATTCGGCCCGGTGGAGCACATCCGGGGCATGGAAACGCCGTACCACTATCGGAACAAGGTGATCTCCACCTTTACCACCGGCTGGGGTGGAAAACTTACCTCCGGCATCTACGCGGCAAACAGCCACAAGGTGCTGCCGGTGGAAAGCTGCCTTTTGCAGGACGAAGTGCTGGACAAGACCATGGAGGCCGTGCGGGCGGCGGCCATCGCCTGCCGCTACCAGCCCTATAATGAGGATAAGGGCACCGGCCTTCTGCGTCACTGCCTGCTGCGGCGTGGCGTCATGACCGGGCAGGTGATGGTGGTGCTGGTGACGGCTCAGCCGGTGCTGCCGGGTGCCAAGAACTTTGTCAAAGCCCTGCTGACCGAGGCAGAAAAGCAGAGTGTGACCATCACCACCATCGTCCAGAACGTGAACGACCGCAAAACCAGCGTGGTGCTGGGCGATATGGAAAAGGTGCTGTACGGCAAGGGCTTCATTCTGGATACCCTCTGCGGCAAGACCTATGCCATCAGCCCACGCAGCTTTTATCAGATCAATCATACCCAGACCGAAGTGTTGTACGGCCTTGCGGTGGACGCGGCGCATCTCACCGGCAAAGAAGTGGTGCTGGATGCCTACTGCGGCATCGGAACCATCGGCCTGACCGCCGCCGACCATGCAAAGCAGGTAGTGGGCGTGGAGGTGAACCGCGAAGCGGTGCACGATGCCATAGGCAATGCAAAGCACAATGGCGTGAAGAACGCCCGCTTCTTTGCCGCAGATGCCACCCGGTGGATCGGCGAAGCCGCTGCGGCTGGTGAACGCGCAGACGTGATCTTTATGGACCCGCCGCGAGAGGGCTCTACGCCGCAGTTTATCGAAAGCGTGGCCCGCATGGCCCCGAAACGTGTGGTCTACGTGAGCTGCAACCCGGTCACGCTGGCCCGGGATCTGGAGCTGCTGACCCGGAAGGGATACAAAGTGGAGAGCAGCACGCCGGTGGATATGTTCCCCCACAGTGAGCATATCGAGACGGTATGCGCATTGTCCAAACTGGATATCCACCAGAAGATCACGGTAGACCTGAAGATGGATGAGTTGGACGTGACTGCTGCAGAGACCAAGGCTACCTATGAAGAGATCCGGGAGTACGTCAAGGAACACACCGGTCTGAACGTGAGCGACCTCTATATTGCACAGGTCAAGCAGAAATGCGGCATCAAGGAGCGGCAGAACTACAACAAGCCTAAGGCTGAGAACCCCAAGCGGCTCAAGTGCCCGGCGGAGAAGGAAAGAGCCATCCGGGAGGCGCTGAAGTATTTTAAGATGATTTGAAATAAAAAAATAGACGGATGTCTGTCAACTGGCAGACATCCGTCCGTTTTTATGATAATCTGTTATGATCGCAGTTCCTCAAGCAATGCCGTGCATCCTTCCAGTATATCCTGCCATGTGGCTTCAAAATCTCCCGTGAACCATGGGTCTGCTATTTCACGGGGATGATCCGTATGCGCCATCAGCAGCGAGACTTTATGCTGTGGGTCTCCGCCGACAAGCCGCAGGATGTCGCACAGATTACTTTCGTCCATGCCAATCAGATGATCATACCGTGCATAATCCAGCCGGGTCATCTGCCGGGCGGTCTTGCCGTTGCAGTCGATGCCATGTTCTGCCAGCTTCTGCCGTGCAGGAGGATAGACCGGATTTCCGATTTCCCATGCACTGGTGGCGGCTGATGCGATTTCAAATTGCTCGGATAGTCCTGCCTTGGACGTAAGGTCTTTCATCACATACTCCGCCATCGGGCTTCGGCAGATATTTCCGAGACAAATAAATAAGATCCTGGTCATGCCGGGTCGTTCTCCTTTTGGCTTACAAAAGCATAGCCGCCGTGGGTAGTGCGGATAAAGCTACCGCAGCCGGCCAGCTTCTTTCGCAGATTGGAAACGGTATTTGCCACGACCTTTAAGGTGTCGTCACAGTTTTGTCCCCACACAGCACGGAAAAGCTCTTCTTTTGAGAAGATTTGTCCTTCGTGGGAGGCAAGCATCAGCAGCAAATCGAACTCCAGTCGTGTAAGGGAGACTTTTCTGCCGTTGCACGACACTTCGTGGGCCATTCCGTCCAGTGTAAGCCCCGGAAGAACCAACTTCTCCCATGAATCAATGGATATTTGCTCTGCCTCGATGTGCTCTCGTTCCAGAAGCATCCGGATCTTCTGCTCCAATTCCGGGTCAGGCTGTCGGGTCTTTATAACGATCATGGCAAACTCCTGCGTGTATTTTACTCTGCGGCGGTATCCATTTCCCGGAGCAGGTTTACCATCTCGATGGCACTGACTGCACAGTCATAGCCTTTATTACCTGCTTTGGTGCCTGCCCGCTCGATGGCCTGTTCGATGTTTTCGGTGGTCAGAACACCAAAGAGGACGGGAACCCCGCTTTCCAGCGAGACCGTGGCAATGCCTTTGGAAACCTCATTGCACACATAGTCGTAATGGCTGGTAGAACCGCGAATCACGGCACCAAGGCAGATCACAGCATCATACTTTCCGCTTTTTGCCATTTTAGAGGCAACCAGTGGGATCTCAAAAGCACCCGGAACCCATGCAACATGAATATCAGCGTCCTGCACATCGTGCCGGAGCAGACCATCCATTGCTCCGCTCAGAAGTTTGGACGTGATAAATTCGTTGAATCGGGCAGCTACGATACCGACCTTGATATTCTGAGAAACCAGCTTGCCTTCAAATGTTTTCATTTTTAAATACCTCTTTCGTTGTTAATATTCCAGAAGATGCCCCATCCGTGCCTGCTTCGTTTTCAGGTAAAACAGGTCATACGGGGTCGCCGTCATCTGAATGGGTACGCGCTCGGAGATCTCCAGCCCAAACTCGGAGAGCTGATATACTTTGTCCGGGTTATTGGTAAGCAGGCGCAGGCTTTTTACGCCAAGTTCCCGGAGGATCTGTGCGCCGAGATAATACTCCCGTTCATCTCCATGGAACCCCAGAGCGAGATTGGCTTCCAGCGTATCCATGCCCTGCTCCTGAAGTTCATAGGCACGCAGCTTGTTGATCAGACCGATGCCCCGGCCTTCCTGCCGCATATAGAGCAGGATACCCCGGCCTTCTTTTTCGATCTGCGTCATGGCAGCGGCCAGCTGCTGGCCGCAGTCACAACGCAAAGAGCCAAATGTATCTCCTGTCAGGCATTCCGAGTGGACGCGGCACAGAATATCCTTTCCATCGCCAATGTCACCTTTTACCAGTGCAATGTGATGCTCTCCGTTCAGGCGGCTCACAAAACCATAAGCTCTGAAGGTGCCATACTTGGTGGGCAGGTTCACTGCCGTCACCTGATCGACCAGTTTATCGTGACACTTGCGGTACTCCTGTAAATCACGGATGGTGATGAATTTGATCTGGAAACGCTCTGCCAGCTTTGCCAGTTCAGCGGTGCGCATCATCGTGCCATCCTCCCGCATGATCTCGCAGCACAGGCCGCATTCTTTCAGCCCTGCCAGACGGCACAGGTCAACGGTTGCTTCCGTGTGACCGTTGCGCTCCAACACACCGTTCTTTTTTGCCAGAAGGGGGAACATATGGCCCGGTCTGCGGAAATCTTCTGCTTTTGCGTGATCGTCCACACAAGCCATCGCCGTAATGGAACGCTCTGCGGCAGAAATGCCCGTAGAAGTAGAAACGTGGTCGATGGACACCGTAAATGCCGTTTCATGGTTGTCGGTGTTATGCTGCACCATCTGCGGAAATTGCAGCTTCTGGACGAAAGCCTCGGACATTGGCATACAGATCAGACCTTTGCCGTGGGTCGCCATAAAGTTGACGTTTTCGGTGGTGGCAAATTCGGCAGCACAGATGAAGTCCCCCTCGTTTTCACGGTCGGGGTCATCCGTTACCAGAATGATTTTTCCTTGCTTCAGGTCTTGCAAAGCTTCGGGAATGGTATTGAAGTTCATCGTAAACTCTCCTTAAAAGCCGCAGCGCAGCAGCATTTCTTTTGTGAGCGTGTTTTGCTTCGGTGTTTCTGATGGAAGCAGCCTCTCGATATATTTTCCAACAACATCGGTTTCCAAATTGACAAAATCCCCTTTGTGCCGTTGGTTCAGGTTCGTCTGACGGACGGTGTGCGGTATCGTGGACACGGAAAAGCCCGTAGGTTCCACCGCAGCCACGGTCAGGCTGATACCGTCTATTGTGATAGAGCCTTTTTCAACGACATAGCGAAGGATCGCAGAATCTGCATGAATGGTGTACCAGATAGCCGTATCGTCTTTTCGGATATTAGCAATGCGTCCGACGCCATCCACATGGCCTGCTACGATGTGTCCGCCAAAACGTCCGTTGGCCGGCATGGCACGTTCCAGATTGACAGCACTTCCAACGGTGAGCTGTGCAAGTGCAGAGCGGTTCAAGGTCTCGTGCATGACATCCGCAGCAAAGCTATCCGGGAAGAGCTGCCTGACGGTCAGACAGATGCCGTTGACGGCGATGCTGTCGCCGATCCTGGTTCCTTCCAGAACCGTTTTTGCACGAACAGTCAGTACGGCGGAATGCTGTCCCCGATTGATGGACTTTATTGTTCCGACTTCTTCCACGATTCCGGTAAACACGGGTACTCCACCTCACTTTCGATCAGGAAATCTTTGCCAAGCTGTTCCAATCGGCTGTTCTTCAGGCGGAATGCAGCATCCGGAAGCGGGACACCTGCACCCTCAATGGGTGCTTTGGCATCCCTTCCTCCGAACAGCTTCGGGGTAATGTAAGCCTGTACCTGCTGCACGATGCCGCTTTCCAGTGCAGACCAGTTCAAGGTTCCGCCGCCTTCCAGCAGAATGCTGTCGATCTGCTCCTGCCCCAGCTGTTCCATCAGTTGCAGAAGATTCACATGACCGCAATGCGCTTCCAGACAAAGGACCCGGCACCCGGCCTGTTGATATGCCGCCTGCTTCTCCGGGTCGCCGCAGCAGGTCGCAAGAATGGTCGGAACCTGTTTGGCGGTCATGACCACCTGTGATTGCAGCGGTGTCCGCAAATGTGTATCACAGATGATCCGGACGGGATCACGGCCACCCTCTATCCGGCAGGTCAGCAGTGGGTCATCTGCTAGGATGGTTCCGACTCCCACCATAATGCCGCGGAATCGGTGTCGCTGCCGTTGAACATGATTCCGGGCAATTTCCCCGGTGATCCATTTGGAAGCGCCTGTGTATGTGGCGATTTTTCCGTCCATCGTCATGGCGTATTTCATGGAAACGAAGGGGCGTTTTGTGGTGATATAGTGGAAGAACACCTTGTTCAGCGCATCGCATTCCTCTTGCAGAACATTTTCGGTCACATCTATGCCGTGTGCGCGCAGGATTGCAATTCCTTTTCCAGCCACCAGCGGATTCGGGTCAGCAGAACCCACGACCACCCGGTGAATGCCCGCGTCCAGAATCGCATCCACGCAGGGCGGCTGCTTTCCGTAATGGCAGCACGGCTCCAATGTCACATACAGGGTCGCTCCCTGCGGATCTTCGGTGCAGGATGCCAGCGCATTGCGCTCCGCATGAGCCTGACCGTATCTCTGGTGCCAGCCCTGTCCGATGATCCTGCCCTCTTTTACGACCACGGCACCCACCATCGGGTTGGGAGATGTCCATCCGCAACCTTTTTTTGCAAGCTGCAAAGCCAGACGCATATACTCTTTGTCGTTCATCGTGTCGCCTCCAAAAGAAAAAGCCCTGAACAAAAACGTTCAGGGCAAGCCGAAAAGACACAAGGAACCCTTATGCAAAAAAGAAAGCTCCAGAATGCAAACGCATCCCAGAGCAGCCTCCACAAGCGCAGAACCGTGCGGGCTCTGCGCTTGGTATCTTCTTTCATCCAGACTGTACTGTCGGCTTCGGAGTTTCACCGAATCATGCCTTACGGCTCGTGGGCTGTACCACCGGTAGGGAATCGCACCCTGCCCTGAAGATTTCTGATTCAATTACAGCGGCATTATAGCACGGCTCCTTTCGGATTGCAAGGGCATTCTGCAAACCGGGACGAAACCGGGATGAAGCGAATCGCTACAACAATAAAATCACATCGTCCGTAGGACAATGTGAACGGAGAATCCAAAGGGGCGCGGGTCGCCAGTGGCAACCTCAAAATGCGTTGCATTTTGAAGCGCTTGACCGAGCCGACAGGCGAGAGCAGCGCCCTTTGGCACACGACTTTGCCTGCAAAGTCTATTCCGAACAAGACGGTACGAATGGGAGGTGCTGGAAATGGCAGCAGAAAAGACCAAGGTCTACACATGAAGGTAGATACCACTGCCATTGAGCAGGAGATCGCCGCCTATGAGAAGCAGCTACGGCAGCACTACTCCACAAAATCCCGGCTTATGGAGGAGATCGACAGCCTTGACCCGGATGACCGGCACTTTATCGCCCGAAAATCAGACCTTGACGACCGCCTTTATAAGATGTACGATAAAATCGAAGAGGTGGAAAATGGACTGATGGATGCCCGGGCAAAGAAGCAGGCCATTGAAGCCGACAAAATCACAGGCGACAACATCTATAAGATCCTGATTTGCTTCGACAAGCTCTATGCCACCATGACCGAGGCGGAACGCCGCAGACTGGTGGAGATTTTGATCGACGAGGTGCAGATCTACCCGGAACGCCAGCCTAACGGACAGTGGCTGAAGTCCGTCCGGTTCAAGCTGCCCATCATCGACCATGACCTTGAATTGAGTTTGGACAATCAGGATCGTGTCGAGGTCGTGTGTTCGATGGTTAGATTCAAAAAGCATTGATCTAAGGTGAAGTAGGGTGAACCGTTTTATGTATTCTGTTACACAGCGTATAAAAATGATCCGGCAATATGAAGGAAAATAAGAAGACCTGTGCGGTCTGGTGAAAAATAACAACACAAATAGTACAGAGAAAAGGAGCAGCCCATGAACGCAAATATCAATTATGATGAGATCCCGGATACCAGTGCCGTGCAGGAGGACCTGCTTGCGGCGCTGAGCAGCCAGCATGTGACCGTGCACACGAATGAGGAGCCGGACTTCGACTACATGGAAAACGGGGATGTGGCTTTTGTGGTCAAGAACCCGCACAATGATGAGAATTTGCTCATTGAACTGGGCGGCGAGTTCTCGGTGTTCTTCGGCCTGTGGCATGGGCAGTACAAGGCCGTGGAGTACGACTACGACCGCATGAAGAAGGACATTGCAGCCATTCTGGCGGGCAATGCCGGTGCGATGAGCCTGTATGCCGATGGCAGATGGCAGGGCAGCGCTCTCTGCCCGGAGAAGGTGTCTGCTGATGCCGACATGGAAAAGCTGCTGGAACGCTGCTGGCAAAAGCAGGAGCCGAAGGAAAAACTGCTGGCACAGGGCGGCAGGGTGGAACTGCTTTATTGGGACCCGGCGGAAAATAAGAGCTTTATGATTCCGGCAAAGAACTGAATTATAACAAAAAGGACACACCACAACGGTGTGTCCTTTTTGTTATACGATGTGAAGCTTAGACCTTCTCGATGGTGATGCTCCAATCAGCGGTCATGGCCTCGTCCGGCTCCAGCACTTCGTGCTTGCCTTCCTCATTGACGCTGTTGGCCCAGCCGTTCCACGGCTCCATGCACACAAAGCTCTCGGCATCCTGCTGCCACAGCACGGCGTGGTCGAAGCTGTCGTCGGCATCCACAGTCACCTTGTGGCCGTTGCCGCTGTCGGTGAGGGTCATGGGGAACTGCACGCCGGTCAGCAGGCGCACGCTGTTGTCAGCACCTTCCTTGCGGGTGAGGGTGATCTTTTCCGGGGCAGCGGGCTGCTCGCCCTTGGCGCTCTCGGAACAGGTGGCGCACTTGATATCGAAGTCCACATTCTCCAGCTTGGAAGCCTTGAAGTAGGGGTGGAAGCCGAAGCTGAAGGGCATGTTGGTGGCGCCCTCGTTGATCACGGTCATGTTGATGGCGGCAGTGTTGCCCTCAAGGTTATAGTTCATCAGCACGGTGAAATCGAAGGGATAGAGGAACTTGGTCAGCGGGGTGGACTCCAAAATCAGGGTCACGCCGTCCGGGCCGACGCTTTCCACATCCCATGCGCACAGGTCGGCAAAGCCGTGGTTCTCCATGGGGTATGCCTTGCCGTCAAAGATGTGCACGCCGTTATCCGGCAGGCCGCAGTTGGGGAACAGCACCGGCACGCCGAAGCGGGGGCGGTTGCACTCGGAAAAATTGGGGTGGCGGGTCCAGATG
>ERZ827471.1226-NODE-1226-length-16258-cov-2.589088_pt1 | contig 16258 bp, 15 predicted proteins | sample MGYA00519772_ERZ827471 | MGnify/ENA primary metagenome ERZ827471 (study PRJEB31778, sample SAMEA3449315) | human gut metagenome | biome: human gut; feature: human-associated habitat; material: faeces | place: United Kingdom | collected 2010/2012 ... | reverse complement strand
AAAAAACTTTTTTATTTTTGTGAAATATTTTAGTTGACTTTTTAATAAGTATACCTATTTAATATATTGTTCCATTACTATACAAAAAAAGAACCCTGATAACTAAATTACCAAGGTCCTTTCCATATTCCCGTAAGAAACTAAATCATATAATCTTAGCTTCTTGCTCTTTCTTCTAATAAAGCTTTTACTTCTGCTTCTGTTTCTAACTGCATTACTTCATCAACTAATGCTTTACATTCATCCATTGTCCACAGAGACATTACTTTTCTTGTAGCAAGGATTGCTGTAGCACTTACTGAGAATTCGTTTAATCCGAATCCTAATAATACTGGTACTAATAATGGATCGCTTGCTGCTTCTCCACACATACCTGCCATGATGTCTTCTTTGTTTGCAGCTGAGATGATATTTCTGATAGAACGAAGTACAGCTGGATTGTATGCAGAGTACAGATATGCAACATCTGGGTTACCTCTGTCGGCTGCCATTGTGTATCCAGTTAAATCGTTTGTACCGATACTGAAGAAGTCTGCTTCTTTTGCAAGAATGTCAACAATTAAGCTTGCTGCAGCAGTTTCCATCATAACACCAACCTGGATGTCTTTGTCGTATGCGATACCTTCTGCATCTAATTCCTGTTTCAGTTCTTCGATGATTGCTTTGACTGCACGAAGCTCGTCTACACATGTTACTAATGGTACCATGATACGAACTTTACCGAAAGCACTTGCACGTAATAATGCACGAAGCTGTGGTTTGTAAATATCTTCTTTTCTCTGTAAGCAGAAACGTACTGCTCTGAATCCTAAGAATGGATTCTCTTCTGTTGGAAGTCCAAGATATGGAAGTGCTTTATCCCCACCGATATCCAGTGTACGGATGATCACTGGTTTACCGTCAAGAGTTTCAGCTACTTTCTTGTATGCTTCAAACTGAGCTTCTTCTGATGGAATCGCATCGCTTTCCATGAATAAGAACTCAGATCTGAATAATCCAACACCTTCTCCATCACGCTCTAAAACACCTTCTGCTTCATCTGGTCCACCGATGTTAGCAACCAGTTCCACAACGTGTCCGTCTGCTGTCTGGGATTTCTGTCCAACAAACTTCTGAAGGGCAGCTTTCTCTTCTAAGAATTTTGCTTTCTTAGCTTTATATTCTTCTACAACAGATGCTTCAGGATTGATGAATGCTTCTCCTGTTGATCCGTCAAGAACAACTTCATCTCCATCATTAACGATAGAAACGATGTTTTCAATACTAAGAACTGCTGGAATTTCCATAGATCTGCAGATGATCGCAGAGTGAGATGTCTTACCACCGATCTCTGTTAATACACCCTGAACGTTTGCAGGATTGATTCCTGCTGTCATAGATGGTGTTAAATCTTCTGCTACTAAGATTGTTCCTTCTGGAACTGCACTGATATCTACTTCTTCAATTCCAAGTAAGATCTTAATTAAACGAGTTTTGATGTCGCCTAAGTCAGATGCTCTCTGCTGTGTCAGTTCATCGTCTGCCATAGCGAAGATCTGTGCGAAGAAATCGCAAGCTTCTTCTACAGCAGCTTCTGCGTTGATCTTCTCTCCATCGATCTTAGCTTCGATCTGTTCTGAGATCGCTGGATCCTGAATCATCATGATATGACCTTCTAAGATCTCTGCTTCCTGCTCACCAGCAGTTACTTTCATGGATTCAACCATCTTCTGAGTCTTCTCAATGAAAACTTCAATTGCATCGCTTAAACGTTTTTTCTCTGCTTCTGTATCTTCGATAGACTGTTTTGTGTAATTAAGTTCTTCTTCCTTAATCTTAACAATCTTACCGATACCGATACCAGCAGATGCTCCTATACCTTTATACATGTTGCCACCCGTCCTTTATCAAATTATATGTTACACCCATTATGAGCAGTGATTATTCACCTAATCCAGATTCAATCAGTTCTGTTGCATGTGCAAGAGCTGCTTCTTCGTCTGGACCTTCACATACTAATTCGATTTCAGAACCACATTTGATGCAAGCTCCGATGATGTTTAATAAGCTTTTAGCGTTGATTTTTTTATCTTCGAATACGATAGTTACGTCAGATTCGAATTTAGTTACAGCTTTCGCTAAAACTCCTGCTGGTCTCATGTGTAATGCCTGTTCGTTTTCAATGACAAATTTCTTTGATACCATAATTGTTTCTCCTTCTCACATATAAAATAATTTTAATTTATCTGGATCTTTAACTGGCTTATCTTTGTACTCATCTAAGTGCAATTCCTTAAAAAAGCATAAAAAAAGACCTACTTTAACAAATGTTCACACTTATTAAATAGGTCTTGCCTGCCTCACCAGTCACAATCCAAAATTCGATAACATTATAATATCAAATTTTGCCTTATAAGTCAACCTGGTTTTATGACTGATGCCCCATTTCTAAGATCAGTCTTTTGACATAAATGATCAGATACATCTTCTCATCTGCTGAAAGTTTGCAGTTGTAATGCTGCTCGATATGTTCCACGATCTTCTGACTGCACACGTAGGCTTCTGGATACTTCTTCTGATTACGTTCATAAAATTCAACATCATCTTCTTCGTCTTCTTCTATCGGCCGTTTCTTTGATAAGATTTCCGTCTCAAGATATTGTAAATGTGTTGCAAATCTCTGATATGCTGGATGTTCCGTATCTAGCACGATTTCATAAAACTCCTGAATGATCGCCATGACTTCTTGTACAAAAGATGATTTACCGCTAAGGTCCAAGGTAAAAATCTTTTCAATCTTCGTCTTATCTAATTCATCCCCTGTTTTCTTACGAAATCCAATTCCTTTTCCCATCAAAATAACTTCTTTTCCGTTTGAATCAAATGTACTGACCACATTATTGTTGATTACTTTCTGTATGATCACTTTCTCGCCTCCTAGATACTTCCAAGAATCTCTTTTGGAATGTATGCTTCTACGTAAATTCCATCATCTCTGTATTCTTCTTTCAAAAGCTGTCCGTGACTTCGGATCAGCTGGATCTTTCCTGCTTCCTGATATCCATACAGCTTTTCTAAATATAATTTCTGTTTTTGCAGTATTTTCTCAATCTGCTCTAACAACTGATCGGTTCCTTCGCCATTTTTCCCGGAAATCCTTACCACCGCTTCTGCATTTGGATCTTTTAAGATCTCATCACCATTTAACAGATCGATCTTATTGAATGCTGTAATGATCGGTGATTCGTTAGCTCCTAACTGCTTTAATGTATCATAGACTGCTTCCATCTGTTTTTCTTTCTGCGGATTGGATGCATCAACTACATGCAGGATCAGATCACTGTATTTGGCTTCTTCTAATGTACTTTTAAATGCTTCGACCAGATGATGTGGAAGTTTGCGGATAAAACCGACCGTATCTGTCATAAGAATTGTCTGCCCGCCACTTAAATCTAAACTCTTTGTCGTTGGATCAAGGGTTGCAAACAACTGATCTTCTTCATAAACTCCTGCATTGGTAAAATGGTTTAATAGTGTTGACTTTCCTGCATTGGTATATCCAACGATACAAACCACTGGCAGATGATTCTTCTGGCGTTGTTTTCTCTGGACTTCTCTGTGCTTTACAACATCTCTTAACTCTGCTTTTAATCTGGAGATTCTTGTACGGATCAGTCTTCGGTCCATCTCCAGTTTCTTCTCTCCCGGACCTCTGGTTCCGATTCCTCCACCTAATCTTGATAAAGCTCTTCCTTGTCCGGTAAGCTTGGATGCTCTATATTTTAACTGGGCAAGTTCGACCTGGATCTTACCTTCTCTTGTAAATGCTCTCTTCGCAAAAATATCAAGAATGATCAGTGTTCGATCCATCACTTTGGTATCTAATGCTTCTTCTAAATTGCTGATCTGTGCTGGTGATAATTCGTCATCACAGACGATCCCTGTCGCATCAGTTCCGTATAACAAAGCATTGACTTCATCAATCTTACCTTTTCCGATATAAGTTCCTGGATGTGGTGTTTCTCTTACCTGGATCACCCTTGCTGCAACCTCGGCTCCTGCCGTTTTGACCAGTTCTTCTAACTCATCCAGAGATTCTTCTGCTTCTGTTGTGTCTTGATCAGCAACCGCGACCAAGATCACTTTCTCTATGATTTCTTTTTTGATTTCTTGCATAATATATGTTCCTGTATCTATTTTCCTAATTTCCCTAATATCTGTTGGACTGCCATGTCAAATGCTTGCTTCTTCGCTGAATCCCTGCCCATTGTCTGATTCATCATTTGACTTTTTTCAATTCTTTCCTGATTCTCTTTATAATATTTGATCAGGTCCATTCCTATATATTCTTCACATGACCGACAGCTATTCTCCATCTCCTCTTGCGTAACTTCCCATGCATCTACAACTCTGTGATCATCCTTGCTGACTGCCAACATTAATGTTACGGGGTCCGTAAATGCATTCGTCTGTGCATAACCCATAGAGATCACTGATCCTCTCCCATATTGTCCTTTAAATACTTTGTATACTTCGGATGTGTATTTTGACCGTTGATTTTGTTTATAAGAATAACAAATAAATACTATTATACAAAATACAATTCCGATTCCTACAGCCAGAATTAACATTTTATTCTTATATGATGTTTTTATGGAAACGAAAACATCATATTTCCTTTCTTTTTAATTTGTGATGCTAAGAATCATTATACAACGATTCTTTTTTTGTAGCAACCAGAAAGAAACCGGCTTTGCCATACTTTCTTATATCATAGAGAGTTCCATCGGAATTTCCTGCTATATTATGTTAAAAAAAGATATCAGCTGATCCTAAAACCAGCTGATATCTTTATCTTCTATATCTTCTATCAGAAATTATTCTATCCTCTTGTCTTACCACCCGCAACGTTAACCGTCACACCATGTACGTAAGAAGATCTCTTGCTTGCAAGATATACACACAGATCTGCAACTTCAGAAAGCTTTCCAGAACGTCCTAGTGGAATTGTGGATGTTTTGGAATATCCTGCTCTTAACTGTTCTACTGTGATCCCTCTTGTATAAGCCAGAGCTGTTTCATAACCGATCGTACGAAGTCCTGTAGCTTCCATGATCCCAGGTGCTACTCCGACAACGCGAACTCCCTGTTTTCCTAATTCTTTTGCCCATGATCTTGTTAAAGAGTTTACTGCATTCTTTGTAGCTGCGTAAACACTCTGTCCTTCGGATCCTTCCAGACCACTTTCAGAAGACATGTTGATAATGACACCTTCACCTTTTTCAACCAAAATCCTTCCAACTGCCTGCGCACAGAAGAAAACACCTTTTAGATTTACATTGCATACTTTATCCCATACTGCCTCATCTAATTCATATTGTCCTTTTGGATCCTTTGGATCAACTAACAGACGTGGAATATTGATTCCTGCATTATTCACTAGTACATCAATTGTTCCGAATGTTTCTATTGTTTTTGCTACCATAGCTTCAACATCAGAAACTTTTGTTACATCTGTTCTTACATATAATAACTGGCCTTCTTTTGCTTCCATCTCTGGTGCATTCTCTGCCATATCAGAAATAACTACATTCGCCCCAATATTCAAAAACTCCTGCGCAACTGCCTTCCCGATTCCGGATGCTGCGCCTGTGACGATGACTGTCTTCCCTTCTAATTCTAACCAATCGTTATTCATCGTTATGATCTCCTTTTATAATTTTTCTTCTGCAACAGACTGCTCGTGTTGTGCCACATTCTCAAATGAATCCCATTTTGTGGAGAACAGTAATAAGAACAGTGTGTCGATCACTGACATCGCTGCCATTCTTGTGAAACTAACCTGATCATGGAAAATGTGTTCTCTTGTTGCTGTCAGCAAAACATGATCACATAACTCTGCAAGTGGCGATTTGGATTGATTGGTGATCGCAATTGTTGTTACACCATTATCTTTCACGATCTCTACCATCTTCACAAGTCTTTTGGATGCCCCAGAGGCAGAAATCGCAAAAAATACATCACCTTTTCTCAAAGTTCTGGAAAATGCTTCCTGACTCTCCCAAATTGTTGAACTAACTGCTTTCAATCCTAACTGATTGAACTTGTAAGATCCATCCAGTGCGATCGGGATCGTATCTCCCATCGCAGCGAATTCAATCAGATTGGCATGTATGATCAAATCCACGATCTCTCTTAATTCTTCTGGATTAAAATTGTGAAACGTCGCTTTGATCTCTTCCACTTTACTGATCATGATATTATTGAGTGATTTGTCCATCTGATCGATATCGATCTCGTTCGATATCACCTGTTCTTCCTGCTGTCGTTGTTCTCCGGCCAGCTTGATCTTCAACTGATGAAATCCCTTACACCCGATCTTCTTACAAAAACGGATGATCGTTGCCTGGCTCGCATCACAGTGAGATGCAAGTTCTGATACAGACATCTCGATCGCTTCAGATGGATGACTGATCAGATAATCGGCTACTTTCTTCTCTGCATCATATAAACTATCATATGTTGAAAAAATCTGGTCTCTAACTAAGATATCACTACTCATACTACTCCCTTCTAAATCTCAGGAGCATTCTGTATGAAATACCTTTCTGCCTCTGCGCTCCATAAATTACCATTGCGTTCTACGATTGATTTTAATTCTCTGATATACTCATCATCGCTGTTTTCATCGAATTTGTCAACCTCTGTTAATGGAAATTTTTTGTGCGTATAGACAATTTTTTTACTTCCTTCAAGTTCTGGTAACGCCTTTGTTGTTTCAACCGCATGGTCAAGCCCTAATATATGTGTTGCGATCTTTGCAACATTGACTGTCTTGTTCTCGATCAGTTCAATGGATTGTTTCATATCTTCTGTATTTCCACCACTTGTTCCCACAAAATGTGTAGAATTATAATGAATATTATAGAAATTTACTCTGGATGAAAATTCTTGATCGGCAGGCCCTGAGAAGAAATTCAAACATCCATCGAATGCTAACATTTTAACTCCGTATGTTACCATTTCTTCATTTGGTGCAAAGATAAAGACATCATCAAATCCTTTTTCTGAATATTTACGTAGCTCTTTATTGACATCTGCTATATCTCTTGTATTGACGTATACAAGATCTACACCATTCTTCTTTGCTTCTTCTACTGTGTATAACCTTGCTGCCATATCAATCTTCTTCTGTGTTCTTCCTGTGACAACCAGCGTCTTTGGTTTCTTTGGTCCATGGATCGCAAAGTCGATCGCTAAAAATCCCATTGGCCCTGTTGCACCGAGAAGTGCGATCGCTCCACCTTCTTTAATTCCCATCACATGTTCATATGAATACATTTTCTTCATATGATACTGTGCATTAAATGCACCTACGACACATGACAGTGGCTCAACGAGAGATCCTTCAAAGAAGGAATCTCCGTTGTATTTTAATAGTGAACCATTTTCCATAACCTGATCAGAAAAGATGATCGTTGTGGCATCCCCTCCCATATGATGGAAAGAATATCCTGGAGCATAGCCTCTGATATCTCCAATGTTAGGCTGAATGACAAATTTGTCACCTTCCTGATACTGATCTTTCCATTTTTTACCGACCTTTTTTATCGTTCCACAAAATTCGTGTCCTAAAATGATCGGATTTTCACTGATATCATCTGGTACTTTTTTGTGTTTTTGTGCCTGGGTGATTGCTTTGTAACTGGACATACATAAACTGTCTGTTACAACCTCTGCCATAATTTCATCATCTTGCATCTCTGGCAGTTCAAATTCATCCAGTCTTAAATCCATTTCTCCGTAAAGTCTTACTGCCTTTGTTTTCATAACTTTCCCCCTAACAGATTACGCTAAAATTCCTAATCCATATCCAACAATACCTACTGCAAATAAGATAAAGATAATTGCGATCGGACTGATGTTTTTCTTTAATAATTTAGATACGACCAAGGTTAAAACTAATGCTAATAATCCTGGTAATAACTGATCTAAGATATTCTGTACTGTTGTTACTGTTGTTTTTCCGTTTGTTGTTACTCTAGATACTACAAGTGGTACATTGATCGTTGTCCATTTAGATACCAGTGCACCCATGACGAACAGTCCAAGGATAGAAGCTCCTTCTGTGACTTTCTGTAACATGTTTCCTGCTAAATGTTTTACAAAGTCTAATCCTTTTTTGTATCCGAATTCAAGTCCAAAGTAAAGTGCTGCCATACGTACGATGTTGAATGCTAAGAAGAATAATACTGGTCCTAATGCACTTCCTGTTAATGCTAAGGATGCACCGATCGCTGCTGTGATTGGTCTTAATGTTCCCCAGAAGATTGGATCACCAACTCCACAGAAAGGTCCCATTAAACCAATCTTGATACTTCCGATCGTTCCTTCATCGATATCTGCTCCATTTGCTTTTGCTTCTTCCATCGCTGCTGTTACACCTAAAACTGGTCCTACAGCTGCTGGTGTTACGTTGAAGAATGTCAGATGTCTCTTTAATGCTGCTACTTGTTCTTCTTTTGTATCATATAATCTTTTAATAGCTGGTATCATGTCGAAGCACATACCTAATGCATGCATTCTTTCGTAGTTAAATGATGCTTGCTGAAGGTTTGTTCTCATGAACATATTAAATCTATCGCCTTTTGTTAATTTCTTTTCACTCATCTTTAAATTCCTCCTCTTTCTTAGTCAAGTTCGTCGTCTAGATCATCATCCAGATCATCGCTGCCACCTGCACCTGCTGTTACTGGTGCTGCCACTGGTGTCTGGAATTTAGGATTTAACTGTACATATACGATTGCGAATACCGCACCCATGATTCCGAATGCAACTAAGTTAAATTCTGTAAACGCTGCAATTACGAATCCAAGGAAGAAAAATGGCATTAAGTATTTTGCACCCATCATGTTTAATACCATTGCGTAACCTACGACTACGATCATTCCACCTGCAACTGTTAATCCACCAGTTACTACTTTCGGAATGCTGTTTAATAATGTCTGTACACCTTCTGGGCTTACAACTGCTGCTACTAAGAATGTAGGGATTGCTACACGAAGTGCCTGTACAACCAATGCGGCTACATGACAGATATCAAGCATCTTGAAGTTTGCATCTTCTGCATATTTGTCAGCTGCGTGCTGGAAGAAGATTGTTACTGTACGAGCAAATACTGTTAACACCTGACCTGCAACTGCAACTGGAAGTGCGATCGCGATACCATTTGCTACAGACTGATGTCCTACAACTACAAGAATCGTAGAAATGATACTTGCTAATGCTGAGTCAGGAGACTGTGCTGCTCCGATGTTCATCCATCCAAGAGCGATCATTTCCAGTGTACCTCCAAGTAAGATACCTGTTTTTACATCTCCTAAGATCAATCCAACAACTGTACATGCGATCAGTGGACGATGTGTCTGGAAGGAATCAAGCACGCTTCCCATTCCAGCGATACATCCAAAAATAACTAATAAAACGATTTGAACTGTAGATATTCCCATTTTTAAATCCTCCTTTGTATCTCTCTTATCCTTCAATGCCTTCGATCTTGCTCATAAGATCTACTTTTTTATCTGTGGCTACCGGACGGATCTCTAATTCAATTCCCATCTCATGAAGTTTCTTAAATGCTGCGATATCACTTTCATCAACAGATACTGCCTTTGTGATCTGAGTCTTTCCTGTCTTGAATGCCATTCCTCCAATGTTGACACTCTTGATCGGAACCCCTGCTTCTGCCATTCGCAGAACATCCTGTGGACATGTATATAAGAAGAATACTGTGTCCTTTTCATATTTTGGATTGTTGTAAACACGAACTGCTTTTGCTACGTCTACAACGCTTACTTTTACTCCTGGAGGTCCCACCTGTAAAAGTAATGTTTTACGGATCTGGTCTTTTGCTACTTCATCACTGCAAATGATGATTCGCTGTGCGTTTGCTTCTTTGGACCAAACGGTTGCAACCTGTCCATGAATCAGTCTGTCATCGATTCTTACTAAATTGATTTTCATAGTTCATCATCCTCCATTTCATCTTCGTTTGTATTACCAAGCAATTTCTTGCATGATTTCACATAATCTCCTGAAAGTTTGTCATATACTTCGTCAGCCTTGATATCTTCTTCCATTGTTCTGATTCCTACAACATCGATCAGCATTGGTAAGCTCAATCCTGTAATAACATCCATTCGATCTTGTCCGATCACGGTCTCAAATGCTGCATTGTAAGGACTTCCTCCAAATAGATCTACAAGGAATAAAATTTCTTCGTCTTCCTTATAGCCATCGATCAATTCTTTGTATCTGACTTTTAATGTCTCTGCATTCTCACCTGGAACAAATGTTACGATGTCAAGATCATCAATTGCTCCGAACACCATTCCCGCAGAATTCACAACCTCTTTTGCCAACATTCCATGGGCTGATACAATTAACTTCATTGCTCTCCCTCCTTTAGCGCGAAATTTATTTTTTTACTTTTGTCTCATGTGAAATTTTATTTTGTATCTTGATTATAGTCATAAACCTAAATTTCGTCAACTTATTTTTCGTAAAATTTTATTTTTTGTATAAAGTCATGATTTTTGCTTTCTATTTTTGTATATTTTGCACAATTTTCAATTGATCTTTTCTGTTTCTGCACAAAAAAAGAAGGACTTTCGTCCTTCCTAACTCTTATCATGAAATTGTCACGAAATTATCGTGTCTCCAAAAATGTCAGCTCTTTCTTGCCATTTGCATCCTTTGGATAGGCTTTTACATAAGCTTTTGCATAACGATATGCTGTATCAAAATCAAACATGGATTCATACGCACTGATCCTAGCGAATAAAACTTCCTTCTTATTCTCAAGCTCCTTCTGTTTTAATGCTCTCTCGATCACTTTTAGCCCTTGTGTATACTTCTCCTGCTTTGCTAACACCGCATATTTTGTACAATAGATCTCTCCATCGTCTGGATGCTCTTTTATTCCCTGATCACATACATCTATTGCTTTGTTTAGCTTCTTCTGCTGGGCAAGGCAATATGCTTTCAAAGAATATGCCCGGCTTTCTCCATGATCGATCAGCTCATCATAGATCTCTATGGCTTTCCCATACTCTCCCATCTGATAAAGAGCCTCTCCTTCGTAGAATAAAACATCTTTCTTTTGCTTTGTGAAAATGAGAGTGAATTTCCCTGCTGCATGGTCAAATTGTTCGTATGCTTTCTGATATTCTTTCTTATCAAGATATGTAATTCCTTCGCTTGCTGTCATTCTTTGGCTGATATATCCAAATCCGCAAAAAGCAGCCAGTGCGATCAGGACAACTATAACTGCTGTAATGATTCCTTTTCCTTTACTGTTCATAATCTTTCTCCTGCTTTGCATTTTTAATTCTTCTGCCTCTTAGTATAACAAATTCTCTTTTCGCATACAAGCTAAGCCTTCCTATATCTTTCTTCCCTTATTTTGTAATATAGAATCCAGAACTCTTTCGCTGTGTGATATTTCCACATTTATCGATAAATCTTGCATAGATACTCACTTTTTTGTTCTTCTTTTTATAGGTTATCTTATTCGCCGTTTTCCATCGATATTTGGATGCTTTTTTGCCTTTTGGCACGATCTTATATTGTGTCTTTGATTTCCCGCTGATTCCATAGGATGCTGAAAATACAAATTTGGCTGACTTTTTGATTTTTTTATTGTAAGACGTTTTTGTTGACGTTTTCAATGTCTTGATCCCTGATCTGTTAACCTTGATCTTCGTCTTTGTTGGTGCTTTTTTATCTACTGCGATTCCTGGAAGCTGCATCTCATCTATCCCTGCATCTGTGACAAACCTCACATAGACCCTGCCTATCATGCCGTCTTTGAGCATTAATGTCGTACCGGTTTTGTATGGTACACTTCCTTTGGAAGTTCCTTTTTTCACAAATTTGTACTGAATCTGTTTTAGATTTGTGAAGCTTTTTGCCTGTGCTGAAATCCTGATCTTAATGTTTTTTCTCTCATAATGCTGATATGTTGCAGAGGCTTCGGAACGAAGTGGTGTCATTTTCTTCTTTGTATTTGCCTGCACTGTAACTTTCTGCATCAAAGGGGTACGCTTCTGTTTCACAACATATCCCGCATGACTTGGTACATTACCGCCTTTTTGTGCTGACACACTTAGATTCTTACCATCGGACGATACTACGATCGTTCCTTTATCTGATGTCTGATAAACATCCATTCCTGACAGATCACGAAGTACATTGCTCTCTGGTGTCTGATTTACATTTTTATATCCATTACTGATGATCGCAATACTTGCACCTGTTCGATCGATCAGATACTTATGATCCGAATCGTATACATAACGACCTTTCGGTTTATCCTGCAAACGAACATCCTGATATCCATGATGTGGCTGCTTTAATACCTGTGCACTTAAATCATAACCTCTAGCTACAATCTTTTTGATCGTTTCCTGCTGTGCATCGCCTGTCATTAAAAATGAATTACTGCCATAAACGATCCTCGTCACTATCGAATATTTATTTACCTGTCTTGTATTTAAATTGGGTGCATCCTGTGCTCTTCCATACCTGTAGGTATTATCTAACGGACCATAAAAGGTCATTACCGCTTCGCCTAATTTTACGGATGTTCCGGCCTGTGGCACAACATACTGGATATGCAATGATGCATCTTTGTATGAATTCCTCTTCTCTAGTTTCTTCTTGAATGTCTGATAAGTCTGTGTATCAAATGCTGTCCATCGGGCTGTTTCTTCTGTTTGCTTTTCTTTATCTTCGCTGCTTTCCAGATATTCAAACTCCAATGGATTTCCATAAATCGTATCGATCGTAATATTCTTATCTTCTAGTATCTTTTTCATTCCACCGATATGATCTCCATGTGGATGAGTAAGAACAACAAATTCCAGATGTTTTACTCCATGATCCAGCAAATACTGGTGCACACGGTCTGATACATCGATCGTATCGTAATCTGTTGTCTCATAAGAATAAGCCCCAGAATCAATCAGGGCATACTTCGCGTTTTCTCCTTCTCCATATTGAAGCAAAGCTCCATCAGCGGCCCCCACATCGATAAAATGAACCTTAAATGTCTGTGCTGCATTAACTTTGATCGTTTGACCTCCCGATACGTGCAAAACAGTGATGCCTGTAAGCATCACTGTCAGCAGTACCGCTATGATCTTCTTTGTAAAATATTTCATACTTCCATCCTAGCGTTTTCTTTGTTATTTCTTAGTTACGTAAAATCCGTTTGTCTTCTTTGTTGTGATATTTCCAGATTTATCAATATATCTTACATATAAACGAACTTTTTTATTTCTTGTCTTATAAGTTACACTATTTGCTGTTTTCCATTTGTACTTGGAAGCTTTTTTTCCTCTTGGTACAAACTTATACTGTGTCATGGATTTTCCACTGGTTCCATAATTAGCACTAAATGTAAATTTAACAGACTTCTTGATTCGTTTACTGTAAGTGTTCTTTGCAGATGTTGACAGTGTTTTGATCCCTGACTTATTCGCTTTGATCTTCACACTGGTTGGTGCTTTCGTATCAACTGTAAATCCAGGAAGTTTGATCTCTGTTGATCCTAATGGTGTATTATATCTTACATAAAACCTTCCACAATTTCCATTTTTGACTGTATAGGAACTTCCTGTCTTATATGCTATGGTTTTATTATTCACACCTTTTGGCACAAACTTATATTCAATGCTTGTCAGCTTTGTAAATCCTTGGGCTGTTCCTGAAAATCTTACTGTGATATTCTTCTTTTCATAACGATTATAAGTATTCGCAGCATCCACACTCGTTGCTGTCAATGGCTTTGTTGTATTTGCTGTGATATTCATGGATTTCATCACTGGGGATGATGTTTCATCATCACTTTCCTTTCCTTTGACACTTGGCTGGTTATCTCCTTTCTCTGTCTGGATAGATAACTGTGAGCCATCGGATGTTACAATGATCGTTCCACGGTCTCCTGTCTCATAGACATCTAATTTTGATAAGTCTCTTAAGACTTTTGTATATGGAACACCACCTGTATTCATGTATCCATTACTGATGATCGCAATACTAGCCTGTGATGCATCGATCACTGTTTTATGATCAGAATACTGGTAGCCATTGGCTAACTCTTCTTCTGTGACATCCTGAAATCCATGATGTGGCTCCTTGAGCACCTGTGCTGTCAGATCATATCCCTTCGCGATGATCTTCTCGATCGTTTCTTTCTGGGCATCTCCGGTCATTAAGAAAGAGTTGCTTCCGTAAACGATCTTTGTAACGATAGAATATTTATTTTCCTGTCTTGTATTCAAATCAACCTTTCTACCATATTGATAATCATTCTCTAATGGACCATAGAATGTCATTTTTGCTTCTCCAAGACTAATTGTTTCTCCTGCAGTTGGCACTACATAATCTACTTTTAGATTTTCTTTCTCTGTTTTGTCTTCTGCTTCTTCAGCAAGTTTATTTCTTGCTTCTAAAGCTGCTTTAAAATTCTTGTATATTTTGGTATCAAATTCTGTCCAATTTGTTTCATCTGAAGACTGCTTACTCTTATCCTCGCTGCTTTTCAAGTACTGAATATTCAGATCATTCCCATAAATCTTATCGATCTTAATCGTTGTATCAGAAAGAATCTTCTCCATACCTCCAATATGATCCTGATGAGGATGTGTCAGAAGTATAAATTCCAGATGTTTTACTCCCATCTTATTTAAATATTCATAGACTGGTGTCTTTGTGGTATCAATCGTCGTATCCTTTGTATTATGATACTGGTTTGCTCCTGTATCGATCAATGCATACTTTGCTTCTGTTCCTTCTCCATACTGTAATAACGCAGCATCTGCACATCCGACATCAATAAAATGAATCTTAAATGTCTGTGCTGCTTTTGCCGTATGCATTCCATGCCCAGTTACAACTGTTGTGCAGACCAATATCCATGCCAGAAAGCACACTGCAAGTTTCCTTATAATGTTCCTCATTTGTTACTCCCTTTCTTTGTTTTTCATCTTTATTCTTGATATTTCTTTTTTATATTCGAATTTTAACACGTTCTTAATATTTTTGCAATTTTTTTGAAATATTTTATCATCTATTTTTACATGAACAGAGGAAGAGTTCCTCCTTTGGGAACTCTTCCTCTTAACTTATCATATTCAATACTATATTTCAAGACTCTATATAAGACTATCTGATCTTATCTAAGTGCCAGATATCATCAACATATTCCTGAATTGTACGGTCAGATGAGAACTTGCCACATCCTGCTGTGTTGGTCATCGCCATCTTAGCCCATCCTTTTGTATCTCTATATGCTTCTTCTACTTTCTTCTGAGCTTCTGCATATGAACGGAAGTCTTTTAAGATGAAGTACATATCTGCCTGGCTTCCTGTATCACCAAATAACAGACTCTGGTACAGATCTTTGTAAAGTTCTGGATCACCATTTGCATATGTTCCATCTACTAACTGATCTAAGACTTCATGGATGTCTTTATCTTTCTGGTAAATCTCATATGGATGATATCCACCGTTATTCTCATAATTGATAACTTCTTCTGAGCTCATACCGAAGATAAATGCATTCTCAGCTCCAACTTCATCAACGATCTCTACATTCGCTCCATCCATTGTTCCAAGTGTTGGTGCACCATTTAACATGAACTTCATGTTACCTGTTCCTGATGCTTCTTTGGATGCTGTTGAAATCTGTTCGCTGACATCTGCTGCCGCAAAGATCCATTCTGCATTAGATACACGATAATCTTCAATAAATACAACCTTTAACTTACCTTTGATGGATGCATCATTATTTACTTTATCAGCTACAGAGTTGATCAGTTTGATCGTCTGTTTTGCACGAAGGTATCCAGCTGCTGCCTTAGCACCAAAAATGAATGTTCTTGGATAGAACTTCATATTTGGATTCTTCTTTAACTGATTATACAGATACATCACATGTAAAATATTCATCAGCTGACGTTTGTACTCATGGAGACGTTTTACCTGAACGTCAAAGATCGAGCGCGGATCGACTTCAATTCCATTATGCTCTTTGATATATTTTGCAAGACGTACTTTGTTCTCGTATTTAATCTGCATAAACTCACGTCTGGCCTTTTCGTCGTCCGCAAACGGTCTGAGCTTTTCAATCTGCGACAGATCTGTGATCCATCCATTTCCGATCTTATCTGTAATCCAGTCTGCCAGAAGCGGGTTTCCGTGTCCGAAGAATCTT
>ERZ827471.1223-NODE-1223-length-16262-cov-5.267477_pt1 | contig 16262 bp, 16 predicted proteins | sample MGYA00519772_ERZ827471 | MGnify/ENA primary metagenome ERZ827471 (study PRJEB31778, sample SAMEA3449315) | human gut metagenome | biome: human gut; feature: human-associated habitat; material: faeces | place: United Kingdom | collected 2010/2012 ... | reverse complement strand
AAGAAGGACGACTTTTCTGTTTGAATTGCGGTCAGGAAGTACAATGGGTTCCTGATTATGATTCCTTTGGCGATTATATGGTTCAGGGAAAACTGAAAAAAGAAAAAGAACAGGCAGAAGCCGCCGCTGCCAGAAAGCGTGCAGCGATCGCAGCTGAGAACCGCCGTCGAAAAAAAGCGAAGAAGAAACGGATGATCCTGGTATCTGTCGCCGGTGTTCTTGTTCTGGTTGCTGCCGGTCTGTTTTTCAAACTTGGTATGGACAAAAAAAATTACAACGATTTTGATTACCAGATCCGCATGGCAGATACTGCATTTTCCAATCACAAATACGAAGAAAGCTATAAATTTGTAGAACGTGCTGTCAGTCTGGATGATTCGGACGTTGATGCCAAACTTCTTCTGGCACAGGTACAGGTTAAGCTGGAAAAGACGGATCAGGCAATCAAAACGCTTCAGGATGTTATTCGTCTGGAACCGGATAACCAATCCGCTTATAATCAGCTCATCAAAATATATATGGAAAATGATCAGCCCGATGAAGTGAAAAATCTGCTGGACAGTTTCAGCGTTCGATACATTTATCTCCCACCGTATAGTCCCGACCTGAATCCCATTGAAAAGCTCTGGTCGAAAGTGAAGTCTTTCCTGCGCAAATTCAAGGCACGGACACTCGATGCTCTTCCAAACGCAATCCAATGTGCTTTTCAGACTGTTTCGCCTTCTGACTGCTCAGGCTGGTTCAAATCTTATGATTATTTGCACTAATTTGTTGGATTGCTATAATTTACATTTAATCTAAACAATATATCATTTTTTTCCTATTTTTTTCTTTGCTATGGTTATAATTCCATATAAAGCTTCATTTTTAAGAACAATTTCTATTACTCCATAAATAATCATAGAAGTTATTATTGTTGCCATCATATACAAATTTCCATTTTTAAAAAACTTCGCACACACACAAGAAGCTACAATAATTCCTAAACATCCAATAACAATTTTTAATAAACTTTTTATTGTGCCTTCCAGTTTTACAATTTTATTTCCTTTATACCAACACCAAATAAAAGAAATTGCCTCTGCAATAACCGTTGTTAAGGCCGCCGCATTTTCTTTCCAAATTGGAATCAGCACAAAATTAAGACCTATATTTACTAATGCACTAACTACTGTAATCTTAAAAACTGTCCCTTCCATTTTCATTGGAACCAATATACATTGTCCCCAAAACCAAGCTCCCAAACAGAAAAATAATGCTACACTTAATAATAATAAGGATGATGATGCAGAAATATATGTAACATCGGATAACAATAAAACTATTTGATTTCGTAATAAAATAATTCCTACTATTGCTGGTATTACTACGGTTAACAAAGTCTTATATATATCCGAAGCAACAAAGTTAAATTTCTTTTTATCATTTGTTCCTAACAACGCTGATAGCCTTGGAATTGAAACAACTAAAACTGAAGATAATACCGTTTTCACAATAGAATATATCTTTACAGAAACAGAATATACACCAACGGTATAATCATCACATAAAAACCCCAATATAGTTGTATCTGAACTGACATATATTGTAACTGTGACTGACATTGCAAATAAAACCATTATGGGTTTTAAATGTTTATTCCAATCTATCTTCCATCCAAAATTCACTTTACAATACTTTTTTGCATGAAAATAATTTAGCACGTTAGATCCAACTGCAGAAATACCAGTAATAACAGCATACATATTAACGCTATTTTCATTTCGAACTAATACAAATAATAATATTAAAGAAATAATCTGAAATATAATACTTCTAAGTGTAATATATGCATAGTCTTCATAAATTGAATATATCCACTCAATTCCTATCGTTTTAAAAATAATCTGCAACGATAAAATAATCAATAACGTTTTATAGCATTGAAATTTAGGTACTATAATCAATAACAACGCAAACAATACATATGATATAATAGTTGACAATATGTTAATTGAAAACATTTCATTAGCAAATTGTTTAAATTCATTTTCTTTTTCCCGTAGTCGAGCTCCTTCCCGAATAGCATATGTATTAATTCCAAGTCCTGCCAACAATATAAAATAGCTTATAATTGAATTAGCAAAATTATAACGCCCAATGTTATCAACGCCTAAAACCTTCGATACATATGGAAATGAAATTAAAGGAAAAAAGATACTCATTAGCCCTTTTATAGCATTCAGTATCATATTAACTTTAATTGATTTATTCTTTGCTACCATAAAAATGCCTTTCACTTAAGTTCTTGAGCCAATTTCATAGCCAAATCTACTGTTACATCAGAATTATAATGCTGATGCTCTCCCCAGCGTCCCAAACCTATTACACTTTGCTCTTTACTCCATAAAAGTAGCTTCTTCATAATTTCTGGCTTTTTGACCGTATTTAATGGATAGGCATATTGATTCATGTACTTAAAATTATTATTAGGTTCTTCCATACTAATTCGTTCACTATTAGTTTCAGTCCAATATCCTCTACTATTAGGGCAGAAATTATGACGCACAAGTATTCTATGGTAAGATAGTTTTGGATCCGGATAATAAATCCACTGACACTGTGTATTTAAATCTTCCGGAAAATATTCAGTTTGAATAGAGCTAAACTTTAATTCATGAATACTGCTCTTAATATCTTCCGGCATACCTGTAATTTCATCAAATTCCATCCATGGAATTGTTGTGATAATAACGTCCGCCTGATACTTTTCGCCATCTGTAGTTCTTACTATTTTATTAGTAAAATCTATTTTTTTTACAGTTTTACTATACTCAACATTATTTTTAATTGCATCTGCCATTCTCAGCCACAGTTCACCATATCCATGTTTCTTCGGATAGTAAAACTGAGCATGCCCCGGCTGTGTGCCATATGCTTTTTTTGTTAAACAAGATAATAAGGTTTCTTCAAAACTAACATTTGGAAGTTTTTCAAGCCAATACGTTCCCAGTTGATTCAGCTCTTTGCTAAACATTTTTTGATTATACGGAATCATATAATCTTCCGCCACTTTAGATCCTAATTTCCAATAGATCCAATCTACAAAAGCTTCTGGCATAGGTTTTCCAACATTGCATCCCGCAACTGCGATTGACTTCAAATACTCCACCTGATCCTCAATTTTCATCTGCCAAATGTTTGCTTCTATAGGATGATTTACTATATTTCCATTTACTACAATTCGACTATCTCTATTATATTTATCCCATTCTTCTTCTGGCATAAATTTAAATAAAAAATCATTTACTGCGGGACGTCTCACATCAAGAAAATGGCCACCACCGATGTCAAATGGTGAACCATCCACTTCAACAGAACGGCAAAGCCCACCTGCTGTTTCTTCTCTCTCCAAGACTACAAAATCTGTAATTCCTGATTCTTTTAACTTATTAGCAACCGTCAAACCAGCAGGACCTGCACCTAATATCAAATATTTCATAATCATTATCTCCTTACTGCATATTCATCATCCATATATTTTTTGTATTTAATCGTATAAAAAATAGGTAAATACGAATTTAAAATTCTAAAAGGGTTCAGTTCTCTGCGTTTTATAACCATTACACTGACAATAGCTAGACCATATAATACTTTTGATATTACATTACCCTGCACTCCTACTATGATAACTCCTGCGCCAATTACAATCGCCAACATAAAAAGTTTTATTACTCGTTTTCTTAATCTTCTCCATTGTTTTTTTGAATGAATCTGTAAATCAGCAATTGTGTAAACACGTATCTGTTTTAAAAATTCATGCCAACTTGTTGGTGTTTTCCAATACATTTTTGCTGTTTTTACACACTCCCCTTTATACCCATTTTTCTTTACTAACGAATAAAATTCAGCATCTTCACCAGCATATATAAACTTTTCATAAAAAAAATTAAGATCTTCGAAGATTTTCTTTTTAACTAAAGCACCATGATTCGAAGCAATATCAAGACAATTACCTATATCTCCATGAAGTAATGAAATATTATACCTCTTAGCAAAATCATTGGCATTATATCCTCTAATGGGACTATATACATAATCAAGGCCTTTTTTTTCAATTACGTTTACTAATTCCTCAAAAAAGAACTGATCATAATAATTACCGACACCAGTAATTCCAATCATATCATTAGCTGCTACTTTTATTGCTTCATTATAGCCCTGAGAAATGTTTAATCTTCCCTTTTCTACTACCCGTATAGTTATTGAACTCGTGAATGAAAATTGTTTTATTTTCTCTACGGTATCATCTTTTGAACCACCATCTGCAATTACTATTTCATCTGGCGGATAACTTTGGTTAATAATGTCTTCTAAATACTTGATAATATCAAGTGAGTCGTTAAATGTTGTTGCTACAACTGAATACTTCATTAATCAAATTTTCCTTTCATCTAAAATATGAGCGGTATGTTAAATGATACTCCCCACATAACTCTCTATTACCTGCCTTCTTTGCCGGTATACCATAATACACTGTGTTCTCCTCACTTGTTCCTTTAAAAACACTACCAGCTCCAATCACAGTCTTATTATGTATTATAGAATTCTGTAAAATAATTGTCCTTGCACCAAGCCAAACATTATCTTCAATTTCTATTTTACCAGGTACATAAGTAAAGTCTGATGACTTTTTATCATGGCTTCCTGTAATTAGCATTGAAAAAATTGAAATTGAAGAATCATTTCCTATCTTTAATCCTCCTCGTCCATCCAAATAACAATGCTCATTTATAATCGTTCTATCGCCAATCTCAACGCCTTTCGGATATACAATGGTACATTTCATGTGAATACGAGACTGTCTACCTATTTTCATTCCATAACATTTGAGAAAAAAGCGCCGAACATGCCAACATGGAACGTTTGAAACAAAGTAATTTAAAAATATATATTTAAAATCATTTATTATTTGCCACAATATTCTTTTTATTTTATGAAGCATTTCCCTCTCCATTAATCCTCCAACAATTTTCTTATTGACCTTTCAATTGCCTTCACAGAATACTTTTCATTATATGCCTTATTTAATTGCTGATGAAATCCATAAGCTTTATTTCTTTCTATATACTCAAATGCCTCCAACTGTCCCTCCGGCGTATCACACGAAAAAACTATTCTATAATGATTATCCTCTAAATTCAACTCAGACTCATATCCCTGAAGACTTTCTGTTGTTCCAATAAACGTTCTTCCGTAAGCAAATGCCTCAGCCGTTTTCTGTTTCATTCCTCCACCAGAAAAAATTGGAGCAATCACAATATCTGCATTATTGTAGTATGGAGCAAGCTTATCAACGCCACCAATAATCATCATATTTTGAATATTCTTATAATTATCCTTCATTGTTTCAAGTTTTCTTCCAATTACTAATAAAAAATATTCATTACTAAGCTTCTGAAAAACATTATCTACAAACCACCGTAACCCATCAAGATTAGGTTTATATAAAGCTCCAACAAATAATATTACTTTCTTATTTTGTTTCCAAATAAGTTCAAAATCTAATTCTACTGCATTCATTGAATCCAATTCTGGCTCCGCTACAGCCATTGTAAGAAATCCATCTGCTTTCTTTCCATAATATTTTTGATACAGTTTATTATCGCGTTCATTTAGAACCATATTTTTATCACTATACTTTTGACTATAGTTCTCACCTTTTAATGCTGCATAATACATTAAAACTTTAAATTTCCAATCTTGCTTTCTATCATTCTGCCGATATAAATCAGCAATAATATCGTGATAAAAAGTAATAACTTTTATTTTCGGAAATCTACCCTTTATTGTCTTTACTAGTTTTCCCAAACAAGCATCATCAACAAAAACTATTTCAGCATTAAAGTTTTTTATATATTGGCAAATTTGATTTATTCGTTCATTTGTTAAAAACCATGTTGTCTGTTGAAAAAGCCATTCAATTTTTTCTCTTTTTTCAAATCCACCAAAAAACACTCTATTATCTTCGGTTCTTTTTTTTTCCAAATGATTAAGATCAATAATTAGCAGGTCTTCCTTTGATACAATTGTTTCAAATGCTTTTAAATGTATTTTTGAGCAAATATTGTCACCTAGTCGCTGTGAAATAAACACTACTTTCATTTTAAACACCTCTGTTTCCTAAATCAACTCATTATAGTTATTTTCATAATCTATAAACGTGTAGTTTGTATTTCTTTTGATATATTCTACGATTCCCAAATAAAAAGGAATTGCAAAAGCATATATTCCATTAAACCAGCTTATATTAATACCTGTCACCAAAAGAATCATAGACATGCCAAACAATAATAATGAGAAATTATAATATTTTTTTCTTGTTTTATATGAAACATAAAGTGATCTTCCAACTATTAAAATAGCTAGCAAAAAGAGCGGTATTCCAAGCATAAAAAAACCACCTAACATTCCAATATCATCCAGATGTCCCATACCTGAACTTATAGCTCCCACAGTCTTATCTGCATCACTAAGAAATCCCATTCCCCAAAAAGGATGACTAGCATATTTAGAAGCAAACAATACAATTGCATTAATTCTAGCAACTGTTGATTGTCCACTTACTGAATTATCTGGAGAAAAACTATTAACAAAACTATCAAAAAATGATGTATTAATAACTAAAATAGCAGCTATAATTAGTATACAGTAGCGAATAAATTTCTTCTTGCTAGATACGCGTCCAAATACCGACATAGCCACTAGTGTAATTATTTGATACAGCAAAATTGATCTAGCTTGGTGAACTACTGCCGAATACACCAGAGCCACAATAATTGGAAGTAAATATTTTTTCCTCTTTTTTTTCTCATTTTGATTTATAAACATATAATATGAAATTGGAATGATTAGAAGCCCCATGCAAGGTGGATTAATTCTTAAAGATCCATTTAAAATCCAATTAGCATTACTGATTAAATTTCCCCATACTACTTGACCATTGAAATACCATGAAGCACAATTTATGATTTTTAACATATATGCCATTGTTCCCCAAAAAAGCAAAAAATCAAACATCTTATCTATAGTCCAGTATTCTCTCTTTAAAAGGATATAAATTGGATATGCTAAAAAAAGATACACAAATGGCATCGCTGTACTAACAGCAGCCATTAACTCCATATTATTCCATTTCAATCCATGTATTATTCCTGCTATAACAATTACTAAAACAACCCCTAATTCAAACCTTAAATATACGCCTACTCGCTCTTTTGAAATACCCAAAGCAAATAACACACATATTATCGTCATAATTAAATATAAAATACATTCTGGATATGTATCATATGCATAAGAAAACATTGGTATCCATGATCCTAAAAGTTTAACAAATCCCAGTTTCATTATTAACATGACTTCTACTAACACTCTTAATAAAGTACTATATTTAATTTCCATTTCCAATCACCTTCTTTTTACCAATGCACTTTACATATCCATCAAGCATCAAACAACTCATAATATTTTTCTATTTCATTTGAGTTTCCATACTCATGGTTTACGAGATAAGTATGTATATGTTCATATAATTTCTTATCTTCTACTAATCTCTTAACTCCATCAGCAATTCCTTCCGGATTCATAGCCACAATTAAGCCTTCTTCTTCATCCAAAATTTGATCATTTGCTGTCGGATAATTAGTTGTTACAATCGGTGTTCCAATAATTTTGGCTTCATCCAAAACAACTGATTTTCCTTCCCACCTAGATGATTGTACTACTATATCTGCCGATTTCATATAAATATATGGATTTTCTCTTGGTCCTATCAAATATATATACTTTCCAGTATCAGTTGACTCTATTAATTTGTTTAACGTCCCCTGTAACTCACCATTTCCAATAATAAGCCATTTAAACTTAATCCCTTGATCCTTCAAAATTTTAGCAGCATGAATTGCCCAATCAAACCCTTTTTGCTCATTTAATCGTCCAATTGAAACTATTTTTAGGACTTTTTCATTTTCAAATTCGATAGGTACATTATTTTCTGCTCTTTTTCGAATAACCTTGGATGACACAATATTAGGGACATTAACAATTTTGTTTTTCATCGAAGGAAATTCTTCTCTTAGCACTTCTGTACATGTATCTGAAATTGTCGCTAATGTATTCATTCTTTCAAAATACGGCGTATCATATTTTTTAGGATGACCTGCAGCACGATAATCATTATGAATAAATACCATTTTTTTATCCGCATTTACTTTTTCATCCACATAATACATGATATCTCTTGATATATAAGCAATTGCTAAATCATATTTTTTTTTCAATTTAGGGGTAATCTTGCTGTAAAACTTAATCCATCTATATGCATTCTGTGCTTGCAAGCCTTTTTCACAGATATGCGATACGATAGTTGCCATGTACTTATACACTTCAAATTTTATATTCTTTTGTTCTTTTTTCTGTGTATATAATGCTTCAAGAACCTTGGGTCCCTGCACAATATTTACACTATCAGGAACTTGCACCAAAAACATTCCTTCTCTTGCAAAAAGCAACAAATCAACTTCATATTTAGTGAAATCAATTTCTGTCAGTAAATTTACTAAGCTTCTTTCTGCGCCACCATTATTAAGAGCATAGATTACAAATAATATTTTTTTCATTTAGTGTTCCTCTGTAATTTTTGATAAATCTGTATTCCGTAATTCACATTACCCCCCTATTAATCGGAGGCGTATTAAAACTTTCTTTACTTCCTGTTTTATACATTCTTTCGGACAGCATTTAAATACTGCGTAATTAAAAGACTTTCCACTTTTAATCATCTCAAAAAATTCATTTCGATTTTCAGGTTTCTGTGATGGTGTATTTAGCTGGTGATTATGCGCAATAGCGTTATCTATATCTACTGGTTTTGTAACTATATGGATATGTGACAACAGTTCTTTTCCTCTTTCTGTTTGACACAGTATCAACGAAATTCCTTTTTCCTTTTGATCATTTGCTAGATTGCTTCCCCACGAGTCTCCAAGTGTTATATCAGAAACACGTTCTTTTCGTGCATATTTACAAGAATAACAATTATCCGTATAAAATAGACCATTTAGAAATGCTGTTGTGTACCGATCTCTTGTTCCTGTTGTTACTATTCCTTTATATTTTTCTGTCAATTGGAAACAATCCTTCACCCGAAATCTGATGTCTTCAAGGTCATATGTATTTATATTGTATTGTCTTAAGAACAAATCTAAAAAATAAGGAGACGGTGTCCCATGGCATATCAAATCTACAGTATACAGTTTACCTTGCAACTTTGGATTTACAAATTTTTTTAAAGCAGCCACCTGACATGGCAATCCGATAAATAAAACTATTCTGTCTTTTTTTAATTGCTCTAATATTTTGGAATAAATTCCTGATGGATTACTTTTTATATATTTTGACCCGGCAAACCTCTCTAATTTTGAGCTCTTATCTTCCATAGAAAACAAGAATTTGCCGTCTTGAAAAACACAACTACAAACCCAACCTCCTAATTCAACTACTGTACTCGCTAATTCTGATGCCACACCTCCAGACGATCCGATTTTTCGAATACTATCTTTTGATGACCAACCTTGATTCCATTCAATTGGAGTCTTAAAAAAATCAAGCTGTGTATTATTAGGACAAACTTTATGGCACAAATTGCAATGTACACACTTACTGACATCTATTTGAGCGTTGTACGCATATAGCTTATCCTCAATTGTAATTGCTTTTTGTGGACATATATCCACACATGCCATACAACCGGCACATTCATTATTTTTGCATACCGTTGGCATTCATTTCCTCCTACTCCAATTCAAGTGCCTCTTTCAAAAACTGCATAGTAAAAACACTTTCATTTTTTAGATACTGATTTGTTATCTGAAAATTAATTTCCTTATCATATATTTTCAAAGCTTCTTGACTGGTATTAACACTTCTATTTTCCAGTCCAACTTTATGTAAAATCGTTTCTATTCTATCATTAAACATTTTCCATTTAACTGATACAAATGGTACATTTAAATTCAATGAAAAAGCCGTTGCATGAAAAGAATCTGTAACAACAAGAGAAGCATTTGCTATATAAGAAATAAATTCCTCTACTCTCGGCGCAACGATTGTTTTTCCACGATTTATCCGTTTCAGATAATCGCTACTTATTCTAATAACCTTTTTTCCTGTTCGTTTTGCTATTTCCAATGCAATTTCGGATGTCAAACTATCTTCATGAAGTTTATATACCAGTATATAATTTTTCTCTTCTACTGGAATAGATAGTGACATCCACTCTTCTTTACTCAACAAAAATGTCGGATCCAATACACATGTTTTCTTTTCAACATCAATGTCACTTAATATTTTCAAGCCACTCTCTTCTCTAACTGAAATTGCATTATATTGTTCCAGCAAATCTCTCACCAAAGCAAGTTCTTCATGCTGTATATCATCTCGTCCAAAACTCGCCGAGAATGCAATTTTAGGGGTTTGACTAGGAACAAAATTTAAAAAATAAGATTCATCAAATGTTCCTTCCAAATAGTCATTCCATACTTGATCGCTACCAGTACAATAAACGTCGGCTACTGGTGGATTATTACACAACTCAATATTTGAATTATAAACTCTTGTTTTATGAAAATATTTCTCAGCAAATGGTTCAAAAACCTTTTTTAACTTTATCATTGATGGATACTTACAAATTGCAATGGCCATACATTTCCATCGGTTTTTATGAAAAGGTTTAGCGTCAGTATATAATTGTTTTAAACTTCCATAATTTCGCATTCGATTAGGGTAGTAATCTACAATTTCAACTTCACACCCCAAATCAGTCAATATTTTTTGAGATGCATATGTTTGTAATGCAGAGCCATAATTATAAACTCCTTGCATTGTAATTAAACTTAGTTTCATTTTTTGCACCTGTTTTTATCCTTCTATCAGATGACTATAAATATTAACCATCCTCTCAATATTACCTTCCACATTAAACTTTTCTCTGATAGTTTGATATGCAGCCTTTCCATATTTACTTCTTACTTTCGCATCTGACAAGATTACAACCAAACTGTCTATTATTTCTTTAACATTACCTGAGTTAATCATAACACCATTTATTTCATTCTCAATAATTTGAGGAATACCACCGACATTGGTGGATATTGTTGCCAATCCATAGCTCATTGCTTCCAACACTGACATCGGCATTCCTTCATGATATGAAGGGAGAATAAATGTACTGCATTTTTTTAAATACGCTTCTTTTTCTGCATCTCTTACCCAACCAAGTACTTCAACATAATCACTCAAACCATTTTCATTGATTATTTTTTTACTTTGGACAATATCACCATCACCGCCCAAATAAAAATGTGCATCTGGCACTTTTTGTAAAACAGCAGGTATCGCTTTTAAAAGGTCATACGAACCTTTTCGTTCGCCCAATCGTCCCAAAAAAAGTACTTTTCTGTCCGCATAATCTTCTTTTACATATTCTGGAATAATCACACCGTTATATAGGATGACGATTTTGTTAGAATCACAAATATTTTCTCCAAAGAACTTAGCCCATTCTTCCGAAAGCACGATAACAACATCTGCCATTGCAAAAATTTCTTTAATTTGATTTTGTTTTTTTCTGTCAGATTGTTTGAAATAAAAATCATCAAAATCCGCTGAATGCTGATGTATGATTATTTTCTTACCTTCTTTTTTTGCTTTTCTTACAAAGAAACTTTTTCTTGTAAAACTTGCCTGAGCCGCCATATGAATATGGACAATGTCATATTCGTTTACATGCCGCAAAAAACTCACATACGAGCTACAGGCAACCATCATTTTTTTTATTTTATTTCCGTCTTCCATAGATGCAATATAACGCAGTTCCACTTTTTCTTCTAAACCTAATTCGTAATATGAGTTTACTACCGTGGAAATCCCTCCCATTACATCTCGCCCTGGACCCACCATTAGAACTTTGGGGGCATTTATGTTTCTCTCCATGAAAATCCTCACCGTATCTTTTTCAGCTTATATTCTGCTGTATAATACAAATATTTGAACCCACCTAATATATATCTTCGCCATAGCCTTTTGGGTTCTTTAGAAAGTCTAAACAACCATTCCAAGCTTGCCTTTTCCATCCATTCTGGTGCTTTATCTAATGTTCCAGCAAAAAAATTAAATCCTGCTCCAACACCAAACATTACTGTATTATGTATTTTTTCTTGATGTTGCCACATCCACATTTCCTGCTTAGGAGCCCCTATTCCAACCCAAAGAAAATCCGGACTAAGTTTATTGATTTCATCACAAATTTTCTTATCTTCTTCCTCTGTAAGAGGTCTAAACGGCGGAGAATACATTCCGACAATTTGAATGCCCGGATAATCTATTTCAAGATTATTTCTTAATTTTTTAAGAACCTCATCATCTTTTCCTCCATAGAAATAATGAGTTTTTCCCTGCTTTATCCCTTCTGCAAATACATCCCCCATAATATCTGGTGCTGCACAGCGATCACAAGAAAGGCCTTTTCGTCTTCCGATTTTTACAATCGGCATGCCATCTATCGCTGCCATAGAAGATTTATTATACATCTCTGCAATTTTAGGGTTTTCTTTTGCTGAAATAATGGCCGGAACGCCAACTAGATCCACCGTGGCACTAACGGGTGTTGTAGGCATTGAAAATACTTCTTTTACAAATTCTTGTTTAGTCGTTGCACAAACGCCTACCACACCGCACACTTCAAAATCTCGTTTTCGTTGATATATCATCTCTGTATTCATCATTAATCCTCATATTCTTCTGAAATAAACAGACTTAGGCTCCAGTCTTTAACGGCTGAAGCCTATACTGATTTACTTGATCATCCTTTAATCTGTTTTTCTATCCAGCGATAGGATTCTCTTAAGCCTTCTTCCAATGATACAGTTGGCTCCCAGCCAAGAACTTCTTTGGCCTTGGTGTAATCTGCACAACGAGCTTTATCGCCTTCCGGCTTAGTCGTATCAAACTTTGGTTCAATTCCTTTTCCGCTAATTTCTGCAACCTTATATGCAATCTCCTTAATACTGGTGCAGTAAGAAGGTCCAATTTGAATCCAACCATGTCCCCATCCCTTATCCAGTGCAAGCACCAAAGCATTAACAATATCATTCACATGAATAAAAGCACGTCCCTGCTCACCAGAACCCCAAACTACAAAGTCCTCCTTCGGATAGTTTACAGCCTTACGAATCAATGCAGGAATCACCTGACTGCGCACGCCAAAATCAGTTGGCGTACCATAAACATTATGGAACATCAGTGTGCAACACGGGATGCCTGTTTCTTTCTCCAAATAACCAATTTCCAACTGACCCATGAGCTTGCTCCAGCCATATGCAGACTCAGGAAATGCAGGAAACAATTCATCTTCATGCAAAGGTTCCGGATTAAGCGTATTCTGACGAGTCAGAGGAAAACTGCAAACTGTCCCAACGTACAGAAGCCCCTTGACCTTTTCCTTCCCAGCCTTGCGGCATGCCGCAAACAAGTTGGAGTTAATCAAATTGTTTACACGGAACAATTCACCCTGATTGCTAAATACATAGTCAATGCCAGCAACAATATCTGCCAAATGGGCCACATAGTCTGTAATACCTACAACAGATTCTGCATCTTCAAACACAGAAAGATCTTTCTTAAAGAAATGTGTGTCCAAATCAATGACAGGTTTTCCATTTTCATCATTTAAATATTCTAACTTGCCTCGCCAAAGATTATCAGCCACATAAACATCCCATCCCTCTTTGACTAGACGCTTCACTAAGTTAGAACCAATCATACCACAACCGCCTGTTACCATAATGCTTTTCATTTTAATATCCTCCAAATATATTAATTAAATTGAAAACGTGTTTTTTTCAGGTTCATATACCTTTACTACTTTGGCTGGAACCCCTACTGCGGTACTGTTATCTGGAATATCTTGAATTACAACCGCATTTGCACCTATTCGTACATAATTTCCAATATGTACTGGTCCAACAATTACTGCACCCGCATTGATTTCTACATTATCACCTATTATGGGGACCCCCCCCCCGACCGCCGGCAATCGTTACATGTTGACGAATGCAACAATTCTTACCTATCACTGTGTTTTTATGCATTACAACTCCTAAACCGTGATAAGTAATAAATGTCCCTTTTCCAATGGAAACTGACGGCGGAATAACTGCACCAAACAGCACTCTAACAAACATCTTTACTATTGTTGCTAACATTTTTAGGTGGTGATTATATAACCAATTTTCTAAACGATATATTCTTATAATCATCTATTTCTCCTTTAGTCACGCTGAAAAACATCGCGTGTGTAAACCTTATCTTTCACATCATCCAGACACTTATCGTAGCGGTTTGCAATGACAGCCTAGCTCTGCTTTTTTAACTCAACCAAATCATTAATAACCTTGCTACCAAAGAAGGTTTCGCCGTCTTTCAGAGTCGGCTCGTAGATGATAACAATTGCACCTGCCTTGATGCGCTTCATGACACCTTGAATGCTTTTCCTCTCTAATATTTCAGTTAAAAAAATAGTATTTTGGTCTAATTTTTTATCAACAACTTCCATCCCTCTTCAAAACCGCCAACACAGTCTTAAACAGAATCTTAATATCCAATCCAATATTCCACTCAGAAATATACTCTGTATCCAGTCGTACAATCTCCTCAAAATCCGTGATGTCACTTCGACCACTCACCTGCCACATTCCGGTAATACCCGGCTTAATAGCAATTCTGGCTCTATGATGAAGTTCATACTGTTCCAGTTCATCTGGAAGAATCGGTCGTGTTCCGACAAGACTCATGGAACCATTAAGTACGTTCCAGAACTGCGGGAATTCATCCAGGGATGTTTTTCTGATAAATTCTCCAATTCCTGTTTTCTTTCTTCCATCTGGAAAGATCTTATTTCCAATGACTCGTGGATCGAAGTCTAATTTGAACATGCGTCCGTCGCTCATTTTATTCTGGGACATTAGTTCAGCTTTACGGGCTTCTGCATCCATGTACATGCTTCGGAATTTGTACATTTTAAATGGCTTACCGTTTTGTCCGATCCTTGTCTGTGAGAAAAAGATCGGGCCAGGGGAGCTGATGTAAATTGCAGGTCCGACAAATATGAAGATGATTCCTGTCAGTATACAGCCCACAAGTCCACCTGCAATATCGATCAGACGTTTTACCAGCGCCTGACGGTCAGTAGCATAATTCATGCTGGTAGTGATTACTGTGTAGTTTCCAATCTTCTCCACAAACTGCTTTTGTCCGGATGTTTTCTGGATCCTGGATAAATTCACATGGACAACGATTCCCATCTCCAAGAGCTCTTCATAGAGTTTCTGCGGATAGGTATGCTCTTCTGCTACATTGATCAATACTTCATCTACCCAATGCTGGCAGATAAAAGCTGCTGCATCTGAACTTGCAGCTACTACAGGTACTCCAGCAATTTCCTTATCTGTCATATCGCAGTCCGTCACAATGATTCCATTAATATCATATCGATTATAATTGTGCTGGCGAACTGACTCCACCACAGATTCTGCAATATCTGAGGAAGTGATGATATAAAGAGAATGTTCTCCTCTCTCGGCCATCATTCGAATAAGATGTTTTTTCCAGAAGATCCTGACTATGTAAGATAAAACTCCGTAAACAACACCTGTAAGATATAATACTGCTCTTGAAAAGGTTCTCCCGTCATCGACAGTAAATAAATAAAGTCCTGCTGCCAGCTCTATCAGTATAACCTGTTCTAATACCTGAATGAATTCACGGTAATAGCCTCTTCGCAGAACCCCTGTATATATTTCAAATAATATGATCACTACCAGGTCTGCAAATAATACAAATATCATTGCATTACGGTAAACTCCATTGTCGGTAATACTAATATAAGTGTGATTTCGAATATAGTACGCAAATATAAACGCCAAAAATATGCATAAAAGATCAAGTAGAATAAAATCTTTGTGTTTATACCAGCCATGAGACTTTTTCTGGTACATTTTCCTTTTCTCTCCTTCTGTTGTTTTTAATCCGATTTCATATTTTTATGATAGGATTTTATTGTTTCTTGTTGCTTTCTACATTTTATTATCGGATTATGTCTTTTAAGCTATTCTTTAACAAATGTAGCAAGAATTCTCCCACCTCTTCAGGTGGTGAGATGAATT
>ERZ827471.1217-NODE-1217-length-16302-cov-3.335816_pt1 | contig 16302 bp, 12 predicted proteins | sample MGYA00519772_ERZ827471 | MGnify/ENA primary metagenome ERZ827471 (study PRJEB31778, sample SAMEA3449315) | human gut metagenome | biome: human gut; feature: human-associated habitat; material: faeces | place: United Kingdom | collected 2010/2012 ... | reverse complement strand
GCTGGCGTCGCCGGGCGACATAGGCCATATCCTCGTCTCGTGCGGCACGGTGCTGGTGGCGTGCGTGGCGGTGGCGCTGGGCGTGTGCGCTCGAAAGGACGTGTAGGAACATGAACGGGTTCGTGCTGGCCGGTGTCGCGATTGCGGCGTTCGCCGCGGGGGCGGCGCTCGTCTCCTTCCGATACGAGCGGGAGCTGCGGCGCATGGCGCGATTCCTCGACCAGCGCGAACCTACCGGCAATGCCCGCATGACGGCGTTCGTGCGCACGCGCGGCGTGCTGGGCATCGCGCGCGGCGTGAATGCGGAGTTGGACGAGCTGCAAAACGAGCGCATCGCTTCCCAGCAGGCGCGCCAGGCGTTCCAAGCGGGGCTCACGTGCCTGTCGCACGACATCCGCACGCCGCTGGCCGGGGCGCAGGGCTACCTGCAGCTGGTGGAGGACGAGGCCGATCCCGCGGCGAAGGAGCGCTACTTGAGCGCCGCCGCCCATCGGCTGGACGACGTGCGGGTGCTGCTGGACGACCTGTTCTCGTTCGCCCAGGTGCACGATCCGTCGTTCGAGGTGGCGTACGAGCCGGTGCGTCCGGCCGACGTGCTGGGAGACGTGCTGGCCGGGCTGTACCCGCAGTTCCGCGAGCGGGGCTGGGAGCCGCGCGTGCTGCTGGACGACGAGGCGGTCGTGCAGGCCGATGCCGAGGCGCTCGCGCGCATCTTCCGCAAGGAACCCATGTCTGCTTTACAGTGGGTATGCCTGGTTGCGGTGTTCATCGGCATGTTGTTCGGCAACAACCTGATGGGTTTCAACGAGTCTGGCTTCTTCGTAGACTTCAACCTGGTTCCGTCTACGCCTGAGTTCCCGCAGAAGGGTCTCGGCGACGCCTTCGGCCTGGCTTCCGGCTTCTTCTACGGCGCTTCGATGTTCTTCAACGGCTACCGTAAGGACGCCGACACCACGGCTCGTGGTGTGTGGAACTTCATCTTCGCCGTCCTGGGCGCTGGTGTTATCACCGTCGTCCTGAACTCGCTCGGTGCAAACCCCGGCATGGAGAACTGGGCTCTCAACATCCACTTCACCGCATTCAACTGGATCGGTGCCCTGCTTTTGTGGGTCATCTGCGGTCCTGTGGCTCTGGGCTTCTTGCTGGTGGCTGGCCGCAACCTGCCGGCTGCTGACTACGGCACCATTGCGTACTGGGAAGTTCCCGTGGCCATCTTCGTGGGTCTGGTCGTGTTCGGCGAGGCCCTGACGGTTAACACGATTCTCGGTGGCATTCTCATCATCGGCGGCGGCGCTATCCCCTCTATCAAGGGCATGCTTTCCGCTCGCAAGATGAGAAAAGAAGAGGAGATTTGCGAGAATCTTGCCGCTCGCTTGGAAGAGGAAGAAGTCAAGGAGCACCTGCAGTAGGTTTGGCGGCGTGCGCCTGGTTCTCGGGCGCACGCCTTTCCGCTGAGAAGCGGTAATCCATAACCGGAAAGGAAGGGGTGTGATTCATGAAGATCACGAGCAACCTGACCCATGTTGCCACTGAAATCGAGTTCGAAGCGCCGTTGAACGAGGAGGAGCTGCTCGCCGTGTTCGAGAAGAGCGGCGTCCAGGGCTTCCCGGCCGAGCTCGACATCGCCGAGCGCACGGAGGACCACGTCCAGATGATGTCGCTTGACGGCCTGCTGGGCTTCGCCAAGGCGTCCGGGCTGTCCGCGGTGACCTACGACGTGACGTACTTCCCGCACGCCGACGACGCGGAGGTGGCCTACCAGCTCAGGCAGCTGGCGCGCGACCTGGAGATCAGCGCCGAGGTCATCCGCGACGTGTGCGCGGCCGAGATCCAGGAGTACCTGGCCCTCGACGCGAAGCGCGACGCCGGCCTGCCCGTCCACAGCATCGTGGAGGCCTACACGGGCGGCACCGCGTTCGCCTGGTACGGCATGAGCGACTACCCGCGCCTCAAGCGCTTCATCCTGCGCAAGCTGGCGCAGGGCGGTCAGAAGGCCAAGCACAGCTTCATCATGCGCGCCAGCAAGGCCCAGGTGGATATGCTCGACGAGTACTGATCGTCTTTTGCGGTTGAACCTTCGGGTTGCCCTACGGCCTGTCAGCGAGAACGCAGCACGTCCAAAATTATGCGTTTCACGAGGCATTTTAGGTGGAGCCCGTTTGCTGCAAAACGGGCTCCACGCCTTTTCGGGGCAGGGCTCTCGACGGTTCAAACGCATATAAAAGGTTACAGGTTTACCTCGTATTGCCGTTTTTGCGGTATGATAACCTCAGGTTAAGGCGTTTTCCGACTATCGAAAGGGGCTTCTTTTGGAGCACCAGATACGCCGACAGCTTGCGTGTACTTCTAACGAAGCTGCTAATTTCTTAGGGGATTTCCATGGGATCTAACGACCAGCGTTCCACTATCAGAAAAGTAGCCGTTTCATCGTTCCTTGGGAACTTCATCGAATGGTTCGACTACGCAACCTATTCGTACTTCGCAGTGGTCATCGCCAACGTGTTCTTCCCTGGCGACGACCCGGCGCTTGCGCTCATGCAGACGTTCGCGGTGTTCGCGCTTTCGTTCCTGCTGCGCCCCATCGGCGCCATCTTCTGGGGCAGCATGGGCGACAAGAAGGGCCGCAAGTGGGCCCTGTCCACGTCCATCTTCCTGATGACCGGCGCTACCTTCTGCATCGGCTTGCTGCCGGGCTACCTGGCCATCGGCCTCGCCGCCCCCATCTTGCTGCTGCTGCTCCGCATGATCCAGGGTTTCTCGGCTTCCGGCGAGTATGCCGGCGCTGCTACGTTCCTGGCTGAGTACGCTCCCTCGGACAAGCGCGGCGTGTACTGCTCGCTCGTGCCTGCTTCGACGGCCGTGGGCCTGTTGGTGGGCTCTACGTTCGCCACGGTCATGTACACGATCCTGCCTGACGCAGCCGTGAACGAGTGGGGCTGGCGCATCCCGTTCCTGTTGGCAGGACCGCTGGGTCTCGTCGCTCACTACATTCGTACCAAGCTGGAGGATTCGCCGACGTATCAGGAGATGCAGGCTGCTATCTCCAAGACCGACGACTCGAATCATCCTATCCGCGACCTGTTCCGTCATCACACGAAGGAGCTCATCATCTCCTTCGGTGCCGCCATGCTGAACGCGGTGGGCTTCTACGTGGTTCTCACGTACTTGCCGGTCTACCTGGAGACGGTGGTCATGATGCCGGCGAACGAATCGTCGCTGATCACCACTATCTGCCTGGTCGCGTACGTGGCGTTCATCTTCGGCATGGGGCATCTGTCCGATAAGTTCGGGCGCAAGAAGATGCTCATCATCGCCTGTGTGTCGTTCATCGTGCTGACGGTGCCGGCGTTCATGCTGTTGAACACTGCGCAATTCTTCACGGTGCTGGCCGTCGAGCTGGTGCTGTGCCTGGCGCTTACCATCAACGACGGTACGCTGTCCAGCTATCTGACCGAGACGTTCCCGACGGCGGTGCGCTACACCGGCTTCGCCCTGTCATTCAACTTGGCGAACGCCCTGTTCGGCGGTTCCGCCTCGTTCATCTCGACTGCTCTGATCGCCGCTACCGGCTCCGGTCTCGCGCCTGCCTGGTACATGGTCGGCGTGTCTTGTGTCGCGCTGGTGGCGATGATACTATCGCACGAACATACGGGTAAGGATCTGTCCGAAGTGTAAGGCCCTGCGGTCTGCACGACGATAGTGCTGATACAAACGGGCGCCGTCCAGACCTGCTGGTCCGGACGGCGTTCGCTCATGAGACGGCGTGCTCGCGCCGCCCGTACAATGGAGGACGAATGGCTGAAACATCGCAGACGCCGAAGTCTTTGAAAGCTCAGATCACGCGCACGTCGCTCGTGCTGGCCGCGGCGGCGTTGTTGCGCGAGCAGGGGCCGAAAGCCGTGACGTATCGCAAGGTGGCGAAGTGGGCCGGTGCGGCCTCGTCATCGGTCGGATATTACTTCGACTCGGTGACGCAGTTGCTGCACGAGGCCGGTCGCTACAATATTCAGCTGTGGGCCGAGCGTGCAGAGAAAGCGGCATCGGCTGCCGAAGGCCTTGAGCCTGAAGAGTGTCGTCGTCATGTAATCGACCTACTCATTCGCGCCTGCTTGCCCGATGAATCGGTGGTGCCTTCGGCTCACTACGGGCAGCTGATTGCCGCGGCCGAATCGGACGTGGTCACCGAGGCTTACCAGAAGGGCCGCGTTTCGCTCGATGCCGCCATCGAGCGCATCCTTGCACGCGCAAAGATCGATATGCCGCCACGTATGGTGGGCACCGTGGTAGACGGCGCGGCAGTGGCCGCCATTTCCGAGGGGTACGACGTGCGCAAGTTCGCGTCCGATATCCTGCGCGATGCCGTCGAAGTCTACATCAAGGCATCTGAAGCTTAACGCTTGTAGCGCGCCTCAGTAATCCAGCAACTCACGTTTCGGCGACGGGAGGGTGAACGCCCTCCCGTCGCCGTTCTTCTTTCCAGCCTGAATGGTAGAACGGATGCAAGAAACGCATCGATTGCGATGTCGCGCCGCTGTGTTCGCGAGCGGCGCGACATCGCGTCCTAGGTGAGGAAAGGGGTTGAGGCAGCATGAGCGATACTCGTCGCGCACCGGAGGCGTCTTCGGCTGACGCGGGCCCGGTGGGCTCGGTGAGCCGGCCGTCGTTCAAACGCACGTTGACGTTCTTCGGATTCTTCGCCATCACGGCTTCCATGGTGATGACGGTATACGAGTACCCGTCGTTTGCGTCGTCGGGATTCCAGCTGGTGTTCTTCCTGATCATCGGCGGCATCCTGTGGTTCTTGCCCGTGGCGCTGTGCGCTGCGGAAATGGCCACGGTGAAAGGATGGGAATCGGGCGGCATTTTCGCCTGGGTGGGCAATACGCTGGGCAGACGGTGGGGTTTCGCCGCGCTGTTCTTCCAGTGGTTCCAGATCACAGTTGGGTTCGTCACCATGGCGTTCTTCATCCTGGCGGCGCTGGCCTACGTGTTCAGGTGGGACGCGCTGTACAACAACCCGCTGGTGATGTTCTTCGGCGTGGCGGCCATCGTGTGGCTGCTCACGCTCACGCAGCTGGGCGGCACGAAGTACACGGCGCGCATCTCGAAGGTGGGCTTCGTGGGCGGCATCATCGTGCCCGTGCTAGTGCTGCTGGTGGGCTTGGTGATCTACTTCGCCACGGGCGGCGTCTCGCAGATCAAGATGGACGCGGCCACGTTCGTGCCCGACTTCGGCAAGGTGGACACGCTGGTCATCTTCGCGTCGTTCATCCTAGCGTACATGGGCGTGGAGGCTTCCGCTTCGCATGTGAACGAGCTGAAGAACCCGAACCGCAACTACCCGCTTGCCATGATCGTGCTGGCAATCCTCACCATCGCGCTGGACGCGCTGGGCGGCTTGGCCGTGGCCACGACGCTTCCGGCGTCGGTTCTGGACGGCAACCTGTCGTTCGGCGTGATCGAGGCGTTCCGCGCCATCTTCGTGCAGCACATCGGCCCGTCTATGAGCTGGATCGTGTTCGTGGTGGCGCTGTTGCTGGCGCTGGGCGTGCTTGCCGAGATCTCGGCGTGGATCGTGGGCCCGTCGCGCGCGCTGCTTGATACGGCGCACGACGGCATCCTGCCCCCGTCGTTCAAGAAGGTTAACAAGCACGGCGTGTCGGTGAAGACGGTGGTCATCCAAGCCGTCATCGTCACGGTGTGGGACGCGGTGCTGTGCGGATCCATCGCGCTGTCCGGCGGATCCAGCTCGTCGGTGGGCTACCTGACGGCCATCGGTCTGACCGTGGTCATCTACCTGGTGGGATACGTGCTGTTCTTCCTCGGGTACTTCTATCTGATCTTCAAGAAGAAGAACCTGCAGCGCTCGTTCCAGCTGCCCGGCGGCACGCCGTTCAAGGCCATCGTGGCGGGCGTCGGCCTCATCATGACCGTGGCGACGTTGATCATCTCGTTCTTCCCGTCGTCGAACCTGGACGCGCAGTCGAACGCGGTGTACCAGGCGACGCTGGGCGTGGCGTTCGCGATATCGGTGGCTATCCCCTTCATCATATACGCGTTGCGTCATCGTTGGGAGCCGAAGCCTGTCGTGCCGGTAGGGGCGACGGTTGCCGCGCCTTCGGGCGCTGCCATGCCCGCGCGTCCCGCGGCTCCCGAACAGGGCGCTCATGTCCGCACCGATGCGGGCACCTCGGGCCCCATCAACAAGCGCACGAAGGCGCGCGACGCGATGGGCGGCCCGCGTGACGCTTCGGGCACGCCGCGATCGGCCGGAGCAAGCGGCGCGGTTGCTGGCGGCGGTCTGAGCGAGCGCGTGGCGCAGGGCATTTCCAGCGTGGTGGTCGGCGTGACCAGCCGCCCGCCGGGACCCATTCCTGTGGACGCGAAGGATCCGCACGGTGCCCCCGACCCGCTGTGCACGCCTACCGTGGACGAAGGCCGTGCGCACGAGATGTCCCAGCCTCCGGCCTGCGGCGTGCCCACGCCGCAGAACCCCATGCCGGTTCCGTGCGACGTCTCGGACGAGGATTCCGCCTCGCGGCATGCGGCTTCCAGCTCCGGTGCCGAACGGCCTGCGGCCGATGCCGCCGACGTGCGCGACGATCTGATCGACCGCACGGCGGAAGGCGACCCCAGCTTGCGCTCCAGCGTGACGGAGGGCGTGGTCGGGCAGGGCGTTCCCCAGGCCGACCCCGATACGCCCGATCCGCAGCGCGAGACGGGCATCGACACCGACAAGCCGGCTCGCTAGCGCGCAGCGAACAACCAGGTATCAAACTTCGAAACAGGAGGTTTTCATGAAGGAACAGACATCTACCAGCAAGATCCTCGACAGCATGGACGAGGGCACCAAGTACTCGACGCCCATCTTCGGCTCCGAGGCGTCCGACGTGGCCATGCCGCGTCTCAAGATGAACGCCCAGCCGGTCGAGCCGCGTATCACGTACGAGATGATCAAGGAGTATCTGTCCATCGAGGGCAACGCCACGCAGAACCTCACCACGTTCTGCCAGACCTACATGGAGCCCATGGCCACGAAGATCATGGCCGAGACGATGGAGAAGAACGCCATCGACAAGGACGAGTACCCCATGACGGCCGACCTCGAGAACCGTTGCGTCGCCATGATCGGCGATCTGTGGCATGCCGACCCGGCCGAGGAGCCCATGGGCACGTCCACCGTCGGCTCGTCCGAGGCGTGCATGCTGGGCGGTTTGGGCATGCTGTTCCGCTGGAAGAAGCTGGCGAAGGACGCCGGCATCGACATCTACACCGAGCAGCGCCCGAACCTGGTGATCTCCGCCGGCTACCAGGTGTGCTGGGAGAAGTTCTGCCGCTATTGGGACATCGAGATGCGCCTTGTGCCGCTTGAGAAGGATCACCTGTCGCTGAACATGGACACGGTCATGGACTACGTGGACGACCACACCATCGGCATCACGGCCATCCTCGGCATCACGTACACCGGCAAGTTCGACGACGTGCAGAAGCTCGACGAGCTGGTGGAGGCGTACAACCAGGAGCATCCGAAGCTGCCCATCCGCATTCACGTAGACGGCGCGTCGGGCGGCATGTTCGCCCCGTTCGTGGAGCCCGACCTGGTGTGGGACTTCCAGCTGAAGAACGTGTGGTCCATCAACTGCTCCGGCCACAAGTACGGTCTCGTGTACCCCGGCATCGGCTGGGTGGTGTGGCGCAGCAAGGAGGCGCTGCCCGAGGACCTGATCTTCTGGGTGAGCTACCTGGGCGGCGAGGAAGCCACCATGGCCATCAACTTCTCGCGCTCCGCGTCGCAGATCGTGGGTCAGTACTACGTGCTGATGCGCAACGGCTTCGAGGGCTTCAAGGAGATCCAGGAGCGCACGCTCGACGTGGCGCGCTACCTGGCCGCCGAGCTCAAGGAGATGGGCATCTTCGAGATCTACGAGGACGCGTCGCACATTCCCATCGTGTGCTGGGGCTTGAAGGACGACGCCGACGTGGAGTGGTCGCTGTACGACCTGTCCGACCGTCTGCGCATGAGCGGCTGGCTGGTGCCGGCGTACCCGATGCCCGCCGACATGCAGGACACCACCGTCCAGCGCGTCGTGGCGCGCGCCGACTTCTCCATGCAGCTGTGCATCAAGCTGGTGGAGGACATGAAGAAGGAGATGGACACGCTGAACAAGGCGAAGTTCGTCACCGGCAACACCCAGGGCGTCATCCAGACCGGTTTCAACCATGGCGGCCGCTCCGCCGTCGACAAGGGCGAAAAGGTGCAGACGAAGGCCCCGACGCCCCAGAAATAACCGCCCGATAGCGTGCGTGCCGCGCCTCCGCTGCGGGGACGCGGCACGCTCCGTCCGACTGGTTGTGGGCGGGGCGACGAGGGTGCGGCGTGGCCCGCCGATCGTTTTGCGCCCAGAATCGAAATCCGGAGCGCGGATCGCGCCCATCTCGTCGCTGCCCGGTCGTCGCGGCGCAGCCCGCCCGTTGCGCCCCGGCGCTGGATCCCCGCCGAAAGCGGGATTCGGTGTCCCTTCTGCAACTTTTTCGACTTTATGGCAGGCGCGTTTCCGAAGTCAACATCCTCATCAGGCGTTTTGCGGTTGCAGGGAAGCGCGGCGGCGGAAGGCTGCAGCAGCGTCGGGAGAAATCCCTGGTCAGGTTCCACCCCATTTGCCACAAAGTCGAAAAAGTTGCAGAAGGGGTTGCATTCCCTGCTTCGCGGCTCCGACGACAGGAAGCGGGGCGGCGACCTCGTCCCTTGTCGCGCTCTTACGAGAGACGACAAGGGGGCGTCGGTCGCGAGAGCGCGGGGTCGCAGGAATCGTTCGCGATGGGTTTACCCGAAGATGCCGTACATGTACCCGAAGTAGCCGGCCAGGCCGCCGACGACGGCGGCGGCCAGGAAAAGCACGACGCCTCTGAGGGTGCGATGCTGGCGGGCGCGGCGGCTGCGCGGGTTGTTGCGGTCGATGGGCTCGCCCTTCTCCAGCCGGGCCAGGAACTCCTGGGACTCCTCAATGGTGGTGAAGTCGGCACCGAAGGTGGTGTCGTACACCTCGTCGGCGCCCATCATCTTCAGGGCGGACACCAGCTTGTTGATGGCATTGACGCCGGGCTCCAGGCCGAAGGCCTCGCCCACCGCCACCCGGACGGCGGGGGCGATCTGGAAGACCACCTCTTTGGTGGGGTCTGCCAGGGCGGCAAAGACAGCCTCGGTGTCGTCCCGCTCCCGCAGGGCGCCCACGGGACAGTGGGCCACGCACTGGCCGCACAGGGCGCAGTTGGCCTCATTCATCCGCAGGCCCCCCCGGATGCGCACGGTGGTGTGGGCCCCGGAACCGGTGACCTCCCACACCCCCAGGGACTGCACCCGCTCGCACACGGAGACGCACCGGAGACATTTGATGCACTTGGAGCTGTCCCGCAGGATGGGCAGGGTGGGGTCCCAGGGCCGCTCGGACGCCTCCTTCCGGAAGGGGACAGACTGGATGTTCATGGCCTTGGACAGGGCCTGGAGGGAGCAGTTCCCGCTGCGCACACAGGTGACGCAGTGGTCCACGTGCTGGGAGAGGATGAGCTCCACGTTGGTCTTACGGGTGATGCGCACCCGTTGGGTGTTGGTGTGAACCACCATGCCCTCTTCCACCAAGGTGTTGCAGGCGGTGGCCAGCTTGTCCACTCCCTCCACCTCTACAGCGCAGATGCGGCAGGAGGCCACCTCGTTGATCTCCCGCAGGTAGCAGAGGGTGGGGATGTGAATGTCTACCTGGCGGGCGGCGTCCAGAATGGTGGTGCCCGCCGGGACCGTGACGGTCTTGTTGTCGATGGTCAGGGTTACCATGTTTCCCGCCTCCCTCCTTTAAAGCCCGCGTGGCCGTAGTGGTCACAGCGGAGACAGCGGCTGCACTCCTGGGCCATCTCCTGCTCGGACATGCAGTTTTCCATGAGTTCAAAGTCATTCTTCCGCCAGCTGGCCTCCCGCTCGGTGAGGTCCACCCGGCCAGTGGCGTGCTTGAGGCGGAAGGGGGCGGGGGGGATCTCCAGGTTGGCGGAGATGTCCGTGTGGCAGCCCAGGTACTCGTCAATACTGGCGGCAGCCACCTTGCCGGCCGCCACAGCCAAAATCACCGTGGCCGGGCCGGAGACGCAGTCCCCGCCGGAGAAAACCCCCTCCATGCCGGGGACGCTGCCGTCGTCGGCAGCCACAATGTTGTTCCGGTTCACCGGCACCCCGGCCTGGGCAAAGTCCTTGGAGTCCACCGCCTGGCCCACGGCCATGAGAACCACGTCGCAGGGGATAACCTCCTGGGGCTGGTCGGCATCCCGGGGGGCGGGACGGCCGCCCCGGACCTCGCCAATCACCTGGGGCTGGACCACAAGGCCGGTGACCTTGCCATTCTCATCGGTCTGGATGGCCACCGGAGCCTTCAGGGGAAGGACCTCGCAACCCTCGGCCATGGCCCCTTCGATCTCTTCCGGCAGGGCGGTCATATCGGCGATGCGGCGGCGGTAGACGCACTTGACCGACTTGGCCCCCAGGCGGACGGAGGTGCGGGTGGCGTCCATGGCCACGTTGCCGCCCCCCACCACCACCACGTCTTTCCCGGTGAAATCTGGCTTCACGGAGCGGATGGTGGTATCCAGCAGCTGGATGGCAGAGAGGACGCCCTCGGCCTCCTCCCCCGGGATGCCCAGGCTCTTGTGGAGTCCGGCGCCGATGGCCAGATACACGCTGTCATAGTCCTCCCGGAGCTGGGGGAAGGTCACATCCTGGCCCACGGTGGTGTTCACGTGGACCTCCACCCCCGTGGAGAGGATGGCGTCAATGTCCCGGTCCAGGTAGGAGGCGGGCAGACGGTAGGCGGGGATGCCGTACCGCAGCATGCCTCCCAGCATGGGCTTGCGCTCATAGACCGTCACCTTGTGGCCCATGAGGGAGAGGAAGTAGGCCGCCGTGAGGCCGGCAGGGCCGCCGCCCACAATGGCCACCTTCTTGCCAGAGGGAGGGGCCAGGTGGGGCACCGGGACCTCCCCGGCGTGGTCCACGGCAAACCGCTTGATGCCCCGGATGTTCAGAGGGGAGTCCACAATGGTCCGGCGGCAGTGGGACTCGCAGGGGTGCTCGCACACCAGGCCGCAGACCGAGGGGAAGGGATTGTCCTTACGGATCAGGCGGATGGCGTCGGCATACCGCTCCTCCCCCACCAGGGAGATGTAGCCGGGCACGTCCACGTGGGCAGGACATAGCTCCACGCAGGGGACGCTCTTGAAGTTGGCGGTGCAGCTGCCCTGGTTCACGTGGGCCAGGTAGTCGTCCTGGAAGGCCACGTAACCGTCCAGCACCATCTGGGCGGCCTCAAAACCGATGGCACAGTCGGCGCTGTCCACGATGGACTGGGCCGTGCGGAGGATGGTGGCCAGATCCTCCTGGCTGCCGTGGCCGTCCAGCAGCTGGTCCAGCAGGGCGGACAGCCGGTCCAGCCCGATGCGGCAGGGGACGCATTTGCCGCAGCTTTGGGCCAGACATAGCTTCAAAAAGGCACTGGTGAGCTCTACAGGGCAGTTTCCGCAAGGGGCTGCGGAGATCCGCCGCTCCATGTCGGCGTAGAGGTCGTCCACCGTGCGCTGGGAGTTTTCCCAGGGGGTGATCCGAAGTCTGCTCAAATCAATGATCTCCTTTCCTCTCCTCTGGTTTGGAGAGCGATTCTATGAAAAATGGTTGTTTTTGTGCCAAAGGCCAAAAATATCAGGAAAAAATTATAGGGTTCCCTATCATACAACACTATATCATAATCGCCTTCGACAAAAAATGCAACAAGAATTTTTTGTCTTTCATTTTGGCCTCTCGCCTTGTTTTCACAGACATCGTTTCTCCTGTGGATGAACCTCGTCTCGCCTCGCCGGGTTTCGTTGTTTCCTGCATTTTCTTCTCTTCCCAATCCATTCCCCGTGAAGAGGCTGCCGGAAGGCCCGGCCCCATCCACACCGTTACATCTAAATGGTAAGGCTGAGAATCAAGGCGAGAACCAGGATCCCAACCGGTACGATGTCAAGCATCACCAGGCAATTCTTGACCTTGACCAGGCCCTGCCGGGCGGCGGGAATGCGATAGCGCTGGCCGGTCTCTGCCTCCCGGCGCAGCCCCCGGAGATGCATGGTATCCACAGAAAAGACCAAGATCTCCCGCCCGATCACCACCACGGCCCAAAGGGCAAAGACCACGGCCCAGACGAAGAGGGAGCGGATCTCCGCAGCCAGCAGCTCTCCCACCCCGGGGCCGCTGCGCAGCAGGAACACCAAGAGGAAGAGCACGATGGGCACCACCACCAACTGCCTGACCGCCACAGCGATGGCGTGGGAGAGACTGTAGGGCACAAAGTCTGGATAATGGGTGCTGACGGCTTCGGCCCAGTGGACGTCATCCTCCCCGGGGACCGGGAAAATCTCTACCCCGTTTTTGAGCCCCGGGATCGGAGGGGCCGGAGGCTTTCGCCTCCGCGGCGCCCCCTCTGGGAGGAAGCGCATACTGTAGCCTCTGGGCGGGGTCTCCGTTTTTCGGAACACGGTGAAGCTGCGGAAAATCCGCACCGCCTCATAGCCCTTGCGTGCGTAGGCATCCAGGAAGGCCAGAAACCCCTCCCGGTCCTGCAAGTCGATGCTATGGATGACAACGCGATAATTCATAGACCTTCTTCTCTCTTTCCTAGTAGGCATGGGTATGGTCGATACCTCTATGATATATGACGCAGACGCAGACAGAGGGGAATTGCAACAGGATTTTTCCCGATGCGGCCCAATGTGTTCTGTCAGGGCTTCCCTATCCTTGGAATGGCAGAGGACGCATGTGTCCTATATCCTAATCATAATCGGAATCGGCAAACTTGCAAGGGCGTTCGCCCGCTTTCTGCGGGTATTGCCTTCGCATTTTGTGCCTGACCCTACCCAAGGCAAGTAGAAACCGGTCCCACAGAGGGCCGGCAGGGAAGAAAATCCCTCACCGAATCCCATAGATTCCCAGGGGTGCCCGTGGTATCCTATCCTCAGCATCCAGGCCGGGAAGGATTCCCTCACCTTTCTTCTAGGGATTGACCACAGGCCGGGAAACGCGGTATAATACTTCGTTCCCAGTCGATTCCCCGCCTTTTGCAGGCGGGCCGGAGATATTCTATCAAACCCAAGGAGGAAGCAAACCCATGCAAGATTACCAGAAAGGCACCCAGTGCATCCACGCTGGCTACACCCCCGGCAACGGGGAGCCCCGGAACATCCCCATCGTCCAAAGCACCACCTTCCGCTACGAGAGCAGTCAGGCCATGGGGGCCCTGTTCGACCTGGAGGCCGAGGGCTACTTCTACACCCGTCTGCAGAACCCCACCCTGGACCGGGTGGCCGCCAAGATCTGTGCCCTGGAAGGGGGCACGGCGGCCATGCTCACCTCTTCCGGCCAGGCGGCCAACTTCTTCGCCATCTTCAACCTCTGCTCCGCCGGGGACCATGTGGTGTCCTCCTCCGCCATCTACGGGGGGACCTTCAACCTCTTCGCCGTGACCATGAAGCGGATGGGCATCGAGTTCACCTTCGTGGACCCCGACTGCACCGAGGAGGAGCTCAACGCCGCCTTCCGCCCCAACACCAAGGCAGTCTTTGGGGAGACCATCGCCAACCCCGCCCTCATCGTCCTGGACTTTGAAAAGTTCGCCAAGGCCGCCCACGCCCACGGGGTGCCCCTCATCGTGGACAACACCTTCGCCACCCCGGTCAACTGCCGCCCCTTCCAGTGGGGGGCCGACATTGTCACCCACTCCACCACCAAGTACATGGACGGCCACGCCAACTGCGTAGGCGGGGCCATCGTGGACAGCGGCAAGTTCGACTGGACCCAGTACCCCGACAAGTTCCCCGGCCTGTGCACCCCCGATGAGAGCTACCACGGCGTGACCTACACGGAGCGGTTCGGCCTGGGGGGCGCCTTCATCACCAAGGCCACCGTCCAGCTGATGCGGGACTTTGGGGCCATCCCCGCCCCCATGAACGCCTACCTGCTCAACGTGGGGCTGGAGACCCTCCACCTGCGGATGCCCCAGCACTGCGCAAACGCCCTGGCCGTGGCCCAGTTTGCCCAGAAGCACCCCAAGATCGCCTGGGTGAGCTACCCCGGCCTGGAGGGGGACAAGTACCACGCCCTGGCCCAGAAGTACATGCCCAAGGGCACCTGCGGCGTGGTGACCTTCGGGGTCAAGGGGGGCCGCCAGGCCGCTGAGACCTTCATGGCAGGGCTGAAGCTGGCCTCCATCGCCACCCACGTGGCCGACGCCAAGACCTGCGTGCTCCACCCCGCTTCCTCCACCCACCGGCAGCTCACGGAAGAGGAGCTGGCCGCAGCCGGCGTCTCCGCCGACCTCATCCGCCTGTCTGTGGGCATCGAGGACATCCAAGACATCCTGGCCGACCTGGAACAGGCCCTGGCCCAGGTGTAATCCCGGCAGCGGAATGCCCTTCCCGCCTGCCGGGGACCTTGCCCAGCCTCGGCCGGACAAGGCATCCATCACTCCATCGGTAGGAGGGATCTTCCATGACAACGTCATCCGCTTCCAAGAAGGGTCTGCTGTTGGTCCTCGCCGCCGCCCTGCTGCTGAGCATTGGCGGGCTGTGCGTGAAAATGATTCCCTGGCAGCCGCTGTCCATCAACGCCTTCCGAAGCATCATCTCCGTCGGGATCCTGCTGGTCTTTGCCAAGGCCACCCATAACCGGTGCAAGCTCACCCCCGGCGTACTCATCGGAGCCCTGGGAGTGTGTGGAGCCACCACCTTGTACACGGTCTCCACCAAGCTTACCACTGCGGGCAATGCGGTGCTTCTGCAGTTCACCGCACCGATGTTCGTGATTCTCTTCATGTGGCTGGTCTTTCGGGAGAAACCCAACCGGCTGGATGTGGGGGCCTGCCTGCTGATCTTCGGCGGCGTGCTCTGCTTCTTTCTGGACAGTCTGGGCAGCGGCCGCCTTGTGGGTGACGTGCTGGCAGTGGCCTCCGGGGCTTGCTACTCCTGGGTGTTTATGCTCAACAAGCTGCCGGGGGGCAATCCCGTGTGGGCTACCATCTTGGGCCAGCTCATGGGGGTGGGCATCGGCCTGCCCTCCCTGGTCCAGGAGACCCAATTTGACGGCACCTCCCTGTTTTACGGCGTGCTGCTGGGCGTGTTCCAGCTGGGGCTCGCCTATGTATGCCTGACCACGGGCATCCGGTACGTGAAGCCCATCACAGCCTCCCTGGTCACGGGGATCGAGCCGGTGCTCAACCCCATTCTGGTGGCCCTGGTGGTGGGGGAGGTTCTCACCCCTCTGGCCCTGTTGGGCGGGGCCATCGTGTTTGTCAGCGTCATGGTTTACAACATGCTGAACCTACGGCTGGAAAAGCAGCGAGCGGCGGTTCCCACCCAGGAACCCGACCTGCCCAGCAGAAAGGAGTAGCCCCATGCTGAAGATTCTCTACCAAGACCCCGCCATTGTGGTCTGCGAAAAGCCCTTCCGGGTCCTCTCCACCGACGAGCCCGGGGGGATGCCCGATTGCATCCGCCAAGCCCTGGGCCAGCCGGAGGCAGAGGTCCGCACCGTCCACCGGCTGGACCAGGTGGTGGGCGGGCTCATGGTCTACGCCCTCACCCCCCAGGCGGCCTCGGACCTCTCCCGCCAGATCCGGGAGGACCGATTCTTAAAGGAGTACCTGGCGGTGATCCACTGGCAGCCCCGGGAGGAGGAGGGCACCTTCCTGGACCTGCTGGGCCGCAACCCCAAGACCCGAAAGACCTACGTGGCCAAACTCCCCGGCAAGGGCATCCAGCAGGCCGTCCTCCACTACCGGGTGGTGGACAGCCGCCAGGGGTTCTCCCTGGTGTCCATCCGGCTGGAGACCGGGCGGACCCATCAGATCCGGGCTCAGTTCTCTTCCCGGGGCCTCCCCCTGGCGGGGGACCGGAAGTACAGCAAGTACCCCGATCCCCCGGAGTGGCAGATCGCCCTGTGGTCCCACCACCTGGCCTTTACCCACCCGGAGACCGGCCAGGCCATGGACTTTCGGTTGGATCCCCCTGGGGAGGGGGCCTGGGCGCTCTTCTCCCACCCGTGAGGGAGAAGGGCCGGGTTGGACCGGCGCCGGTCCAGACCCGACCACCTGCCAGGGGCAGCACGAGGCTGCGGACCCTTCAGGTAGGCGGCTCAGAAGCCACCTTGGGGCGCAGCGCCCCGTTGCCCCGCCGGCCCTCTATCATCGGTAGGTGGCTCCGTTGGAACCGTTGCAGGGTGGACCCTGCAACGTA
>ERZ827471.1215-NODE-1215-length-16336-cov-3.286100_pt1 | contig 16336 bp, 9 predicted proteins | sample MGYA00519772_ERZ827471 | MGnify/ENA primary metagenome ERZ827471 (study PRJEB31778, sample SAMEA3449315) | human gut metagenome | biome: human gut; feature: human-associated habitat; material: faeces | place: United Kingdom | collected 2010/2012 ... | reverse complement strand
ATCTTTTCAAAGGCCAATGCCTCTATTCAGCGTTTTAAGATTCCAAACAGGAAAAAGCACAACTATCTCCTGCGTGGGAAGGTTATCTGTGGATGCTGTAAACATGCCCTGCACCTGGCAAACGGGACATCTTACCGGTGCCGCTTTTCCAGCACGATTCCTTCACTGGACTGTTATAATATTCATATCCGAGAAAAAGAACTGAACCAGCTTGTTTATGAATTACTGTGCAAACAGTTCCAGGTAGCATTTGGCGTTGACAGCTTAGCGGATCTCCGTAAGGTAGATACCGTTACTTTACGTCAAGCTGACTTTGACCGGCAGATTTTTGAACTGCAGGAAGAAAAGCGGAAGCTGTATGAATCGCTTGTTTCCGGGGGGATTCCGCTCCCGAAATACAAGGAGCAAAAAGAGCAGATCAGTGAAAGGCTGTTGGAAGTGCAGAATACCAAAGCGGTTGTCATGGCCCGTCTTGAAGCCGAACAGGAAGAACGGCAGCACCAGCGCCAGCAGATGGATATTTCCCGGATGCTGACGGAAAGCGATGGGCTGACTTCGGAATTGGTTGATCTTCTGATTGATAAGATTTATGTTTACCCTGATAAACGGGTGGATGTTGAATTTAAGATAAGGGACAGTTTGGCAGCTCACAAATGAGGGAAAGGGATTGATTATGCGGATTGCGTTTTATTACAGAAGGCAGCACAACTTTTGGCTGTATGCTGCCGGAAGAAAAGGAACGACTTCATGCTTTTTTTGCCGCCGAACAGAAACGGGAGGCGGCAAAATCCCTATCAAGAAAGCTGTATCATGGGGACAAGAAAAAATAAATATTTTTTTGTCGTGGGCTTGACATAAGGGTGGCGGAGATCATGAAAACGAATTTTCTTCATGCCCTCTTTTTTTAGTAATGCAGAAAAATGCCGTGTAATGAATTCCGGTTTGAGCAAATTCCCCATCGCATCCACAAAAATATATTCCTTACCTTCTTCGGCGTACTCTGCTCCGCAGAGCCTCTGCTGGATACGCTGCTGTTCCCGTTTTCTGCGCAGCATCTGTTCTATTTCCGGTACGAGCGGGAGTGAACGAAAACTGGATTTTGTTTTTGTCCTGTCCTGCTTCACAAGAACATGTCTCCCATCAATATGTGCCTCTAAAACAGTATGGCTAACCGTGATAATTTTTTCGTCAAAGTCGATTGCACCCCGTTTAAGTCCCACAATCTCACTTCGCCGCAATCCATAAAAAGCAGCAATCATCACAGGAAATTCTATCTCGCTCCCCTGCACTTTATTCAACAATTCTCTCAATTCTTCACCATTGTAATAATTGGCCACGAAATTCTCACTCCTTGGAAGTTCTACATCTGCCGCTACGTTCGATGCAATTAATTTCAGCTTAACCGCATCTTTTAATGCTTTTCTAATGTTTGCATGCATCCTGCGAATTGTTGCAGCTTTAACCTTTCGTTCGGACATATACCACGCATAAAAATCCTGCAAATCGAATGCTGATACGGAGGAAAGCAATATTCCATTTTCTTGAAAATATGGCGCTACCCGATTATGAATAACTTTGCGGTATTCTCCATATGTGCTCAAATCAACTTTTAAGCGTGTACTTTCTACCCAACGAAAAAGATAATCAGAAAACAACATATCCGATGACAAAGTTGCTGACCCTTCTTGGGCAGTCATCTGTTTCTCTTGCAGTAAGGATTCTCCATTTGCATATTTTCGACGCAACTCTCGCAGTATTTCTTCTGCTCGGGTTTTGTTTCCTCGTTCCTCTAAGTGTGTCGAAATCCACTTAGCTTTTTTCTTTCCATTTGGTTGTGGTAGATACAAAACAACATAATATTTTCCACTTTTCACTTGCAAATGACCTGAAACTATTTCTTTTTTCAAGCTTTGTCCCCCTTCGATTACTCAAAACTATGCCGGCAATTCCAATTTACGCTATTTTTTATAAATCGCCAGGCTGTCTTTCAGCGTATCCGCACTCTTGACAAGAGGACGCCGAAAAAAAATCTTGCAAGCCACTCTTGGGGATCTTATAACCATGACCTACACGAAAATAGAAAACCGAATTTTCTTTCAACCATTTAATCGCAGTTTTTTTACTTTTCACCTTTAAAATTTCAATTAGATGGTCCGTTGTAAGGATGTCAGGATACTGTTCAAGCACATTCAAAACCTCGCTTTCACTTTTGGCTCCCCATCCTGACAAATATACTCTTAATAATAAAAAGCGGCGGCAAACCTCAGTGTTCGAGTATGTGTTTATGCACTCTAACTGAAATTTGCCGCCTTATATTTCATTGCGCCTATTTGACACCACTTCCCGGCGCAAGGGCAATAGCTTGCTCGTACTGCCGGTTAGGCAGTCACCACAGGAAAGTCCCTCCCCACTTTCAGTGGGGCCGCCCAATGCCGTGACGCGTTCAAGGCGGGAGTATCATTATTCTTGTTTTTTTCATGGCGTACCGGGCCACCACGGCCCGTATGACACGCGATGTAAACCGCTCAGCCTTCCACAGCATCTTGGCGCATCGCTGTCCCGCTTGCTGTCACCATTGTGTTGCAGCAAAACAAGATTATGTAACTCAAGCTATTGGCTATTCAATTTTCCAGGTCCGAATTATCAGGGGAAGGAATTTTGTCCTTCACTATATAGGCCTCGAAATCGCCGCTTTTCTCACATTTGTTCAGAAAATTTTTTAAAAAATTTTTCGCCCTCCACCATTTTGTTTCCACATTACTAACAGAAAGGCCCAATAATTTTGCGATTTCTGCATTTCTATATCCTAAAATTCGACAGAAAACAATTTGGAGGGAACTTTCATCCAGACAGGAAAGCCCATTTAACAGTTCCATGCTGCTGATGTTATTCATCATTGCTTGTACATCTGTCATCCTCAGTTCAGATGAATTTTCAATTTTTTCGTTTATACATTCATCAAAGCTCACCTTCCTTCTCAAAAATTTGCGTTCCTGCTTAAATACTTCCCAATCATATTCATGCAGTCTCTGAATCAAGGCTTCGTCTGCGCCCTGTTCCCGCAATTCTTTTTCTTCAGCCTCTTTCCATTTCAACCAATCTTTTTCAGCACTGCGGTAATTATACATTGATCATCTTCCTCCATTCATCCAGCTTTCAACTTAGTGAATGAAATGAATGGAGGAGCTCGGCATCGGCAACTTTCCCGATGCCGCTTATTGATTCGACAGAAGATTTTATCAAAAAAGGCGGGCCGCTTGTAATAAGCAGCCCGCCTTTTTCAAATAATAAAATTCATTTTGATGACTAACATGATAACTTAAATTACAATATCAGCCGAATACTTAGTCACCGTCTCAAGATATGTCCCACTGGATGAATAAACCTTAACTACTGATTTTGCCCGGTAATTTCCTTGTGACAGTTTTATATTTTTTTCAATACTTGTAGCGCCCGAACCTGAAGATGTCCATGAATTAGAAGTGTCAATATATGCGCCATTGCTCCAGACCTGAATCGTGAGTGTCATTTCAATTTTACTATATGCCCCACTGGTTGATGCCGTACTTGCAACCTTTGCATTACTAAACAGTCCACTTTGCCTCTCCAATGCGCATTGAAAAGTATTTAATTCTGTCCAACGAGGTTGAATTTGCCCATTTTCAAAAGAAACTTCTTGCGCATAAACCGGGGACATCGCCAGCATTACAGCTATGCACACTGCCAAAACCAACATCCGAACAAAACTCTTTTTCACAATACTATCATCCTTCCATTATTGGCATCTACCTATATCAACTGTTTTTAGAAGGATTTGCAACAGGATTTTAAAAATTTTTTATATTTTCTCCGATTTTAATTATTTGATTTTCCGAAAGATTGCCTGAAATTATCACAACTGCGTCTGTAAGCGGAATCACAAGATAGTGCGTACATCGGTCCATTGTGTAAAGCAAAGTTGCTTCATGCTCCTTTATTTCGCGTTTTTCCGACAACATGTTCTCCTCATTGAATGAAGGCCTATGCGCAACATCTTTTATAACGGCGAACTGAAATGTATAACCTTCTTCATCTTGATACCAAACAAAATCCCCCTGTGATTCCATCAAAACCTTTGTTACCTTGCTCCCTTCTGGCAGCCATGCCGGATAATACGGTGATGACCAACCAAAAGGCGGTTTTGCATTGTCATAACTATCGTATTGTATCTCAGCAAATTGCGGGAAGCTGGAAATAAGATAGTTGGCAATGCCAGACCGAGCTGCGTCTACTTGAAACACAGCTGTGGGAAGTAGAAGCATAATTACTGTGATACATGCAGCCACCTGTAGAATTCGGCGATAGCGCCTCTTCCCCTTTTCACGACATTGGATTCTTCGAAACTCTTTGATTACGTTATGATTTAATTGCTGTATCATTTCATCCGGGAGGTCTTCTGCGTCGGGGTCGTTTTCAATATCTTCAAATTCTTTAAACAAGTATTCGCGGTATACAACACCCGCCGCCTCCAACGCGAAGTCATCTATGCCCTCCGCCTGAGTTGTAGCACTTGATCTATTCTTTTGACGCATCAATTTACACCTCGCTCTCTGCCTGGCACAATTCTGCCAACATTTTTCTTGCCCGATATCCCAGCATTCTCAAACTATCTTGCTTCACTTTTAAAACTTTCGCAATAACCACCGGGTCCAGTTTGTCCAAGTATGCCATTTGTATGTATGCACCATAACGCGGTGGCAGTTCTGAAATTTTTCTATACATCACTTCCGCACTCACTCGTCCAATCACAATTTCCTCTGCGTTCATTTGCTCCGCACGATTTTCAAGAGTCTCCGTAGGAAGCTCACGACCATTTTTACCTAAAATATCAAAAATATTGTTCTTGGTGATAATATAAAGATAACCACACAGCTTACTCTCGGAAACATAAGTAAGTGTGTGGAATATCTCCATAAAATCCAGCGCGGACTGTTGCACAACGTCCGCTGCTGCCTGTTCATCTTTTAAATATCTATATGCAAGCTTACGCAAAGCTGGAGATTTGGACAAGTATATACGCTCAATCAACGGGCGGTCCTCCGCAGTAAAAGCTAACACCAGCAGCACACCTTCTCCTTAATATTTACTCGTGGTCAAGCAATGGAAAACTCGCAGTCATTGTTTTAACAACTGATAAAATCATATCCCGTTCACGCGGAGAGCAGTCTGCACACAGTTCAGAGATGACAGCGCAAAACTCATCCATAGATACATCCGCATAATCATACAAAAGCTCGTTTGCGGTAATATCCAATGCATGAGCGATTTGAAATAATGTTTGTACACTCGGCTTGGAATACGAATTTTCAATATGACTGATATGCGCTTTTGTAAGACTTGCCTTTTCCGCCAGCATTTCTTGGCTTAAACCTAATTCACGTCTCTTTTTTCGAATTCGTGCCCCAAGCTTTGCATAATTAAACTCAATCGCCATGGCAAATATCCTCACAGTATATAATAAATATATTATATGGACATTTATCACAGAGCTAAACGCATTATAAAGTCATTATAGTATACTATTGGTACTCTTTAACTTTGTAATAGTCTTGTAATATATACGCGGTTGCAAAAATAACGTTTTACAGTTGTTTTAAAACAGCCTGTGTTTTTTTCGTTCGACTTATCAATTTAATCTTTCTGCTTCCCTTAATATAATTAAATTAAGCCATTTGTTACCAAAGTTCGGCTTGAAGATACAGAAAGCGAGGAGAGGTCATGAAAAAGATAGCACGACTTTTACGGCAACCCCTAAGCATAGTGCTTGTATTGAGCATGCTTTTCACAAGCGTGCCGATACAGGCGTTTGCTGCTGAAGCACCTGTACCACGTATCTCTGTTTCGGCACCACTGGAACAGCCGGAGCCAGTGGACTATGAAGCGCAGCAGCAGGCGGCTGACGAATCAGCCGACGCATCAGCGTCCACGCCGGACAGCACTCCGGCGGAATCTGCGCCTCCTGTTTCATCCAGCGCTTCGCAGACGGCATCGTCTTCGCAAAGTGCTTCGGCCGAAACACCGGAAAGCAGCGTGCCGTCCAGCGGTTCGAATGCGCAGCCGTCCGGGGACAGCAGCACAGCCCCGGAATCCGTCTCCACGCCGGATGCGTCTTCCTCTGTCTCGGAATCCGCAGGTGTTTCCACAAGCACCAGTGAAGTGAATCCCGAAGAAGACAGCAGCAGTTCTTTGGAAACTTCGGCTGAGGAAACACCGGAAGAACCGCCGGTGGAGCTTCGTGCGCCGATGCTGCGTGAGAAATATGACCCCTATGCGGAAAAATACGGCGCTCCGGTGGAAGTGTCGGAGTACGCGCGTGTATTTTCCGCGCCGTCCTCCAACCTTTTCAGAGCCGCACGTGGTTCTGCCGCGCGCAAAGAATATATCACAGTCATCAGCCCGGTCCCCAATACATATGTGGATGAAAACGGGCAGGAACAAGCCATCGACAATACACTCGTGGTGGAGGACAAAAACGGTGTGCCGACCTATGAAAACGCCGCGAACTGGCGCTTTCCATGCCGGTGGAGTTCGCGCCGGGAGACGGCCTCTGTGTAACGTTGGGCGGCGCTTCCATGCGTCTTGTCCCGCTGGAAGGTGATTTCACACATCCGTCCTCTCTTGAAAACGCCGTGCGGTACAATGAAGTGTTCCCCGGCGTTGATGTGCAGTATACTGCGCAGGAATTGATGGTGAAAGAGGACATCATCCTCAACGCTCCGTCGGAGCATAACACTTTCCGTTATCTTCTGGACGCGCCCGGCCTGGACGCGCGCATGATCGACGGCGTTCTGTACCTGTTCCAGCCCGGCAGCGACAAACCCGTGTTCCATCTGTCCGCTCCCTACATGACGGATGCGGCGGGCCAGATGAGCTACGCCGTCTCTGTTGCTCTGGAAGAGAAAGACGGCCAGCGGATCGTCACCGTGTCTGCCGATGCGGCGTGGCTTTCCGCACCGGAACGTGCCTATCCCGTTATCCTTGACCCCAGCATCGTCAACACGGAAAAGGCGGCTGCAAGTATGTTCACCGCAGCTCCCTCCTATTACTACAACAGCCGCGGTACCGCTTCGGCAGGCTACGCCTACAAATACTGGGCAGGCTACCCCGATGACGGCACTTGGCAGACCAACCGCGCTTTCCTGCATTTTGACAATATGTTTGCGAATCTACCCGAGGACGCCGAGATCGAGAGCGCCGAACTGGTACTCTACGAATATGTGGACCTCTCCGGCGGAACGACTACCTTTGAGGTGTACAAGCTCAATTCCTCCTGTACATTCGATGAAGTCGACGCACATACGGGTTTCGGCAGCCATTGGGATTTCATCACAAGCCGGGAACGTGAATTCGCGGGTTCCTTCGTGGGCGGCGTCGGCTACCACCGCGTGGACGTCACCGAGATCGTCAACAACTGGCAGAAGGGCATTGAGCCGAACTATGGTCTCATGCTCATGAGCAGCCCGGAAAACAATGTAACGTTGGGCGGCCTGTTCTACAACGCCGGGCTGACCCCGGACGTACCGCCCAGCATTGAGATCAAGTGGTACGAAGTGGGCGATGTGGACCGCAACTATCCGCTGGATGATACCACCATCAACCTGCGCCCCATCAACGCCACCGACCGTTCCGGTAAAATCGAATTCTACGGCGCGTTCTGGGACGGCATCGCCACGCCCGGCGCGACGCTGGAATACAAGCTGAACGTCGAAAGCAAAAATTACGCGGGCAGCATGGAGCTGGGCAACAAGTTCCTGTATCCCAACAGCACGCTGTTCCAGAACCTGTTCCCGGACGGCGCCACAAAATACAGCCGCCGTCTGTCCAACTGGCAGACAGTCGTGCCGTTCGTCGATTTTGACTATGATACTGTGTACACTCTGTCCGCCACCCCCACTAAGGACGGCTTTACGGGAAAGACCGTCACCAGTGAACCATTCCTAATCTACAAGGTCAAACAGTTCGATACGCTGACGAAGATCGCCAACTATTACGGCGTGGATTACGACCAGATCGCCCGCGACAACCGTGTTGTGGACAGGCTGCTGGTGGAAAACAACACGCTGTTCATCCGCAACCCCAAAACAGCGGAGCCATACAATCCCTCCGATCTGAGCGATGAAGACAAGACCCTCATCGACACGATGCTGATGGGCCGCGGTCTGCATTGCGAATTCGGGTTCGAACCCATCAATCTCAATACAGGCAACTTCTATCTTGCTGCACAAGACGCCGCCGTCACCGATCTTGGCGGTCAATTCTCCATCAGCCGTACCTACAACTCCGTGGGCGCAAGCATCCATTCCATGTTTGGGCGTGGCTGGAGTTTTGAATATGACGAGGCCCTGTCGCAGCTTGCGGACGGCTCCATCGCATACCGGCGCGGCGACGGCAGCATCCTGCCCTTTACGCCGGACGGGAACGGTGGTTTCACAGGTCCTGCCGGGTACGGCCTGTCCCTTTCCCGCATCAAAACAGGCGAAGTCACCGAAGATTTCGGTACGGAAGAAGACCCGGACGTCCAGACCTTTGACGTCTACGAATACGAGATCACGAGCCGGGACGGCACAGTGCGCCGGTTCAATTCCTGGGGCCTTCTGGCGTCCATCACAGACATAAACGGCTTCACCACCGCATTGTCCTATGACGCCGCCTACAACCTGACAGGCGTTACCACGCCCTCGGGCAAGACGTTTGCCATTGCGCTGAACGAAAACGGCATGATCCGCTCCGTTACCCTGCCGGATGGCGGGCTTGTTCGCTATGCCTATGATGACGCCGGAAACCTTGTCAGCTATTTCGACGCGCTGGGCAATGAAACAAAATATATCTATGATGAAGCGCACCGCATGACGAGCTGGGTCGACGCCAACGGCACGGCAATGGTCGTGAATGTCTACGACGAAAAGGGCCGTGTGGTGGAGCAGACGGACGGCAACGGCGGCGTTTCAAAGCTGGCCTATGAGGACGGCAAAACCATTGCCACCGATGCAGCGGGCAATATCACGGTGTACCACTATGACGAACAGTACCGCACCACGCGCATCGAATATCCTGATGGTACAGCCGAAAGCATTGAATACAATGCGGGCAACCAGCGCTCCGCCTTTGTGGACAAGCTGGGCAACCGCACCGCCTATGAATACGACGCGGCGGGAAATCTCACGAAACAGACCCGCTTCGACGGCGCAAGCCAAACCTATACCTACAACGCGCAGAACAAGCCTGCTTCTTTCACCGATTACGCGGGCAAAACCACGCGCTACGAATACAACGAAGCAGGCGACATGACGGCTGTCATCTACAATGACGGCACACAGAACACCTTTACTTATGACGCAAACCACAATCCCATTACGATGACGGACGCCATGGGCGGTACGGCCACGTTTGAATACGACGGCGCACTGCTCGTTAAAATGACGGATGCGGCGGGCAGCGTGTACACATTTGGCTACGATGCCATGGGCCGCCAGACCTCTGTTACCGACCCGCTGGGCAACACCTCGAAAACGGTGTTCGACGCAGCCGGACGCACCGTGGGCGAACAGGCGGCGGACGGCGCGTACACCGAATACATCTACGACGCCGCGGGCCGTGTCGTGGCCACCATCGACCCCAACGGCAACCGCCTTGATTTCGGCTACGATGCCAACGACAACATGACGTCCATCACGGACGCGGAGGGCAGCGCCTGGGCCTATACTTTCGACGCGCTGGGCAACAAGCTCTCTGAGACCGATCCTCTCGGCAACACCCTCACCTTTACCTACGACGCCATGAGCCGCATGCTCACCAGCACGGACGCCGACGGGTATACCACCACGTACGCCTACGACGCGCTGGGCAACCAAACCTCCATCACAGCGCCCGACGGCGGCGTGACGTCTGTGGAATACGACTACGCCACAGGCCAAATCGCAAAAACCATTGATCCGCTGGGCAACGCGACCACATATGAATACAATGCTGTGGGCCTGCCCACAAAACAGACCTATCCGGACGGCAGCAGCATGCTGCTGGAATACGACGCGATGGGCCGTCTTGCGCAGTATACCGACCTGCTGGGCCTTGTCACCACCTTTGCCTACGACGCAAACGGCAACGAGCTGAGCGTGGCGGACAGTGCCGGACGCACCGTGCAGTATGAGCGCGACGCCAATGGCCGTACCGTAAAAACCACCCTGCCGGGCGGCGGGACTGTTTCCTATGCCTATGACGCTCTGGGCCGTGTTTCTCAGATGACAGACGCCATGGAGGGCGTTTCCTCCCTTACGTACAACGCCGTGGGCAGCCCTCTTACCGTCACCAATGAGAACGGCGCGTCCATCGGCTATGTCTACGATGCAAACGGCAACGTGATGCAGCAGACGGACCCCAGGGGCAGCGTGTGGACGAGCGCTTTTGACAACAAAAACAACGTGACGCTGACGAAGGACCCCACGGGCGCGCAGACGCTGTATGTATATGACGCGGCGGGCCGTCTGGCGGAGATCCACGACGCGCTGGGCAACGCCACCAGCTACAGGCTGAATGGGCGCGGCCTGCCTGTTGAGATCATCGACGCGCTGGGCCAGAAATACACCATGGAATACGACGCCGCGGGCAACCTCATCAAAGAGACGCTGCCGGACGGCTCCTCCACACAGTACGCCTACAACAGGGGCGGCCGGCTTATCCGCATGGAGGACGCGGACGGCCTTGTTACGGAATACGAATACGACGTGCTGGGCAATGTCACGAAGGAGACCAACAACGCCGGGCTTTCCTACACCTATACCTACAATGCGGTGGGCCTGCCGCTGACAGCCACGGACGCGCTGGGCCAGACCACCCGCTATACCTACGACAACGCGGGGAACCTCATCTCGGTGCAGGAGTTTGACGGCAATGTAACGGAATATGCCTACGACGCCGCGGGCAACGTCACTTCCATCCGGGACCCGGAGGGCAAGGTGACCACCTATACCTATGACCTCAACGGCAATCTGCTGCAAAGCGAGGACGCTTCTCTGCGCCAGTGGAAGTACACCTACGACAAGATCGGCCAGCTCACCAGCGTGACCGATCCGCTGGGCGCTGTCACAAAATATTTCTACGACGAAAACGAAAATCTGACGCGCCAGGAAAACGCCGACGGCAGCGCGCTGAAATTCGATTACGACGTGCTGAACCGCGTGACGGGCTATACCGACGGAAACGGCAACCTGACGCAGAACAGCTACGACGCGCTGGGCAATGTCATCGGGCAGGTGAACCCGGACGGCGGCGAGATACAGTATCTGTATGACGCCCTCAGCCGCGTTACCAAGCAGCGCGACCCTATGGGCTATGTCACCGAATACGCTTACGACGCCGTGGGCAACCTCATTTCCGCCACGCTGCCCAATGGCGAGACCTATGCCTACACCTACAACCATTCGGGCTTCCGCACTTCTGAAACCGATCCGCTGGGCAATGTGACGCAGTGGGAACCGGACCGGATGAACCGCCTTGTGAAAAAGACGCTTGCCAGCGGCGCACAGTACGGCTACGCTTACGACGTGCTGGGCCGCGTGACGGGCCTCACAGGGCCGGAGGGCCGCAGCCTGACGTATGCTTACGACGACAGGGGCAACCTTGCCAGTGAAACCGACGCGCTGGGCCGTGTGACTGCCTATGCCTATGACGCCATGCACCGCGTCACGGGCATCACGGACGCAAACCTGGGCGTGACAGGCATGTCCTACGACGCAAACGGCAACCTTGCCGGGCTTGTTTCGCCGGAGGGCAACGCGGAAAAATACACCTACGATGCGCTGGACCGCATTGCCTCCAGGCTGGACCCTGCGGGCGCAATGACGCAGTATGTCTATGACGTGATGGGCAACCTGACGCAGATCACCGAGCCGCAGGGCCGCACCACCACGATGTCCTACGACGCCAACGGCAACCTGACGGGCGTCACGGACGCGCTGGGCCAGACCACCAGCTTCCAGTACGACAGCATGGACCGCATTCTGAAGGCGACCGACGCCAGGGGCGCGAGCGTGCAATATACCTATGACCTCAATGGCCGCGTTACGCAGGTTCTGGACCCGCTGAACGCCGCCACGCAGTACGAATACGACAGCATGGGCAGCGTGACGCTGGTGAAGGACGCGGAGAGCCGCGTCACACAATATGCCTACGACGCGCTGGACCGTCTTACCAGCGTGACGGACGGCACGGGCGTTACCACAAGCTACGGCTACGACAGCGTGGGCAACCTTGTCACCCGCACGGACGGCGAGGGCAAGACCACGGCCTATGCCTATGACCTGGCCGGACAGCTCGTTTCCACCACCAACGCCAAAGGCGAAACCACGCAGAACACCTACAACGAGGTGGGCAACCGGGTGGGCGCTCAGCTGCCCAGCGGAAAATCCATCACCTACGATTACGACGCCCTTGACGCGCTCGTCCAAAAGAGCTACAGTACCGGTGAGGCGGATGTGCTCTATTCCTACAGCCCGGACGGAAACCTTGTCTCCATGCGGGACGCCACGGGCGACAGCACCTATACCTATGACGCGAACGGGCGGCTGGTTTCCTATACCAACGCGTTCAGCGCCACGGTAAGCTATGCCTACAACGAAAACAGCGAGATCAGCGCCATCACCTACCCGGACGGCAAAACCGTGGGCTACGAATACGACGCGCTGGGCCGCATGGTGAAAGTGACCGGCCGGGACGGCGGCGAAACGGTGTATGAATACGACGCCCAGGGCAGCGTGACGCAGGTCGCGCGCGCGGACGGCAGCGTCACCACCGCCGAATACGACCTCGCGGGCCGTGTGGTCCGGCTGACGAACCGCGACGCCTCCGGCGCTGTGGTTTCTGAATTCAGCTACACCTACGACGCCACGGGATACATCGCCACCGAGACCGTGACACAGGGCGAGCGGAGCGCCGGGCGCAGCTATACCTATACGCAGCGCGGCGAGCTTGCCACGGCCACCGAAAACGGGCAGACCGTTGCCTATACCTACGACGGCGCGGGCAACCGCATCAAGGAAGAAGGGCCGAACGGGACCACCGTATTTGTGTATGATGAAGCCGACCGGCTGCAGAGCACCAGCGGCGCGTCCGTCACGGCCTACACCTGGGACGCGGACGGGAATATGACGTCCGTGGAATCCGGCGAGGGCGTGTACGAATACATCTATGACACGGAAAGCCGCCTGCTGGCGGTGCGCGAGGGCGGCAGCCTGCTGATGAGTGTGCTGTACGACGGCCTTGGCGACCGCTCCTACGGCCTTGAGTTCAAGATGATCGACCGCCACCTGAACAAATTCCCCCATCTGCCGGGCTACTGGAACAACGGCCACTGGAACTGCATCCCCGATGCGCCGGAGGGGCCAAAAAATCCCAAGCAGGCCAATGCAGCAGCGGAAAATACGCCCGCGGAGGTTGAAGAAGGACCGGGCTTCTGGCAGGGTGTGCTGGATTGGTTTACAGGCCTGTTCGGCGGTGAGGACGAAGCGTCCGGCGAGGCTTCCACCTACGGTGTGGGCAATGCCAACGGCGATTACACCAACAACGGCGGCGCGGACAACGACCACGGCGGGAACGGCAACACCAACAACGGCAACGGAAAGCCGGGCAATAACGGGAACGGCAGCGGAAACAACGGGAACGGGAACAACAAAGGCGACGGCGGCGCCATTTCCGATTGGGCCATCAAGAAGCTGAAAAAGCTCGGCTTTACGGATATGGACATTGAAATGCTGGAGCGGCTGGGCGTAACGGACGCCGACGCGCGGCAGATCATCGAGACCGCTAAGGTGCCCAATACGGGCAACGGCCCCACGCACTTCATCCCGGCCTATGACCTGATGTACTATGTCAACGACGTGAACCGGGAAAACACCGAGGTGCTGACGCTGGGCAGCCGCTACAACAGCGACACGTCCTTTGTGTACGGGCAGCAGCGCCTGTATGCGGACCATGAGGGCGAAAGCGAAACCTATCTTTACGACGGGCGCGGCAGCGTGGTACAATTGTTAAAGGACGGCGCTGTCACGCAGGAATACGCCTACGATGCATACGGCTACATCAACGCCGATGAATTCGGCATCCAAGCTCCGTTCTATGGGTACAACGGCGAGGAACAGAACCCGTTCACAGGCCTGCAGTATCTGCGCGCGCGGTATTACGCCCCGCAGAACGGCGGTTTCATCACACAAGACAGCTTCTCCGGCGTGCTGGATGATGCCCTGACGCAGAACCGCTACACTTATGCGGGCAACAATCCGGTCAACAACATCGACCCCAGCGGACACCGGTATGTAAAGGGGATTGAAATTGGCGATAACCTGAAAAGCTCCTCTGCCAAAAAGCAGCCGACAACGTCCGGCCGCCCGCTTTCCCCCGGTCTGACGGGTGCTGTCGTGAAGAAAACGACAACGAGCAAAAAAGCGCCTGCAATCTCGGGCAGCATCGCGGCCAATGCAGCTTTGTCTGCCGCTCGTGCAGGTGTCCCCGTGGGGGCCAGTTCGGCGGTTGTAAATGCGATACGGCAGGAACCATACATCTCCATTCAGAATGCTTCCGGGCAAACCGTGACAGTTCCCAGCCATTTCTCAAACATTGCAGAGGCTGCCAAAAACTTTATCCGCCGCGTGTGCGATGCGGAGATGCAGCGTATCGAAACCCAGCGTGCTGTGGAGCAGGCCCAGCAAAAGATATTATCTGACACTGTCCACAGTGCAGGGAATGCCATTTCGGCTTTTTATAAGGCTTGGAACGCTAATGCCAATTACTGGCACGATTATTACAATAACGCAACGAATGTCGGAGATTTCCTCTACGGTGGAGTCAACTATTTTACATATGGGTTGATTGACGGAATCAATAAAAGCTACCAGCAACGCCATCAGGAAATGTTGGATGATTTCACGCTATATAACATAGCGAACTGGGGGCTTTCCGGCATCCCCGACAGAGTGAAAGGCGCTATCGCTCCGGAAGATCCCCTTTCATTACAACATTGGCTTGATTCTTTCAGTGTGGTGATGATTGGGTACGGACTGTATCAGGGTTACCAGTTTGCCAACGCTCCCGCGAATACCATCAATACCGCGCATCCTGTTACTGGCACGGGAATGTTGGATGATTTTGCGGATGATACAGTGAATAAAGAGATGAGCAGTCTTCCAGCCAATCAGGGTTATGCTTCATTTGACCAATTGAAGAATGCGGTTGGCACTGCGGGTGACGGAAATGACTGGCATCATATTGTAGAGCAATCTCAAATCGCAAAATCTGGTTTTTCTGCAGAACAAATTCATAACACTTCGAATATTGTTGCGATTGACCATGCTACACATATGAAAATTACAGGCTATTATAATACCAAGTCATTTGACTTTACTAGTGGACTCAGTGTCCGCGATTGGTTGTCGGGGCAAAGTTTTGAAGTCCAATATGAATTTGGTGTTGGCGTATTAAAAAATTTTGGAGTGATACAATAGTGAAAACACTGAGTAAAGATGATGTTATTAAACAGTATGAGGAAAGTGGAAAAATCATGTATGAAGCCACTCTCAAAGGGGATTATAAAGTAAATAATCGTGAGGGGGATAAATTAACAAAACTCTTCAAGCAATTCGAAAAAAACAGTAATCTGGCAGATGCTTGTCTTACAGATCTGTTAGCAAGCTCCAATGTAGTGGTACAGACTAAAGCTGCTGCTTATTGTCTTGCGCTAAAAAGAAACACTTTAGAAGCGGAAAATACTTTGAAGAAAATTCGTGACAATCCGGAAAATGGAATATTTGGATTTAATGCGAGGATGGTTTTAGAAGTTTGGGAGAAAAATGGCGAACTGTCAATATATCAAAAATAATTCTACATTTAAACAAGCACAATAGACACAGATGAATTCGCTTCGGCCCCAAGGTCACAACCTTGGGGCCAATTCTAAAATCAAACATGTAAAAAAACGGGATTGAAGAATCTATGAATAACGGTTTTAACAAAGAGCTTTTCATCCGTGAAAACGGATTGAACAAGTACACAAAGCTGCTGGATTTTCTGGAGTGCGAAGTAACGCGGAACACATACCGGGAAATCGTGGCGCTGCTCTCCAGCCGCCACATCCGAAAATTCGTCTACGACGGCGAACGATACCTGATGCTGCGCGAAAGCGTCAATATGCCCGTGCGTATATTTGAAAAATCCGCTTTGGAAAAAGGCTTAAAAGAACATCAAGCCAAATTCGACATCCCGGCAGAAGCTCTCCTGAGCCTGATTGCCAGATATCAAATTTAAATCGTCT
>ERZ827471.1205-NODE-1205-length-16522-cov-3.440578_pt1 | contig 16522 bp, 8 predicted proteins | sample MGYA00519772_ERZ827471 | MGnify/ENA primary metagenome ERZ827471 (study PRJEB31778, sample SAMEA3449315) | human gut metagenome | biome: human gut; feature: human-associated habitat; material: faeces | place: United Kingdom | collected 2010/2012 ... | reverse complement strand
AAAAGAAGTAGAAGAAAAATATAATCAAATGCATTTTAGATATAATAATTTAAAAAATTCAGATGTATATGATAAGCAAGAATTAGAATCTTATTGGTTTGAATTAACAAAACAAAGAAACTTGCTAGAATATGGAAGAGATTTAGTTTCAAATACAGAACAAATGAGTTTGAATAAAAGTATATTAAACAAAAAGTATTATATAGTTATTCCATATTATATGGAAGAAAATAATGGAGAAAAATATGATAAAGAAGAAATTAGAAGTATGGCATTTTCTGAATTATACACAAAATCACAATCAATAATACGAACTCTATCTTCTTGTTCAATAAATGGAAAAATTTTAACTTCTACAGAATTAGTTGATTTATTATATGTAGCATATAATAGAGACGAATCAGAAGTATTTGGTGTAGATAAAGCTATGAAAGCGGGGTATGAAGAATTATATTCAACAGCTCCAGATATTTATGAAAAGAAAATAAAAGCTCTAGATGAACTAATAAGAAATAAAGCAATTGATTTGGCAAATGAAACAATAGATAAAGTCAAATCAAAACCTCAAAAAATAGCAGAGGACAAAGAGGATAATTTAGATGAATTAATTAAGAAGATGGCAGCCATGGTTATTGAAGAAAATAGAAGATATGTAGGAGAAGATATTGCAGAAGAAGCAATAGAAGAAATTGAAAAAAGTGAAGAAGGAGGAATTTCAAATGAAGAAGTCAAGAAAAAAACTACAAGAGGAAGAAAGAAAAAGACAGTTAATTAGAGAAGAACAACAACCAGGTATATTAAGAAAAAAGACTATAAAAGAATTAATTGCTCCATCTGGTATAGATGCTTCAAAAATAGATCACTTAGAAATTATTTCTAATGTTACAAGATATGCAAGAAGTTTTTTTATTTCAGCATTACCACGTATGTGTACATTTCCGGATTTGTTTAGAGATTTGTATTTTTTTGGAGATGTAAATACTTCAATATATATTACTCCTATAGCTGAAGCCAGATCTCAAAATGAATTAAACAAGGTTATCAATGAATTAGAAACAGAGAGAATCGTTGCGGCAGATAGTGGAAATATAAACAGAGAGAGCACATTAACACAAAAGAGATTTGAGGCTGAACAATTAAGAGATGAAATATCAGCTGGATTTAATAAAATGTATGATGCTTCAATAGTTGCTACATTATTTTCTTATAATCTAGAAGATTTAGATAGATTAACAAAATTATTATCAGCAGAAATGTCAAAATCATTAGTAGGAATAAAAAGTGCTTGGGCAATTCAGGAAGATGCATTTAAGTCAAATTTACCATTAATGGATGATAAAATCAAGAAAATACATTCTTTTGATAGTAGGTCTATGGGAACAGTATTTCCTTTTACTACATCAGAAGTGGGACATCCAACAGGTGTACCATTAGGAGTTAATAAACAAACAGGAACACCAATATTATTTGATAATTTCCATCCATCTTTAACTAATTATAATATGGTTATATTTGCTAAATCAGGAGCGGGAAAATCAGTAACTATGAAGACTTTGATTTCTAGATCATCAGTGCTAATGGGAATAGAAAGTTTAGCACTTGATGCAGAAGGGGAGTATACAATTGTGGCTGAAAGTTTAGGAGGAATCAATGTTGTATTAAGTCCAAACTCAAAAACAGTTATAAATCTATTTGATATAGAGCCAGAAAATATAAAGGATGAGATAACAGGTAGAGAAAGAACGGTTTTAAATGTTGAAAATAAGGTAGAAGATGTTACACAAGCATTATTAACAATGGCAAGAGGAAGTACAAGAAGTCAAGAAGTAAATGAATTAACAAAGCAAGTAATAGCAGAAGCCGTAGCAGAAGAATATGCAAGTTTAGGAATTACCAGTAATCCTTTAAGTATATATAAATCAGGTGAATCTTTTCAAAAAGGAAATAGATTATATAAAGATAAAAAAGAAATGCCAACAATAGGAAGCTGGTATAAAAGAATAGAAGAAAAAGCAAAACAAAATAAGAATTCAGATTATCAATATCATTATAGCTATTTATTAAAAGTTATGAAACAGTACATAAGAGAGTATAATGGACAAATGGCATATTTTGATGGACAATCTACATTTGAGTTATTAGACGGAGCACCATTTATTAATTTAGATATTTCACAACTAGAAGAAAGGTTTGCAAGGCCATTGGCTCAACAAATTCTATTATCTTGGATTTGGGAAAAATATGTTAAGAAAAATAGTGAAAATAGAGTAAAAGCTAGAAAGAAAAGAGTTTTAGTAGATGAGGCCTGGATGTTGTTACCGTATCCTGAAGCAGTAGACTTTTTAAATACAATGGCAAGACGTGCAAGAAAAAGAAACGTTTCTTTAGCAATTATTTCTCAAAGATTTCAAGATTTTTATGAAAAACCAGAAGCTCAAGCTGTTTTAACTTCATCAGATACAAAGTTATTTTTAGCACAAGATAAATCAGAAATTGAGTACTTAAAACAAGTATTTAAGTTAAGCGAAGGAGAAGCGAATTTCTTAATAACTTGTTTAAAGGGAGAAGGAATTTTAAAAGTAGGAGGAGATACTGCAATATTACAAATTACACCAACAGCTAAAGAATTTGAATTTGTTGAAACTAATTTAAATAAATTGGCACAAATGAGGAGAAGGTCAGGATAAGTATTATAGGAGGATGAAATGAAAAATAATACAAAGAAAAATATACTACAAAAGATGATATTTGCTTTATTGCTTATTATTTTAGTTTTTAATTTTATATCACCACAAATTGTATTAGCAGATGATGACTCAGAGGCTGATAATGGTATTTTACGGATCATTATTAAAGGAGATAATGCAGTTATTTGCCTCATTAGGTGATGTAATAATGGGAGCTTTAAATAAATTTATGCTGGGGTCTGATGCATTTTTTTCAGCGATGCTGGATCAAGATGATGTAAACCTAGAGCCGGATTCGGGGTCATGGCTAGTAAAAGGTATTGATGAAGAGCCTGTTGTTAGACTAGGAGAAAATTATATGGACGAAAAGAGTTTTCTTACAGATCTTTCCGAATATCAAATACCTAATATGTTATATTCTCCTGAAAATATATTTGCAAATAATATTGCAATGTTAGACATAAATTTTTTATCACCTAATACATATATACCAATAATTGAGACATCTGATCAAGAAGACCAAGAACTCGCAGATAAAATGTCACAATCAGCAGCAGGAGGAGATTTGCAAAAAACGATAGCTGATTGGTATAAATCATTTAGAAATATCTCAGTAGTTGCTTTATTGTCAATATTGGTATATCTAGGAATTAGAATATTAATTAGTTCAACAGCAGTCGATAAAGCTAAATATAAAGAATCAATAACGAACTGGTTTGTTGCTCTATGTTTGGTATTTGTTATACATTTTATCATGTCAGGTATATTAATGATTACAGAAAATTTTAATGCATTATTTTCTAATAATATAAGTGAAGGAATTTTAGTTGAAGCTACACCAAGTAATGAATCTTCAGCCAATTCAAGTGAAAAGATTAGATTTAGAACAAATTTAGTGGGATTATCAAGGTTTAGAGCACAAGCAGATGCTTGGCAAGATGCAACAGCATATACAATTGTTTATTTAGCTTTAGTAATATATACATGTATATTTACATTTATGTATTTTAAAAGATTTTTATACATGGCTTTTTTTACAATGATAGCTCCATTAGTTGCATTAACATACCCAATAGACAAAGTAGGAGATGGAAAAGCGCAAGCATTTAATATTTGGTTTAAAGAGTACACCATGAATGCGATTATTCAGCCAGTTCATTTAATATTATATACAGTATTTGTTTCATCAGCTATTGACTTAGCAACAGATAATCCTATTTATGCACTTGTTGCAATAGCGTTTTTAATCCCAGCAGAGAAATTCATAAAGAAGATGTTCGGATTAGATAGAGCTGAAAGTACAGGAGGATTTGGTTCTTTTGCAGGAGGAGCATTAGCAATGAAAGGATTACAATCTATAGCTAACTTTAGAGGAAAGAAATCAGGAAAAACTTCATTAGAAAATGGAAACGAAAATACTGAAAAAGATAGAAAAATTAGATTTAATAAAACAAATTCTTCAGCTGGAAATTTGAATGAATTTAATCAAAGAAGAAATATTCCACTAAGAGACAATAATCCTCAAAGAGAAAGTGAAGAAAGAACAAGAAGATTAGATAGTGGAAGTCTTCAAAATGAAGAAGGAGAAAGAGCACTTGATAGCGTTAATGCTGAAGAAACTGAAAGAACAAGAATGTTAGATAATAGTAATGCTCTGTATGAAGATACCTCAGAAAGCCAAAGAGTGTTAAACGATACAAGAAGTGAATGGGAAAGTATTGCTAATGATGATGGGACATCTGATTTATATAGAGAAGAAACAGAAAATCAAATAAATATGCTAGATGGAGAACTAGTAGGAAGAGAAAGACCATCAAATGAAACTGATTTAGGACAATCTCAAATACAAAATACTCATCAACCAGAAAGTAAAAGGGATAGAAGATTGAAAATAGCAGGAGCTGTTGGTAAAGTTACTGGTTCAAATGCATGGAGAGCAGCAAAATTTGCAGGAAGAACATTAGCAAGAACAACAGGAGCAGTAGGAGGGGCTGCAGTAGGATTAGCAGCAGGTTTAACAACAGGAGATATGTCAAAAGCACTTTCATTTGCAGCAACAGGAGCAGTAGCTGGAAATACAATAGGTAAAAATGTAACTGATGTTCCAGAAAGAATATATTCAGGAGCTAAAAACATAGCAAATAATGCTAGAAGTAGCATAGGCTCTGATATGGATAAGATAAATGTAGCAAGATATGGATATGCTGAAGCAAAACAAAGAAGAGATGAAAAACAAAATGCTAGAAGTTTGAAACAAATGTATAAAGATAAAGGAGAAATAGCAAAGGCAAGGGACTTAGCTGGTAAATTGAAAGGATTTACAGGAGATGAAAAAGAGATAATAAGAGCAAAATCTGATTATTACAAAGCTGGTATAACAGATGACAAACTAATAGAGGATGCAATTAAAGCATCATATAAAGAAAGTGGGTCTTTATCAGGACAAACTCACAAAGAGTATGTAAGTATGGCAGCAATGATAAATAAAGGTGGACTTACAGGAAAAGATATTAGAGACGAAGATAGTATGAAGTACTTGGAAGAAAGAGTACAAGAAAATGTTGTAGATGAAAATGTGCAAAAAGAAGTTATGATAAAAATGTCAGATTTATTAGGTGAAAGAGACATATATGAAAGACGTTCAAGAGAAGGTAGAACTCAAATAAGGGTTCCTATTGAATCACAAAGAATCATAGAAAATGGAAGAGCAAATAATCCTAGAAGTCACAGAGAAAATTAATAATCCATAATGGAGGAAATAAAATGCATAAATTAATAAGGTTTTATTATCAAAATAGATTAAAAGTATGGGCAGTGATTTTAGCAATTATATTTGTAATTTCAATGATACAAATTATGAATAATTTGGCTTCAAAAAGATTAAAAGAAAGAAATGAAAAAATTAATGAAGAAACAACATCCAAAAATGTTGTTTCTTATGATAAGGAAAGCGAATCGATTATATCTGATAAAAAAGTGCCAGAAGAATATAAAAAGGATTTTGGGGATTTAATAAATCAATTTTTTACATATTGCATAGAACATCAGCCTAAATTGGCATATAATTTACTTTCTAAGGAAACAAAGGAAGTTTGGTATCCGACAGAACAACTGTTTGAAGATTTATACTATTCAGAAAAATTTGAAGGAAATAAACAATTTTCATTTAATTCATGGTTAATTAGAGGAAAAAAATATATATACCAAGTTAAAATATTTGACAACATGTTAGCAACAGGAAAAACAGATGATACTTATTACCAAGATTTTGTAACAATTTGTCCAGAAGAAGGAGAGTATAAGTTAAACATAAATAATTTAATAGATGTGAAAAATATAAATCAAAGATATAACGATCAGATTCTGGATGTAAAAGTTATAAAGTCAAATATATTTATGGATTATGAAATATATACATTTGATATAAAAAATAAATCAGAAAATACTATAATATTGGATTCAGGACAAGAAACAGATAATATATATTTGGTGGATACAGAAAAGACAAAATATAGTGCCCTATTATATGAAAATTCAGAAGAAGATTTAATAATTAAACCTAATGAAACTAAAAGAGTAAGTATAAAATTTAGTAAAGGTTTTCAAGAAAAAATTGTAATAAATAAGATTGTGTTTAGAGATATTGTATTAAATTATGAACAATATAAAAAGGGAGAACAAGCTAAGATAGAAAAATTTGATATAGAATTATAAAAAGAAAAGAGGTGAGAAGATGGGAGAAATTACAAAAAAAGTAAAAAATGAAGCAAAGAAAAAGGTAAAAAATGTAATAAAAGTGAAGTTGGCAGCAATTGGAGTGGCTTTATCAACCAAAATAATACCAATATTATTGGCAGTTGTTACAATTTCAGCTTTATTTGATTTCGTGACAGAACTATTTAGAGCAGAGAATATTCCAGAAGAAATATATAATCAATTGGGTATAGAAAATGTGTCAGAGTTGATCCAAATAAAAGGAAATAAACAAGATGGATATTATTTGGACTTTATTGATGGTATTGATGATAAATTAGGTAATGTAATACAAACAATAAATAATAGCGGAGAATTTCAGAATGTTACAGCAGATAAAAAATTCTTGAAAAAGTTGCTTAAAGCAGAAGCAGTTACGAAATATCCGAATTTAGGAGGAAAAATTCCAGAAGGCTCAGATGGCTTTCAAGGAGCTATAGATATAAAAAGAGCTACGCCGAATAAAGGCATTGGAGAGATGGTTAATACTGGTAAAGATAATACAAATATGTTAGAACCAGAGACTTCTTATAATGATTCTCAAATAACTCCAAAAGAAGAACAAATAAAAAAATGGGAAGAAGGAAAAGAACTTATATTATATAATGATTCAGTAATATATGAAAAAGTTAAGGGTAAATGGATAGAAAAGAAATATGAGGATTCAGATAAGGTTGTTAAAATTAAGAAATCAAGTAAGACAAAATATACAGGAAAATATGAAGTCAGTGAAGATAAGTTAAATAATTCTACAATTATTTATGTTGAAGTAACAGGAAAAAATACTAAAAAGGAAGATGTAAAAGGCTATATTAGGTCTTCTCAGATAAATCTTAGATCAACTGATGAAGAAATAGAGGATATTAAGGAAGTTTTAGAATGGGACACGGGAAAAGAGCTGTTTTTAAATAAAGATGAAGTAGATGCTTATACCAAAGCTGCAGGAGTGTGGACCACAAAAATTAAAGAAGGAACATTAAGTCAACTTAAAATAAAGAAGAGTGATAAAATAACATATGCTGGTAAATACGAGAAATATGAAAATGATGTATTATCTATTCCTATTATATATGTATATGTAAATATAGGTGAAGCTGAAAATAAAACCAGTGAATATATTAAATTTTCTGATATAGATATAGGTAAAAGTAAAGAAAATAAAAAAGAAACAACATCTAGAGCTAGAGAAAATAATGCTAGACAATCTGAAAAGATTACTGTAGGTGGAGAAAAAGAAGGATATGTAGTGGCGATAGCAGCAGGACATAATAATACAGACGATAAAGGAGCAATCTCAGGAGATTTAAAAGAAGAAGAACTTTCAATAAAAGTTGCAGAAAAAGTAGAACAACTAGTAGAAGAAAGATATAAAAATGTAGAAGTAGTCCAAACAGGAAGTACATCTAGTAACCCAGGAGGAATAAAAGTAGAAGAAAGGACAACTCTAGCAAGAAATGCAAATCCAGACTTATGTATTCAAATTCACTTTAATGCAGCAGGGAGTCCAGATGCTAACGGAGTAGAAGTTATTTATAAAGATCAAGATGGAATTTCTCAACAATTAGCAGAAATCTTATCAAGAACAATATCTCAAGAAATGGGATTAACTGATAGAAAGGCAGGGACAGACCTAGAAAAATGTGCTGTAGGGAGTTTAGGAATAATTGAGAATGCAGCAGATACTCATTTCCCATCTGTTGTCACAGAAGGAGGTTTCTTAACAGGATATATAGATTCAGAAGTTATAAGAAATGGTGGGACTGATAAGTATGCAGAAGGAATTACAAAAGGAATTAAGGAATATTTAGAAGCTGACCATACAGGATATACTTCACATTCAACTGGAGAGATGACAGAAACTGCGAGTGTACAATCTAAAGTATTAAAACTTAAATATTTACAACCAGGAGAATTTGAAGAATTGAAAACTTCTAATGTTGAAGAAGCGAAAAAATATTTTACTTTGAATGCAGAAAATAAATTAGTAACTTTGTCTTGGAAAAAGAATGAGGATGAATCTATTGAGATAAAGGAAAATGCAGCAGTAGATTTTAGAACTTCATTACAAAAATACCATATGCCATATGAATATTTATTGCATTATTATATAGATACTGATTATAAGGCATTTTCAGAAAAATTAGCAGATATTGTATTAGAGAGTGAGATAGTAATTACATTACAAGATAATGTAACAACAACACATACTGTAATTCAAAAAGAAAAATTAATAGATACAGAAGGTGAAGCACCAGTAGATGTAGCAACAAATGGTTGGCAAGATGCTGGAACTGAAAAAGATAGTACAACTGAATTTGTTAGAACAACAGCAGATATTACATATATTGAAACTTGGTGTGTCAAGGTATATCAGGATAATAGTTTTAGTAAAAAAGTTTTGAATATGGGAAATCAAGAAGAAATAATAGCAAATGCACCTGGGACAGTAAACGAAAATAAGGGAGATAAAACATATGGGAATACTGTTCAAACTGTAAATGAGCGAAGACATAGTGGTAATTACACTGAGGAAGGAAATGCTATTTATTATACACACATAGAATATGAAAGAACTGCCACAACAGTTGATACAATTAGTAATTCATATGATACTGGCGGAGATATGAAAGTAGAAGGAACTGAAAATAAATATGTGGATTTATATGTAAAAGAAAAAATGAATAAAAAGATAAAAGAAGATTGGTTATTTTTGATATTAGAAAAAAATGAAAGAATTAAGCAAGCTAATTTAGTTGATTTAACAAAATATCTAATGTTTTTGGCATCAAGAACGGATTATGGTGTTACGGAATTTGATTTTGAAGATGAATTTTCTTTAAAAAAATTCTCACAAGCAGGAGGAATTTATGGTAATTCTCCTCAAGAAAAAGTTTGGTTTGCCGTTCTAGGAGCGGGGTATAGTAAAGAAGCGGCAGCAGGAGTTTTAGGAAATATTGAAGCAGAATCAGGGTTTGATCCTAATATAATAGAAGGTGGAACTGGAATTGGATTTGGACTATGTCAATGGTCATACGGAAGAAGAACGCAAATAGAACAATATGCAGCATCTAAAGGAAAGGAACCAGGAGATCTTAATACACAAATAGAATTTTTAATAGCAGAAATTACTCCTGGCGGAGGAGCTGATGGTTTTGCAAATTATCAATTAGTGGAGTATAATGGTTATTCACCATCAGATTGGGAAAATGCATCTACTCCAGAAGATGCCGCAATAGCTTTTTGTTGGTCATTTGAAAGACCAGGAATACCTAGAATGGAAATTAGAACAGAGGCAGCTAGAAGATATTATGAAGAATTTAAAGATAAAGAAAAGCCAACGGGAGGAGGAAATGTATTAGAAACATGTGTGCAAGTAATGAATGATATGATTAATAGAAATGTACATTATTCTACATCAAATTTAACTTGGGGAGATATAGAAGCAGCATCTACACATCCTTATGCATGTTGTGCTACATATGTATCCGTTGTTTTATATAAATCAGGAATTTTAACAGCTGACCAAATGAATGCTTACAATTATAATTATACAGGTTCAGGCGGACTTCCTGATATGTTGTCTGCTGCAGGCTGGACAGAGGTAAGTCATAGTGAAATACAACCAGGAGATGTAATAAATGAAGTAGGAGTACATGCTCTAATTTATGCAGGAGGAAATATGGTTTATGATCAAAACTGTGGAGTTGTCTCATCATATGGGGATTCACCAATAGGAGGACCATATGATGGATGGAGTTATTATAACGGAAAAGCAAATGTTCAGGTATGGAGAGCTCCATAAATAGAAAGAGAGGATTATATGAAAAAATTAAAAGTAATTATTTTGATTGTTATTAGTATAATTACTATTCTTATAGTTTCAATAATATGTTTAAATAAAATTGAGGATAAAGAGCAACAAGAAGCTGCTACACCAGAAAAAGAAATAGAAAGACCATTTAATACTAAAGATAAGATTACAAGAAATGAATATTATATTTTAAATAAAATATCACTACATATATACAATCTTTAAATAAAAATAATAGTTTATATATTGAAATTAAAGAGGATGGAAATAATAAGTTAAAAGAATTAGAATTTAAAACAAATATAATAAATTTATTAAGTGAAAAATATATAAAAGAAAATAATATAAATATTAATAACTTAAATAATTATGTAGAATTATTTGATGAACAATTATTGGTTGTTCCTATAAATATGAAGGGAATTTCTACAGGAAGTATAAAAACATATGTTGTTCAAGGAATTGCTTTAAATTTTAAATATGAAGTAAAAAAAGAATTTAATATAATTGTAAATGTGGATTATAACAATAGAACTTTTTCTATAGAACCAAGTTCAAAAAAATATGAAGATATAAATACTGCTAGTAAAATTAATAGTATAAAGGAAAAGGAAAATAATAAATATGCAACTACAGGAGTAAATACGGAGAATATTGTAAAAGATTATATGAATACTTTAAAAAGAATGATGTTAAGTAAACCAGAATTAGTGTATGAGCGTTTAGACGAAGAATATAGAAATAAAAGATTTGGAACGCTAGATAAATTTAAAGAATATATTGAAAAAAATAAAGAAGAAGTAAAAAGTATATATATAGATAAATACTTAGTAAATACTTTTGGAGATTATTCACAATATGTTGGAACTGATAAATATAATAATATGTATATTTTTAATGAAAAAGATCCGCTTAATTATACTATTTTATTAGATACATATACATTAGATTCTGAAGAATTTAAGAAAGTGTATAATGAATCAACTGACATATATAAAGTGAAATTAAATATAGACAAATGGGTAAAAATGTTAAATTCTAGAGATTATAAAACTGCATATAAATATTTAGACGAAACCTTTAAAGAGAACAATTTTGCAACAGAGGAAGATTTTGAAAAATATATGAGAGAGAAATTTCCATTACACTATAAATTAAGTGTAGGTCAAACTGAAGAAGTAAATGGTATCTATAAACAACGTATAATATTAGAAGATATAGCAGGAGCATCAGAGCAACAAATAGAAAATACAATTATTATGCAATTGAAAGAAAATTATGAATTTGTTATGTCATTTGAAGTTTTATAGAATGAAAAAATAGAAGATAATTTTGATAAGTATCTTCTATTTTTTCTTTTCAGCTATAGAAAATTGTATTTCTTACAACTTAAAAATAACATTATTGTTCGAAGTTAAATGACAATTTTTTAATGGAATAGATTTAAGAATAAGTTAATAATATATTGTGAGAATTTATTTTCATTGTATAAATCCATAAAAAATTATGAGCAAAAATTTTCATTTATTTGTAAAATGTCATAATAATTTTTGTTCATAATATCAGGGCCTTTCAATTTAATTTATTATTTTAATTAATATTATAACATAAATTTTTTTATTATACTTTTAGTGTATTTTTTTCTAAATTATCTAAATTTTCATCTTCTAAAGCTTTAATTCTATCATGTTTATTTGCCAAATTATCTTTAGCAACAGTCATTAATAATTTTATTCTATTAGCTTGATTTGTCTCACTTGCACCAGGATCATAATCAACAGGAGAAATATTTGCATCTGGATATTTTTCTCTAATCGTCTTAATTACACCTTTACCAACTACATGATTTGGTAAACAAGCAAATGGTTGAACACAAATAATATTAGGAATATCATGTTCAATATATTCAATCATTTCAGCTGTTAAGAACCAGCCTTCACCTGTTTGATTACCAATAGATAAAACATCTTTTACTTTATCTTCTAAATGCCAAATGTCACATGGTGGTAAATAATTTTTCTTTGAACTAGCTAAAGCTATTTTTAAATCTTTTTCTAAAATATCTATTAAATGTATAGCTGCTTTCATAATTTTTGAAGATGTTTTATTTGTATTTAATAGATTATTAAAGGTTATTTTATGTGTTGCCATAAATTTAACAAATCCCATAAAGTCTGGAAGAATTACTTCAGCTCCTTCTTTTTCTAGAAGGTCAGCTACAAAGTTATTTCCAAAAGGATGATATTTAATTAAAACTTCTCCAACTATTCCAACTTTTGGTTTTTCAATACTTGTATTTAATTCTATTTTTTCAAAGTCATTTACTATATCATAAATACTTTGCTTAAATTCTTTGCTATTAGATTTTACTAATAATTCTTTACATTTTTTCATCCAAGAATCAAATAGCTTTTGAGTTTCTCCTTTATTAACTTCATATGCTCTGTTTTTTGTTAACATTTTTTGTAATAAATCACCATAAATAACAGTTTTTAATAGTTTTTCCATTAATGGAACTGTTATTTTAAATCCTGGCATTTTTTCCATTCCTACTATATTAAATGATATTACAGGAACATTAGCAAATCCAGCGTCTTTAAGTGCTTTTCTGATAAATCCTATATAGTTTGTAGCTCTACATCCTCCACCTGTTTGAGACATAATTAGAGCAGTTTTATTCAAGTCATATTTTCCAGATTGTAGTGCTTCTATCATTTGACCAGTAGTTAATATAGATGGATAACAAGCATCGTTATTTACATATTTTAATCCTGTTTCTACGGTTTTTTGTGTGCAATTTCTTAATAATTCCACATTATATCCACTTGATTTAACAGCTGTTTCTAATAATTCAAAATGTATTGGTGCCATTTGAGGGATTAATATTGTGTAATCTTTCCTCATATCTTTAGTGAATATTTTTTTATGTATTTCATAATCTCCATTTTCACTATTTTCAAGTTTTTCTTGTTCACGTTTATTCATACTAGCAAGTAGTGAACGTATACGAATTCTTACAGCTCCTAAGTTATTAACTTCATCTATTTTTATAAGTGTATACATTTTGTTATAACTTGAAAGAATTTCTTCAACTTGATCTGTTGTTACAGCATCAACTCCACATCCAAAAGAGTTTAATTGAATTAACTCTAGGGAATCATGTTTTCCAACAAAGTCAGCTGCTGCATAAAGTCTAGCATGGAAAACCCATTGGTCAACTACTCTTATTGGTCTTTTTACTTCTGTTTTGTCAGAAACACTATCTTCTGTAAGTACACATAGCCCTAAGGATGTAATCAATGTATCAATACCGTGATTGATTTCAGGGTCGACATGATATGGTCTACCAGCTAATACAATTCCTTTTAAGTGGTTTTCTTCTATGTATTTTACTGTTTCAGCACCTTTGTTTCGTATATCTTCTTTACATTTTTGATATTCTTCTTCTGCTTTAGTTGCTGCTTCATTTAATTCTGCTTTTGTAAAGTTATATTCCTTAAATTCATCTAATTCCAATATTTTTTTTACTAAGTTTTTCTTATCAAAAGGTAGGAATGGATTTATGAATTTTATTTTTTCGTCTTTTAATCCTTCCACATTGTTCCTTAAAACTTCTGAGTATGAAATAACAATCGGACAATTATAGTGATTGTCTGCTTTTTCATATTCTTTTCTTGAATATGGCATACAAGGATAGAATATTGTTTTAATACCTTGTTCTAAAAGACTTTCAATATGACCATGAGAAAGTTTTGCTGGGTAGCATACAGACTCAGATGGCATTGATTCCATTCCTTTTTCATATGTTTTTCTTGTACTCTTTTCTGATAAAATTACTCTAAAGCCTAGGCTTGTAAGGAATGTAAACCAGAAAGGATAATCTTCATACATATTTAAAACTCTAGGGATTCCAATTACACCTCTAGGGGCATCTTTCTCTTCTAAAGGCTTGTAGTTAAACAATCTTTCATATTTATATTGAACTAAGTTTGGTAGATTTTTTGCTTTATTAAGTACACCAGCACCTTTTTCACAACGGTTTCCTGTCACATGAATTGCACCATTATTAAATTTATTTATTGTTAATTTGCAATGATTTTCACAATTATTACAATGTGTGTGTGTAATTTTTACTTCTAATTTATCTAATTCATTTTCTTTTAAAATTTTAGATTTATATTCCATATCTAAATTTGCTTCATATTGCTCTTTTGATAGTAAAGCCATTCCGTAGGCTCCCATTAATCCAGATATATCGGGTCTAACAACATTTTTTCCAACTATAAGTTCAAAAGCTCTAAGGACAGCATCATTATAGAAAGTACCACCTTGAACAACTATATGGTTTCCTAAAGTTGAAACATCCCTAACTTTCATAACTTTTTGGATAGCATTTTTTATAACAGAATATGAAAGACCACTAGAAATATCTCCAACTGAGTATCCTTCTTTTTGAGCTTGTTTTATTTTTGAGTTCATAAATACAGTACATCTTGAACCTAAATCAACAGGTCTTTTTGCTTTAATAGCTTCTTTTACAAACTCAGATATTTCGATATTTAAGCTTTTTGCAAAAGTTTCTATAAAAGAACCACAACCAGAAGAACAAGCTTCATTTAGCATAATATTATCTATTGAACCATTTTTCATTCTAATGTATTTCATATCTTGACCACCAATGTCTACAATACTTGTTACATCAGGCTCAAAAGTTTTTGCTGCTGTGTAGTGTGCGATTGTCTCAATCTCATTTAAATCTACATTTAAGGCTGTTTGAATTAATTTTTCTCCATAACCAGTAACACCGCTATATCTTAATATGGCTTTTGAAGGTAATTTTTCATATAAGTTTTTTAACATATTTGTAACACTATTTAAAGGGTTACCTTCATTGCTTCCATATAGGGAATAAAGCAAATTACCATCTTTATCAATTAAAACAAGTTTAGTAGTTGTAGAACCAGCGTCTATCCCTAAGTAGCAATCACCTTCATATGTAGATAAATCTGTTCTATTTACCTTAGCCTTGTTATGTCTTTCTTTAAAAGATTTATATTCGTCATCATTTTTAAATAAAGGATCAAGAGGATGTGTTGTATTATCGTGTGATTGTTTTAAATTTTCAATTTTTTGTTCTAATTCATTTGGAGTTATTTCCTCAGTATGGTAAGAATCCAAAGCAGCACCTTTTGCGACTAACAAATGGGCCTCTTCAGGAACTATTATTTCTTCATCTTTTAATTGTAATGTTTCAATAAATCTCTTACGCAATTCAGATAAATAACTTAAAGGTCCTCCCAAGAATGCAACATTACCTCTAATAGGTCTACCACAAGCAAGTCCACTAATAGTTTGATTAACAACTGCTTGGAATATTGAAGCTGCAATATCTTCTTTAGCTGCTCCTTCATTTATTAATGGTTGAATATCAGTTTTAGCAAAAACACCACAACGAGAAGCAATAGGATATATTGTTTGATAACCTTTTGCAAGTTCATTTAATCCAGCTGTATCTGTATGAAGTAAAGAAGCCATTTGGTCTAAAAATGCTCCTGTACCACCAGCACAAGTTCCATTCATTCTTTGTTCTATTGAATTATCAAAATAGATAATTTTAGCATCTTCTCCACCTAATTCAATAACAACATCAGTTTGAGGAATATACTTTTCAACTGCTCTTTTACAAGAAACAACTTCTTGAATAAAATCTACTCCTAAAAACTTTGCAGCTGACATAGCTCCAGACCCAGTAAGTGCTAATGTATAAGTATTTGATGGGTATTTTAAAAGTAAATTTTCTAAGACATTACATACAGTATTTTTTGTATCTGAAAAATGTCTTTGGTAATCTTTATATATTGTATTTTTATTACTATCCATGACAACTATTTTAACTGTTGTTGATCCAACATCTAATCCAACATGTAAAATTTCATTCATGACAAAATCTCCTTTATTGTATATATTTATTGGCTTTCAGCCACTTTAATTTTATACGGAAAATGACAATTTGTCAAATGGAAAATGTTGGATTGAGGATGGGGCTATAAACAGTTAAAAATAATTTTATTGTGTAAACTATATTAAAAATTATTTTATTTTTACTCCTAATAAATATAGTAAATCGATTGATTGAAATTGATTTATAGTTGCACCTTTTATGTCAGTTAAGGATATAGAAATTTTTTCTATATTAGAATTTGACAAATCTATATTATTTAAAGAAGTTTTAAAAAATTGTGCTTGAGTTAAATCAGATTCTTCAAAATAT
>ERZ827471.1192-NODE-1192-length-16722-cov-4.807644_pt1 | contig 16722 bp, 16 predicted proteins | sample MGYA00519772_ERZ827471 | MGnify/ENA primary metagenome ERZ827471 (study PRJEB31778, sample SAMEA3449315) | human gut metagenome | biome: human gut; feature: human-associated habitat; material: faeces | place: United Kingdom | collected 2010/2012 ... | reverse complement strand
CCCCGCCTCTTTGCGCTGGAAAAGAACTTCCCGCAAAAAGGGAAGGGTATCAGAAAGTATCCGAATATACAGTCAACTTTCGATCCTAGAAAGACAGTGTGTCAATATATTTGTGAAAAAATGTCCTGGCCGCTACTATATCGTCTGGTAATACCAGAGAATATTCCCTATGGTGTTTCCAAAGGGGGTATTTTATGTCGATTTTTGTGGAGATCGGAACCACGATCGTCTCTCTTCGCAAAGAGAAAGGGCTCACCCAGGAACAGCTTGCCCTGGAGTGTGAGATCAGCGTGTCCTACCTTCGTAGGATCGAGCACGGCGAGGCAAACCCCACCATCCATGCACTGTGGCGCCTGGCGGAGGTGCTGGAGGTGGAACTGCAGAACCCGCTGGCCGGCGCAGTGACAGCGGAGGCCGCAGGATGAGGCGGGGGAGGGCGAGGCGGTCCGCCCCCGTCTCCGAGGCGGCTTTTCGCCGGCCCATGGCCATTGTGGCGATCAATCAGTTCGGCAACGGGGAGACCTACCCGGTCTGCCCCCGGTGCCGGATCACCATGGAGCGGGAGTACCAGAATTTTTGTGACCGCTGCGGGCAGGCGCTGGATTGGAGGCAGTATGCCCATGCGGGGATCCTGTTGGTATCTGGGGGTGTGAAGGGACCCTCTAAGGGCTCCTAACAGTCTCGGGGGTGGCCCCTGGAAAAATGGGGACAGATATGGTATCCTAGCCGTAACCGTGTCACCGATGGGTGACACGATTCCGTAGAAATAGAAGAGGGCTTTACCATGCAAAAGATTCTTTTCGTGTGCCACGGCAGGAGCAGGACGAAGAACCGGAACCCCCTGTGATTTCAGCACTTTCCAGGCCTGGAACCTCCTGCTTTACACCACACTTACACCAAATTTAACTACATGGAGCCCTGACAAAAGCCCCAGGTCGGGCCGGTACTGCCGGTCAGACCTGGGGCGATTTATATTCTTAATACACTATGCCGGAAAAAGCAGGCCCCCGGACAAAAATCCGGGGACCTGCCGCTATTCTGAGGACAGATTTGAAACTCCTGTTTTGCTTACTCCGCCAGATTACGATACAAGAAGGTCACGATCTGGGCGCGGGTGCAAGCGTTATCGGGGCTGAATGTAGTAGCGGAGGTGCTGCTGGTAATGCCCTCACGGTCATCTCAAGCAACAGCGGAGGCATTGCATTTTGATGAAATTTTCACTTTTGAAATTGCACTTTTGCAATCATCCTATATAATGTATAATGAAAGTGCGCGGATGAGGCGCGTATTATGGCTTTGCCCGGAACACCGGGCGGAAGCAAATCAGGATTTACATCTTTTGAACGCCCAGAAGATGGGAAAACATGAAGCGGAGATTGAAAAAATTAAAAATGTGTTCCTGGCTATCCTGCGGGACATTAAGAAAGACATTGACAACAGGGAACAGCCGGGAGAAGCTGTGACCGCCGCTATGTTCCAAACCATGCGGGACGCACTGGCGGAGCAGAAACAAAAATCGCTTTCCATTGACGATGTAACGGCGATGATTGCCGGACAGATTGGACAACTTGCGCCGATGGACGAAGAAACCGTTGATCTGTTCCAGCAGTTTACTAAGAAAATATTGGAGCAATCGGGAAAGTAAAAATTTTAAAGTAGACTATATGCTCAGGTTAAGTAGCAGATAGCGCAGGAAGGAAAATAACATGAATATTTGTAGCGAAGGACAATTGACATTTGATAACGATATATCTATTTCAGAGTCAACTAAGAAAACATATCCAAAGATAGTCTTTGATTTCAATTCATTGTTCAATACTCAATTAACAGAAGAATATATGAATAACGATAATTCGATGGCCATTCTCGGCGATAGTCTTTCTGTTCTAAAAAAAATGAAAGATAAGTCCGTGCAGCTTATTTTTGCTGATGCCCCATATAACATTGGAAAGGATTTTGGTAACAACAGTGACAAGTGGGAAAGCGTTTATGCTTACATAGACTGGTGTAAAACATGGATTGATGAATGTATGCGTGTTCTCTCAGATAATGGAACTATGTACTTTATGACAGCGACACAACACATGCCGTATTTAGACGTGTTTGCGTCGGAAAAATATAACGTGTTATGTCGAATAATTTGGTCATACGATAGTTCCGGAGTGCAGTCAAAGAAAATATATGGCTCTCTCTATGAACCTATCCTAATGATTTCAAAGACGAGTAAGTCTTCCTATACTTTCAATTACGAAGATATTCTTGTCGAAGCAAAAACAGGAGCTAAACGAAAATTAATCGATTACAGAAAAAATCCACCTCAGCCATACAGTTCTCAAAAAGTGCCCGGAAATGTTTGGGATTTTAGTAGGGTGAGGTTCAAGATGGACGAGTACGAAAATCATCCAACACAAAAACCAGAAGCTTTATTAGAACGTATAATCAAAGCATCGTCTAATCCTGGTGATGTTGTACTTGACCCATTTTCAGGCTCATTTACCACTTCGGCTGTAGCAGTTCGTCTCGGACGAGTAGGCGTCGGCATTGATATGAATGAGGAATACTATGAGATGGGACTAAGGCGTACCGGCATTACTATGACAAGGAACGGAAAAAGCCTTGAAAAAGTAAAAACACGCAAGACAAATGCTAAATCAAAATATGTAAGAGGCGAATGACATGAAGATTACAGAGACTTTTGTTGCGGATATTCTCAAAGCAGAGTATCCTACGGATTATCAAGAGATTTATGATAAAAGTCCCATGCTCCAGTATTTGGACAAGAAAATGAAAGCGGTTCACGGTAATAGCAAAACTCGTAGAAGTTTGGCAAACATTTATGCGATTTACTCTATTCTGTTCTTTTATCAAAAGGACTTCTATAACAAAAAAGAAGCATATCGCCAATTTGAGGGATATGATTATATGCGGCTGTTCAATTTCTATCGCAGTCTCTATGGTGGGAGTAAATTACAGAATCACGCGCTAAACTCTCGTGTGAATGGCGAATTTCACAACAAAATTAAGGATGTTGTCAATGACCTAATTATCGTTAATAACGGAAAGTATCTTATCCATATTGACTACATCTATGTCGATGGACATGATATAAGCATTGTTTCCTGTAAGATCATTAAAAAGTATATTGACCTTTTGATAGCAAAAGATCATGCTTTAATAAGTATCTTGGAAGAATTGAGAGGTTTGACAGACTACACTGAGAAAAAAACTAAAATCAATGCCTTACTTACAGAAGATGCCGAAGCTCGTATATTTGAGATTATCAGCTATGCCATCCTGAAAAACCACTATAAAAATATTACTGTGTTCTTCGGGTATACGAGAGATACTATTGATGAAGTGGCTCTTGAATTGTTCAAAACTGGAAGGACTAATGCAAATGACGGTGGTATCGATTTTGTTATGAGGCCAGTCGGTAGATTCTTTCAAGTGACTGAGGTGAACAACTACGATAAGTATCTGCTGGATATCGATAAAGTCATGCACTTCCCGATTAGCTTTGTAATTAAAACTAAGCAGAGCAAGAAAAATGTTTTGGATGAATTAGAAAGATACATTGAACAGCGTTCAAGCGGTATGACCGTTTTGAAAGAAAGATACCATAAAGCAATTGAAGAAATTATTACCATCAATGAGCTTCAAATGTGGACTTCAGAGATTAATAATAATGATATTGATGGAATTATTCGTGATATCGACATTTATTATAAACTTGAAATGAATATGGATGCAGAGGATGAAGAGGAGTAAATTTATTTTCTGAATACATGGGTCAAAAGTTGGTTTTCTATACTTAGAGCGGAGGTACCGTATGCCAAGGAAAAGACGAGTAAAATCTGTAAAAACAGAGCTGATAAAAAAGTCTCGTGAAGCGATGCTTGCTGCGGTACAAATATATAATAATCCGCAAATCACGTTCAAAGCAGAATCGTTTATCACGCTATCTGTGATTGGATGGACTTATTTGCTCCATGCTTTTTTTAGAAGCAAGGGTATCGATTATCGCTACTATCGTTATGTAGGGAAAAAGAAAGTATATGATAAAACCAAATATGGAGCATACAAACATTGGGAACTTGAACGGTGCCTTAACGAAAAGGACTGTCCTTTAGATAGTGATACGATAACAAATTTGCGGTTTCTTATTGGAGTTCGCCATGAGATTGAACATCAAATGACTGATAAGATTGACGAGTTTTTGAGTGCAAAATTGCAGGCTTGTGCATTAAATTTTGATTATTATATCTGCAAACTATTCGGGGATAAATATAACCTTAGTAAAGAACTATCCCTTGCAATTCAGTTTTCTCCATTAACACCGGAACAACGTGATATGTTACATGGTAATTTGCATATTACTTCGAATGTTAAAAACTTTGTTGTAGATTTTGAAAATGTTCTTTCAAAGGAAGCTCTGGCAAGTTCACGCTATGCGTATCGTGTCCTCTTTGTTCCAATTAATGCAAATAGAAAAGGACAGGCAGACCAAGTCGTTGAATTTATCAAAAGTGATTCTCCACTTGCGGAGGGCATTGAGAAAACATACGCTATTTTGAAAGAAACAGAAAAACGAAAGTATTTGCCAAGTGAGATTGTATCTTTGATGAAGAAAAAAGGATATGACAAGTTTTCAATTAACAAGCATACAGAATTGTGGAAGTCTCGCAATGCGAAAGATCCAAAATACAGCTTTGGGGTACTAATATCAAAAACATGGTATTGGTATGAAACATGGCTGAAAGAAGTACAGAAGCATTGTGAAGAACACGCTGATGAACTGAAAAACTAACTTAAACACCTTGGATAGACAGCAAAGCCAGCCGAGCCAGTCAACGGTCAAGATGAACGGCGCATTTTATACGCTGCCGTTGACAGGCTCATCTGTCTTTGCTGATGGGTAATCAAGGCGGGAACGCCCTAAAATGGCTTTCCAGCCCATTTCAATTTCGAGAAAAGAAACGCTCTAAAATCAGAAAGAGAGCGGCCAAGCACTTTGAGGAAATGGCCACCTTGTCTACCCATTAAGCGGGACGGCTGGCGGCGGTCAAGGCCGGGGGCATATCGCCGTTTGTTGTCAGCAGCTCGTTTCACGGTCTGCGTGTAGTTTTCTTGTAAACTAACCTAATCTAAAGCGTTTAAAAAGCCCTCTGACTGAAAATATTGCAGATTGGCCCTGTACAGTCAGCCTCACGGAAAGTAACAGCGGACAAGATTTTGATTTTTTCAAAATCTTGTCCGCTGTTCTGATAATGAAAGTTTGGATCGGATATGATAAATCAGCCCTTAATTGGCAAAGAGAAACCCGGCTCACAAATACAGGGTGATCCTATATCGCGAGATAGGACAGGCTCACACCGACAGCAGGGCGGCAGGGTGCCGCACAATCTTGGACATCAGAAAAGGAGGTTAAGCAAGCAGCAGGTTTCCGCAAAAGCAAAGGTGCAAAGACGACGGGGCGATCCACCACACAGCAACCAGCCGTGGAGGGGACAGAGAACCCCAGGACAACGAGGGTCACGCGGTTTCCAACGGGAAACCGCTGACGGTGGGGGCGATACACCCCTAAAGCCGTTGCCGTGTCCCGTTTCTCCCGGCTGCCAGCCGGGAAAACGGGCGCGGGAACGGGCCATGATGGAAGCGCAACCATCTGAAAAACGCGCTTGTCTCAACACCTTATGCTTTTGAATTCGTGTGAAAATTCACTTTTTAGATCGGGAGAGCGGCAAGTAAACGGGCGGGCATGAAATGCACGCACGGTTACTTGTCATGCCGGGAAGGGGAAACCTGTATGAAGAAATTGAAAGGGGCGGCAAAGCGGATCTTCGGCGGTCTTCAAAACAGGCTGTCAAAACTGGCCCGGTTCGGCCAAAGCAAGCATGAAGCAAAACAGACCGCGCGGGAAGCGTACATAAAGGAACACGGAAACTTGGAGGGCTATAACCCGGCCAAGGTGGACGGGATCTTCAGTATCGGCACCATGGAGACCTACCGGACCGCCATGCAGCCCTTCGCGGAGTGGTGTTCCGTCCACAAGGTGAAAAATGCCGCTCAAATCACCAGGGCCCATGCCGCTGCTTACTTGCTGGAACGGGAGGCTAAAGGGCTGTCCCCTTGGACGGTCAGTCGAGATTTGTCCGCCATCAACAAGGCATTGGGCTTTGATCTATCCAAGCAGGAATTGGGGCTGCGCTCCCGTAAGAAGTCAGAAATCAGCCGCAGCCGGGAGGAGACGGAGAACGACAAACGGCGGTTTGGAAAGTTTCAAGATCAGATCACTGTTGCCAAAGCCTGCGGGTGCCGCCGGGCCTCTGTTACCAGGATCACTCCAAATGACTGCGTGCGGAATGAAAAGGGCCAGGTGGTGGGGATCAGGCTGGTGGAAAAGGGAGGTAAGGAGCGTGTAGCGCCTGTTCTCAACGACTTTAAGGAGCGGGTGACCTCCATCGTGGATAAGGTCCAGGAAGCCGCCAGGCCCCTGTTTACGGCCTATGACAGCCACATTGACAACCACTGCTTCCGGGCTGAATACTGCGCCGCTCTGCTTCGCCAGTTGGAGCAGGAAGAAGCCCAGGGAAAGCCCTGGTTCGGCGGCGATCTTAACCCCAAGAATTACATTCACCTTTCCGGCCGGGACGCAAAGAGCGGCGACACTTACCGGGGACACCCCACCCAGGTGGTCGCCGCTGTCAGCGGGGCCATGGGACACAACCGGCTGGAGATCGTCTTTTCGCACTACGACTACACGGAATAGCCGTCCTCTGATAGTCTGGAAAACACTTGCCTATGATAAGCCACCTGAGTTTTCGGGAATTTTCGGAAAGGTGGTGTTTTCCATGCTGACGATTCCTATTTGGGAGAAGGCAAACCTCTCATTGGAGGAAGCGGCGGCCTACTACGGGATCGGGATCAACAAGCTCCGGGCCCTGACAGATACAGATCGCTGCCCCTTTGTGCTTTGGGTGGGCAGCAAGCGGCTCATCAAGCGCAAGTCCTTCGAGAAGTATCTGGAAGGTCTGTATTCTGTTTGACTGTAGTAGCAATCGGGGCCCTGATATGGTATAATACCGCCTGTCAGGGCTCCTTTTGAAAAGGAGCGATATTGAATGGCTGAAAGGAGAAAAGACAGCAAAAACCGTGTCCTGCGGAGCGGAGAGAGCCAGCGCAAGGACGGTACCTATATGTACCGCTACACCGACGTCAGGGGCAAGCGTGTCTGCGTCTACGCCCGCACCCTGGAGGATCTGCGGGTCAAGGAGCAGACGATCCAGAAGGAACTCAACGACGGGATCGACTACGCCGCCGGGGAGATCATCGTCCTTGACCTTTTGAAGCGGTATATCGCCACCAAGACCGGTGTGCGCTATAACACAAAGGTGGGGTATCAGTTCGTCTTGAACCTGGTGAGCAAGGAGAACTTTGGCTGCTTGAAGATCCGGGACATCAAGCCCTCAGACGCCAAACAGTGGTTCATCAAACTGTACCAGGATGGCCGGAGATACAGCACCATCACCAGCGTCCGGGGCGTCCTGCGTCCGGCCTTTGAGATGGCGGTGGAGGATGACATCATCCGGCGCAATCCGTTTTCCTTCCAGATCACCGATGTGGTGCCCAACGATTCCAAAACCCGCCAGGCGATCTCCGGGGAGGTCAAAGAGCGGTTCCTGACCTTTATCCGGGAGAGCAGGCATTACTCCCAGTACTACGACGAGATCATCATTCTGCTGGGGACGGGGATGCGGGTCAGCGAACTCTACGGACTGACCCGGGCGGACCTGGACTTTGAGGCCCGGCGGATCAAGGTGGAGCGGCAGCTGACCCGGACCAGGCACTGCGAGTACTATGTGGAAAAGCCCAAGACGGCCAGCGGAGAGCGGTACATCCCCATGACGGACGAGGTATATCGGGCCTTTCAGAACGCCGTCCAGCGCCGCAAACAGCCCAAAGTGGAGCTGCTGATCGACGGGCACACCGGCTTTCTGTTCCTGGACAAGGACGGGAAGCCCAAGGTGGCCATGCACCTGGAGCATGTGATGAAGCGGATCGTGGACCGGTACAACGACGCCCACGAGGACAAGCTGCCCTCCATCACGCCCCACGTCCTGCGCCACCAGTATGTCAAGCCAAAGGCAAAAACTTTTTCAGAAAATAATGCGGTTTTAGATGCAAAATCGCGTACACAGCTAAATGCTCAGGACTTCCATAATATCCGCATCCATGCTCAGGTCAATCTCGCCATCACTTACTGAGCAGAGGCGGACACCATGTTTGTTGAGATAATGCCAATATCGAATGGCGTCCCCAATCTTCCTGCACAGCCGGTCCAGACTGAACACAAGCACCACATCAACCGTATGCTGCTCAATCGCACGATTCATTCTCTGCACTCCAGGCCGGTCCATCGCTGTACCCGGCTGGCAGTCCTCGGAACTGCCCACAACCGTTAAGCCATGCTGGGCCGCATACCATTCCAGTCTGCGCCTCTGTATCTCGATGGCATCCTGCCCCAATACACTGACATGGGCGATGCGGCAATAAATCCACGTCCTGTTTCCGCTCATTGTCATGCCTCCATGCAAAAATCTTTTAGCTTCCAGATGATCCGCACCTGATTTTCCGGGTACACCTCGACCCGTTCTATCAGGGCATCCACCAGCGCGGCAGTCAGGCCGCTGGCTCCGGTAACCTCCTGCGCCAGCCGCTTTCGGGCGGCCCTTGATTCATCCCCCATCCGCATCTGTTCCATCTGCTTGCACAGGGCATCATAGATACGGTTCAACCGGCCTAATTCCTTATCCACCATGGCTTTCTTCGCTTTGTAATCCTCTGTGCTGATTGCCCCCAGCAGCATCTGTTCATATAAAATGCGCTTCCGATCCTGGCAGCTGTCAATCTGCTTCAGGCAGTCGGCCTGCTTCGCCAGATGCACGTCCAGCGGCTCCGCGTCAGAGAGGTCTTGCAGATTCAGGATAACCTGGGCCTGCTTGTTCATAATTTCATACAACACCCCCTCCAGCTCTGCTTCTGAAATATGCAGGCCGTGGCAGGGGGCGTTTTCGTCTGCCTGGGAATGGCGGCAGTAGAAGGCGTGGTTCTTATTGCTGGTGCGTGACATCGCATGGGAGCAGACGCCGCAGAACACCTTGCCCCGCAGAGGGTAGCGGTGGGCCTGCTTCTTGACACAGGCGACGCGCGGGAACCGTTCCTGCACCTGCTGAAACAGTTCTTTGGAGATAATGGGCGTATGATGGTCCGGTATCTTGAACCACTCGCTTTCCTCCTTTTTTCTGACTAGATTGCCGCCAACCTCCCGCACAGCGCGTTTCCCCATGATGTAGGCCCCAGTGTATCGCTTGTCTGTCAGGATATTGCGGAGGGTCGAGGTCTGCCAGATGCCGCCGCTCCGGGAAACATCGTGCTTAACGATCCCCTGGGCCGCCTTGCGTTCGCCGGGGGCCTGGATACCTTTTTCCAGCAGCGCACGTGCAATCTGTGTGGTGCTGTGGCCGTCCCTTGCCATTTCAAATATCAGGCGTACAACGGGGGCAGTTTCTTCGTCCGGTTCCATCCGCCCATTCGGGCCTTTGCGGTAGCCGTAGGGGCAGATTTTACTCTGGTATTCGCCCCGCCTCATCTTCACATACTTGGTAGACTTGGATTTGACAGACAGATCCCGGCTGTAAAACTCCGCCACCAGATATTTGAACGCCACATCCAGGCCGCCGGTATCGCCGTGAAGCCGGCCGCTGTCAAAATCGTCGTTGACGGAGATAAAACGGACGCCATACAGTGGAAACACGCGCTCCATAAAGTAGCCGACCTCAATGGCGTTGCGGCCAAAGCGGGTAAAGTCTTTGACGATGATGCAGTTGACCTCGCCGGCCTGCACCTGCCCCAGCAGCTTCTGGATGGCAGGCCGCTCGAAGTTCGTACCAGAATAGCCGTTGTCGATGAACTCCAGCACCTCTACCTTTCTGATACCCTCCATCTGATCCACAAAGCTGTGCAGGGCGCGCTTCTGGTTCTCGATGCTCATACTCTTCACCCGGCTGTCCTCCAGGGACAGCCGGATATAGAGGGCAATCACATATGCCATCGCTTTACTCATCTTCCAGAACCTCCGCCACACGCTCAAAGCCACTTTCAAACCGGAACTGAACCGCAATGTCCTCCGGCCCATTTACGGTGATGCGCTCAATGAGCTGTTCTACCAGCAGGGCGGACAATTTGCTGTCCTTGCTGACGCCGGCCAGACGATCTGCCACGCTGATGTACTCCGCTACTTGTGCGGTGCGCTCCGTCTGCTGGCGTTGCAGCTCCCGGACGCGCTGTGCCGCCGCGTTGATGCGCCCCTCGTAGTTTGCTTTGAGTGTGTGGTATTCCTCTGCGGTGAGGGTGCCCGAAACAAGGTTTTCATACAGGCTTGTCAGGTACTTCCGGCTGTCTGCGGCGGATTGGCGCAGCTTGGCAATCTCCCGGCCTATCCCGGCCTTATCCTGCTCCAGCTGCCCGCTGTGCTGTTTCAGCCGCAGGCTGTTCCCCATCACAACCTCCGCTTCCTTGCGGATGATTGTCAGGATGGTCTGGAGCAGACGGTCCTCCCGGACGCTGACAGGGCGCTGGCAGGCGTCCCTTTGGATGCGGTCATTGGAGATGCAGCGATAGAAGTAGTCGTCGTTTCGGTTTTTACTTTTAGATCGTTGCCGATGCAGAGGCTTCCCGCAGCACCCACAGAAGATACGCCCACGCAGGATATTTTCTGAATAGGGTGTTTTTGTTGTCCGCGTGTACTTCCTGGCAGCTCGCTCACGGGCAGCCCGTGCTTGTTCAAACAGTTCCCGGCTGACCAGCGGCTCATGGGTGCCGCGCACGATAATCCAATCCTCCGGCGGGGTGGGGACTTGCTTATGCCCGATGGCAGTGGTCTTGCCCTGTACCATATCGCCGGTGTAGACCGCATCGGATAGGATCTTGGTGACAGTCATCGTCTGCCACACGCCGCTCCCCATCAGGTTCTCGTGCTTGATTAGGCCGCAGCTGGCCTTATAGCGGCTGGGTGTAAGGATTCCGGCCTCATTCAGCCGCTTGACCATCTGGTTCAGGGGAACACCATCTGCCGCCCACGCGAAGATTTGTATCACATTCCTGAGCTTATGGTTGTAGGTCCCCTGGCGCCCTTGCACCAGCGTCCCGGTATAGATTTCATCCTGCAAGATACGGATTACCGTGGTCGCGGACCATTTCGCGTCCGGCCGGTCCGCGAAGCCGCCCTTGGGGTGGGGCAGCCCCCGGTTGATTTTATAGGCAAGGGGTGAGAGGACGCCCAGGGTGTTCAGTTCATCTGCGATCCGCTTGGCGCTTCGCCCGTCGATCTTAGCCCGGAAAATGTCGCGCACCACCCGGGCGGCATATTCGTCCACCACAAGCTGGTTCCTGTTTTCCTCCGACTTCCGGTAGCCGTAGACCGGGCAGGCCCCCACATAGTCTCCCTTCTTCCGTTTGACCTCCAACGCGCTCCGGGTCTTGACGGAAATATCGTGGCAGTAGGCGTCGTTGATCAGGTTTTTCATGGAGATATTCAAATCATCCCCGGCGTGTTCATGGGCCGTGTCGATATTGTCGTTGATGGCGATGAACCGGACGCCGTAGGCCGGGAAGATGCGGCGCAGGTAGCGCCCGGTTTCGATGTACTCGCGCCCCAGGCGGGACAGGTCCTTGACGATAACGCAGTCGATCTTGCCCTCCACGATGTCCTGCATCATCTCCTGGAACGCAGGACGGTCAAACAGGATACCGCTGTACCCATCGTCCACCTTTTCAGATACCAGCTCCATATCAGGATGCTCTTTCAGATAGTCCTCGATGAGCTTTTTCTGGTTGGCAATGCTGTCGCTCTCATTCTCATGGTTTTCCGTGTAGGAAAGCCGCAGATAGGCAGTCGCTTGAAATTTAGGCATAAAAAATTCACTCCTTCCAATTTACGGACTTACCCCATAAATCAAAGAGTGATTCAGACTTGCCTATGTAATTATTTTTCCGAGAATCAGTATAGCATACCACTCCGGGGAAGTCAACACATTAAAGTGTTAAATCATAATTTGTTTCAAGCAATCCTCCAACGATACGCCATTGGGGGAAAACTGCGCCTGGACGGTAAATTTGCCGCATTTGAAGCAGTAGGGGTTTTTGATCTGCCGAAGAAATTCTGCAATGCGTTCCGCCTTGGAAAGGGTTTGATCTACGGCGATGGTTTGAATGTCAGCCAGTTCAGCCTGATTCACACGGCTGGAAAAGTTCTGTTCCATCCTCTTGACCTCCTTCGCGAATGGAAATGCAGACGCTGCAGGCCGGGGTCTGCGGCGCTATGGGTGGGTATGTATCAGGATTTGAAACGATATGGGAGCCGCCGACCCCCGCGCTGGCCGTTATACTTCTCCAGAAAGACACGGGCATAGCGCAGGGCGGTACTGTTGGTGCTGAAATCCAGCCGGCCCCGGCGGATGATCTCATCCGGTTCTACGGCGGACAGGCGCTTGATAAAAACGCGGTCATTCAGTTCCGTGTCGTAGGTCTTGAGGAACAGGGCCAGCCCGGAAAGGACCACCGCGTTGAGGGAGTGGGGCGCGCCGTGCCACGTCTGCCCCAGCAGAGTGAGCATCCGGGAGAAAGCGTCCCCGCCCAGCAGACGGTAGGCGTTGATGACGGCCCTGGTGGCGACAATCTCATGCTCCCGTCCGCTCTTTTTGCCCAGCGCCCAGCGAAAGCCCGCCCCCTCCACCAGCCGGCGGATCTCGGTGGCCTCCGCGTCCATCCCCGACTCCACCAGGGCATTGGTGGATTGGGACAGGCTCAGACGCCGCTTGGCCTTGTCCAGCTTATAGCACAGGGCCGCTTCCTCCTCATAGCTCAGGCCGCTGTAAACCTTACAGGGGACCATGACCTCCCGGCCCCCGTTCTTCTTGACCATGGCGGCGATGCGGTGTTGGCCGTCCACCACGTTGAAGCGCCCGTCCCGGAAGCTGACGGTCAGCGGCTCCAGCAGACGGTCATCCCACTCCCGGATGAGGCGGTCCACCTCTTTTTCATCCACGGGCCGCTGATAAGGCAAGCCGGAGGTCAGGCGGCTGGTGGGCAGCGTCCGGTCTACCCCTGGATTGCTGTATTCCACATCAAATAAGTTCGGCGTCTCCCGTTCCGGCTTCGCCGGATAGTGCTTTTTCCGGTAGCTCATGTGTGCTTCATCCTTTCCACTTGATGTAATAAATGGTTTGCTGCGTCACAGACAGACTCCATCTGCTGACACAGGTAGTCCCGCTGTATGTTGGTCAGGTCCGGGAAGGCGGCTTCATAATACGGCGTACTGTACCACTCGATCTCCCGGTGGAACTTCCTCACAAAGGCGGTGATCTCCGCCAGAAAGCTGTCCGGGGTGCAGCTGAAATCTTTCTTCGTGTCCTTGAGCGCCGCCACCGACTCCCGAAAACTGGTGAACTGCTGTTCACTCAACTTGAACGGAGGCGGCTCTACCGTCGGCTCCTCCGTGACTGCCTCCTGCGGGCCCGATTCCTCCGGCGGCTGATACTCGGCCACGGAGCGGATTTCGTGAGCGGCCAACTGGCTGGCTGCGTCCTTCTGCTGCTCTGGCTTCAGCCGTGAGAGCTTCATGGCGTCCTTCTTTGTCACCTTGGCACCAGACTCCCGGATGATGGACTTGGCCTCCGGGGTCATGTTCCTGGCGGTCTGGATTTGACGCTCCACCGTCCGTTTTCCGACCCCCAGTTTTTCAGCGGTATCTTGGACAAAGGAACGCTCAGAATCAGAACGACATTTTGACGTTCTGATTTTTTCGCTTTTCCTGTCGCCGCCATTTTTGGTTTCCGGGTGCAGAACCTCATAGATCTCCTTGCGCCGCAGCAGAAGGTCACCGTATTCGATGGTAGACAGGTCTGTGCGGACAAAGTTCTCATCGATCTCGGCCAGCTCGGCCTGCAAACCCTCCAGGCTGCTTACAGTGCAGTCCACCTCGGCCCAGCCCAACAGCTTCGCCGCCTCCAGCCGGTGCAGACCGGCGATGAGGGTATTGTCCCTGTTAAGGGTGATGGGATTGAGTAAGCCCACCTCCGCAATACTCTTGGCCAACTCCGACACCCGTTTCGACAGGACCTCACGGCGGCCTGGATTGATTTTGATTTCGCTGATTGGAATACGCATCGTTTCACCTCCCCCGGCTGTGCCGCCGTTGTTGTCCCATCCTGCTGGATGAAACACCTTGCGCCGCAAAGGAAGCCCCTTGTGGCGCAACGTCCCGCATCCAGTACGGGAGGAAGAGGCAGTCAGCCCGGCCCGGCCTGTTTCGCGCCCCTGTTCTGTGATGGGCTGTGACCGGCGCGGGCTGCTGTCCGCTTCCTGTATATCAATCTGTGCCGTATTATCAGGCGGCGGGACCGCCTTACTGCTCACCCCCGGCACGGGAGTATGTGAGCCCGTCCTGGTATCGGACGCCTTAAAAACCAACAGAAGGTGAACCGCGGGTGACTAAGCCGCGCACGCCGTTCCCATAGTAGTCCACTTTTACCCAGTGGGTCGGGTATCATTCGGTGATCCCCCATGGAGGGTCCCTGCGTCTCCAGCGTTACCAATGCCGGATAACAGGCTGGCGGGTTGCCGCTCGTACCTTTGATATGATCGCTTTGACGGGCTGGGGATGAGGAAGCCACCTCCTTTCATCCATCCCCGGCCCGCAGGCAGTCTTGGCGTCCGCCCCTGTGCTGCTCGCCTCCATGGGTCTTGGAACTCACATACTGATATGAACGGGAGCTTGTCCCGTTGTTTGTCAAGGTTCAGAGGGGCAGTTAGGTCCCCTCACTTACTTCCCCGCTGGGAGGCCGGTTTTGGCCCGTTTTTCAGGAATTATCGCTCAATAAATTCCGCAGTTTTTCGAGCAATGCTTTTTTCCGGCGCTGGAAGGTCGTTCTGGCCAACTGAAGGGCGGCGCAGGCTTGTCGCTCGGACTTGTCCAGAATGTAGAGCTGGGTGATGATGTCCTGTTCCTCCGGGGACAGGCCGCGCATCAGATCCGCCAGCCAGAGGGAGGATACGGCTTCTTCCTCCGGAGATGGACCGGCAGAAGCAAACTGGTGGTTTGCCGCCAGCAGGCGCTCATAGGAATCCTCCCGACTGGGAGTGAACGTGGCTGTCTGTGCTTTCTGCTCATAGGAAAACCTCTCGGTTTTCAGATCGTAGGTGAAGTATTCCTCTTTCCTGGCATAGTGGTGGTAGGCCCGGTAAACCTGTTCGCTGACAGGCACAGCCTGTCCATCTATGTAGAGAGCATATTTTTTTCTGTCCTTCGTTCATGGTGTTACCTCCGAGAGTTTGAAATATCAGGTTCCCGAACTCTCGAAGGGTGGCCCTCGGCAGCGGGGCCATTTCCCGGCAAATTGTGATCCTTTGATTAGCGAATCATGGAAATCCTCTATTTTCAGCGTTTTCCCAAATGGAGTGCAAGAAATTTCGACAGCGTACCCCAATATCCCCGCAAAATTGATAGGGGATACTGGGGTACGCTGTCGAAAAGAAAAAGCGGCGCGAACAGCCACATGGCTGTCCGCGCCCTTGCTATTTGAAAACTGTTGCGAAAAGCGATTACTAGATACCAGTCTCAATAAACCGCATCAGGATGGTTGCCACCTGAGCACGGGTCGCCTCGCCCTGGGGACTGAGAGTTGTGGTCGTGGTGCCGGAGATGAGGCCGGTGTTGACGGCCCAGGTCATGGCCTCCACGGCGTAGTCGGAAATCTGCTCGAAGTCGGCATACTCCCGGACGGCCATGCCGCCCTGGGCGGTGTCGATGCCGGCGCTCTGGGCGTAGCGGTAGAGCATGGTGGCCAGCTGCTCCCGGGTGAGAGAAGCATCCATATTGCTGCCGTCGGAGACGCCGTTCTGCATGGCCCACTGCTGTCCGGCCTCGTACCAGGTGCTGCCGGCGGTGGTGTCCACGCCCTCGAACCGGGCCAGCACCGTGACAAACATACCCCGGGTCATGGCCGTGTCGGGGGCGAAGGTATTGGCGCTGGTACCGGCGAACAGTTCACGGCTGGCGGCGAAGTCGATGGCCTCCGCGCCCCAGTAGTTGTCTGGCACATCGGCAAAGTCGCGGTTGTTGTCCACGATCTTCACGGTGTCGCCGTCGAAGAGGGTCACGGCCACGCCGGTTTCGGTGGTGAGGCTGGTCTTGATGACCTCCTCGGTGCCGTCGGCCTTGACGATGACGGCCACGGTGCCGGCTGTCACATCCTCCACCGGGATCTCCACCTTGGCGGTGGTGCCGCTGGGCAGGCTCACGGTGACGGTGGGGGCGGTCTCCCGGTCGGCGGTGACGGGCACCTCCGGCATGGGCAGGGCCACGGCCTCGCCCTTCTCCTGGGCGGCGGCCACGGCGGACTGGGACAGGGTGGCCGAGCTGACCACATTGCCGTTTTCGTCCACCACAGTGACGGAGCCGGAACCATCCTTGTTGTCCACGGTGGTCTTGCTGGAGCCATCGGTGTTCTCCACCACTTCGGTCTTGTTGCCCGCTGTGTCGGTGGTAGTCGTGGTCACGGCGCCGTCGGGTTCCTCGACCACTTCGGTCTTGCTGCCGTCGGCGTCGGTGGTTGTGGTGGTGACGGTGCCGTCCTTCTTGGTCTCGATGACCTCCTTGGAGCC
>ERZ827471.1189-NODE-1189-length-16732-cov-3.555675_pt1 | contig 16732 bp, 9 predicted proteins | sample MGYA00519772_ERZ827471 | MGnify/ENA primary metagenome ERZ827471 (study PRJEB31778, sample SAMEA3449315) | human gut metagenome | biome: human gut; feature: human-associated habitat; material: faeces | place: United Kingdom | collected 2010/2012 ... | reverse complement strand
AATTATTTATTTCTGTAAATAATATCGTTTCTTCCTGGTCCGTTGGAAACCATGGTGATCGGGTATCCGATCTTCTCCTCGATGAATTCGATGTATTTTCTGCAATTCTCCGGAAGATCCTCATAGTTCTTGATTCCACGGATATCACATTTCCATCCTGGAAGCTTCTCGATCACCGGTTTTGCTTTCTCAAGTCTGGCTGTGGTCGGGAAATCTGTGGTGATCTCTCCGTCAATATCGTAAGCAACACAAACCGGGATCTCCTCCAGATATCCAAGTACGTCAAGTACTGTAAATGCCACATCTGTAGCACCCTGAAGACGGCAGCCGTATTTAGAAGCAACACAGTCATACCATCCCATACGTCTCGGACGTCCTGTAGTAGCACCGTATTCTCCGCCATCGCCACCACGTCTTCTAAGCTCATCAGCCTCTTCTCCGAAAATCTCGGAAACAAATGCACCGGCACCTACCGCACTGGAATAAGCCTTGCTTACAACAACGATCTTCTGGATCTCATATGGAGGCACACCTGCTCCGATGGCACCGTATGCAGCCAGTGTGGAAGAAGATGTAACCATTGGGTAAATACCATGGTCAGGGTCTTTCAGAGTTCCAAGCTGTCCCTCAAGAAGGATCTCCTTGCCCTCTTTCAGTGCATTATTCAGATACAAGGAAACGTCGCATACATATGGTGCAACCATTTTCTTGTATTCCATCAGCTCTGCAAAAAGCTCGTCAACATTCAGAAGCGGTTTATGATATAAGTGCTCAAGAAGAACGTTCTTAGTTTCACAAACACTTGTCAGTTTCTCCTTCAGGCGCTCCTCGTCAAAAAGCTCATTTACCTGGAAACCAATTTTTGCATATTTGTCAGAATAGAAAGGTGCGATACCGGATTTGGTGGAACCAAAGGACTTACCCCCCAGACGTTCCTCCTCATACTGATCGAACAGAATGTGGTATGGCATAACCATCTGTGCTCTGTCAGAGATCAGAATCTTCGGTGCCGGAACACCTTTGCTTACAACCTCATTGTATTCTTTGAAAAATACAGGGATATTCAGTGCAACACCGTTGCCGATCACACTTGTAGTGTGTCCGTAAAATACACCTGACGGCAGAGTGTGAAGTGCGAATTTACCATAGTCGTTTACAATAGTATGTCCCGCATTTGCACCACCCTGGAATCTAACGATAATATCAGCTTTCTCAGCGAGCATGTCGGTAATTTTACCCTTACCTTCATCTCCCCAGTTTGCTCCAACTACTGCTTTGATCATAACTCAAATTCCTCCTGTGTCTGATCTGAATTTCATAAAAAAAGAAATCAACAACCTTTTATCATACATTAATCTCAGCTGTCATTCCAAGCATTTCCTTGTGGGAAGCCAGAACCGGATTTACAACTTTTGCAATAAAGCTTTCGGTCTGCTCTTTGGCACGTCCCACATATTTCTTCGGATCCATGGTCTTCTGAAGCTCTTCCAGGGTCAGGTTAAATGCCGGATCTGCTGCGATCAACTCAAGAAGGTTGTTGTCCTTACCTTCTACCTTAACATTCCTGCCTGCTTCCATGGAAAGCTCACGGATGCGCTCATGAAGCTCCTGACGGTCTCCACCTGCTTTTACTGCGTCCATCATAATGTTCTCAGTAGCCATAAATGGCAGCTCAGCCATCATGTGTTTCTCGATAACCTTCGGATAAACCACAAGGCCATCTACAACATTCAGACACAGATCCAGGATTCCGTCAATTGCGAGGAAGCCTTCCGGTACGGAAAGACGCTTGTTGGCGGAGTCATCCAGAGTTCTCTCAAACCACTGGGTAGCAGAGGTGATGGCTGGATTCAGGGCATCTACCATCACATATCTGGAAAGGGAAGCAATACGCTCACTTCTCATTGGGTTTCTCTTATAAGCCATAGCGGAAGATCCGATCTGTGATTTCTCAAATGGCTCCTCTACTTCTTTCAGATGCTGAAGAAGACGGATATCGTTTGACATCTTGTGTGCACTTGCTGCAATTCCTGCCAGAACATTGACAACACGGGTATCAACTTTACGGGAATAGGTCTGTCCGGATACCGGATAGCATTCCTTGAATCCCATCTTGGCAGCGATCATCGGATCGATCTTGTCGATCGTCTCCTGGTCTCCTTCAAACAGTTCCAGAAAGCTTGCCTGTGTACCTGTAGTACCTTTAGAACCAAGAAGCTTAATGGTGCCAAGAACATATTCCAGATCTTCAAGATCCATCATGAATTCCTGTGTCCACAGTGTGGCACGCTTTCCAACGGTAGTTGGCTGTGCAGGCTGGAAATGGGTAAATGCAAGTGTAGGCTGATCTTTATATTTGTCAGCGAACTTGGAAAGCTCTGCAATTACGTTTACTAGTTTCTTCTGAACCAGTTTCAGAGCTTCTGTCATAACAATAATGTCTGTATTATCTCCTACATAACAGGATGTTGCTCCCAGGTGGATGATTCCCTTTGCTTTCGGGCACTGCACACCGTAAGCATATACATGGGACATAACATCGTGACGCACTTCTTTCTCACGGGCCTTGGCAACATCATAGTTGATATCGTCTGCATGAGCTTTCAGTTCATCAATCTGTTCCTGGGTGATGTTCAGTCCAAGCTCCTTCTCAGTCTCTGCCAGAGCGATCCAGAGTCTTCTCCAGGTGCGGAATTTCATATCCTGTGAAAAAATGTACTGCATTTCCTTGCTGGCATAACGCTCAGACAAAGGGCTTGTATATCTGTCTGTACTCATTCTTTCTCTCCTGTTTCTAAGTAAGTTTTTATCATTTACTTTGCGGATCAACTGTTTTTTCCACATACAAGGGGATTATATAACATCCAAAGATTTTAAGCAAGACCCTGATGGAATTTCGTGTTCACAATTTCACACTCTGAATTCCAAAAAATTTCTTTTTTGTCCTTTATCTTACAGATTTTCTGCCGCACATTTATTTCGTCTGTAGCCATACTTCCATTTCCGTATCCCGTCTCCAGGTTTTTCCGGCAGACGCATAATCCACCATCAGGAAGGTCTCTTCCCCTATGGTGACGTCAAACAGACACTGATACTTCTTTTTCAAGGTATTGGATAGCGCTTTTCTTGTATTCTCAATTTTCAAAGGTCCGTTCAGTGCTTCTTCTTTCCGGCAGTCCATAATCGTCCCTTCTTTTTCCTCCAGGCGCTTTTCTCTTGCCAGAACCAGCGGACCATATAGCACAGCCATTCTTCTGGCACTGTCGGCATCCTCCGGATTCTCCATTCCCCACAGGATTCTGGGGTTCATATCCAGATTTAATACAATCTCATCTCCATCTTTCCAGGTCCGCTTTAAGGAAAAATATTTCTCTGCTTCCGGAAGAGCGGCATCTTCATTATTTTCTGCCGTTCGCACTGTCAGCCTGCCTGTCCTGGAAAATTCAGGAATTCGAAGCTCTGTTTCGAACCAGACATCCTGAGTCATGCTCAGTTTCATACGAATTTCCCCATTTGCAGGATACTTTGTTTTTATTTCCACTTGTACGGGAACGCTGTCGATCAGAAACTCAAGTTTTCCCGGCATATACAGATTTATTCTTACCAGCCTGTCTTGCACTTCTGTCCCAAGAAGCGGGACAAGCGCTGTTCCAGCTGCTCCGATTGCAATGCAGCAGCCGCAAAAGGCCTGGTTTTCCTCCATTGCTTTAAATCCGCCCACTGCACGGCCACGTATGTTGGAACTTAATGGACTATAGCTGTCAAATGCGGGAATACAGCCATCTTTGTCTGCCGTATAACGGTCATACACCTGCCTGTAATAGGGTTCATCAAAACGGGTTTCTTCTCCACACACTGCCTTTTCAAAATTAACAGAACCATAAAGTACATTAAATGCCGTTCTCTCAATTTCATCAATATATTTGATATCTCCTGTAAAATAGTACATTCTGCGCAGCAACCTCATCCAGGTAACTGATACGCAGGTTTCCAGCATGATTCCGTCATATTTTGTACCACTCTGCATAAGACTTCCATGATTCAGCAATTCGTTTTTGCAGCCAAGGCCTCCCACTACTGTTCTCTCTGATTCCAGAAGTTTCTCTATAAAATTTTTTACAGAAATCTGCCATTTTTCTTCTTTGACAACAAGGGAATATTCCAGCAGACCTTCAAAGCAGGACATTAACTCATAGGCTTTTACAACCGGATATTCATAAGGATACAATTCATTCTGATAAGCAGCTTCAAAAATGTTAAATTCCCGGGCTCCACCGCAATCTACAATATAAGCTGCAAAGTCCAGATACTTTTTTTCATGCACAATGCGGTACAGCAGAACCACCGGCTCCAGAATAGAGCTGGAATTGATTCCCTGCCAGATATCAGAAGTTTCTGTAATCTTCTTTTTTCCAGATTCCTTTCCTACATGCGCCATAATATAATCCAGATGTCTTTCTGCTGACTGGATCACTTTTCTTTTTTTCTCTTCTTCTCTGCAGATATTATAATAACTGATCAGCCCCATAAGTACATATTTCCTGCCCCACATATCCCATCCCTGGAATTCTGCTTCTTTGCTGTATGTGGAAATTCTGCCTTCCCCATCCTGATAAAAAAGAAGCTGATCCACAGACTCTGTGAGAATTTCATATAATTCTTCATCCCTGGTATAGAGGTAGGTCTCACATGCACCACGCATAAGCTTCCCCCAGTATTCCCCTCTCCAGCCAAGATCCCCATCATCTGGGCAGTTGGCAAACTGATCTGCTGTCAGTTTCCATAGGCTTCTGTTTTTCAGCTGCTCTTTTTCTACAAAACGCGCTGCTGCGTCTGCAATTCCGTTGTATTTCATTTTCATTATATTCTCCTTTATTTGGTTAAAAAGAGCCGTGAAAACTTTCACGGCTCTTAGATTTTTATGGCTATATTTATTTAAATGTTTCTGCTGCTGCCTTTGCATCCTCAAAGTTTGCCTGAACTTCTTCCAATACCTGATCATATCCCATTGCATTGATATCACTGATCATCTTTTCTCTCTGAGCTGCAAAAGCATCATCATCCTCGCAGGTAATAATTTTGGCAATATTTGCCTGTACATACTCGGATGCCTTGTTGCCAATTCTTGTAGCTTCATCAGATATAGGCTGCATTAAAGTTGCTGCCAGACCAACTGCCGGATCTTCATTATTTGTTTTTAATTTTCCTTCATCAACCAGCTGTTTATAAACCTCTCCCGGATACTGTGCTTTTCCGTCAGTATAATAATTGCAGAAATCCTTATCTATCTCTGTAACACTAGATAAAACATATTTCTTAGAAAGAGTTAAATCTACCGGTTCTCCATCTGCACACTGATTGGTTTCCCATAAAGGTGATAACCATTTATACTTGCCAATTCCCTGTACACCGTCAGTTGTATAGCCAGAATACTCTTTATCATTGCTGGTAAAGTTTTCAAGGCGCTTTCCGATCAGTTCCGGTTCTCCATCCACAACATCCCAGTCTTCGCCAGGAACTCCTGTACGTACCAGTCTTGCGCCTTCATCAGAGGTCATGAATTCAATCAGTTCCATTGCACGTTCCGGATATTCACAGTTCGCACTGATTACAAGTGCATTCGCAGCCTGATATCCTAACGGATTTGCATATGGATAAATCTGCATTGCATATGGGAAAGTACCAGGAATCATATACATTGCTGCATCTTCACCGCAGATATTTTTATCCGGCTGTGTCCAGTTATAATTACATACCAGAACCTCTCCGTTTTTAATTTTGTCATCATACTGACTGTTTTTCATGGTAAATGCTTCCGGATCCATAATGCCCATCCGATAAGCCTTGTTATAGAAGGAAAGAGCTTTCCACAATGGTCCGTCTTCTACCGTAAACATATCTTCAAATTCACCGGTTTCATTGTTTATGAACTGATTATTTCCTGAATTTGTATAGCCCATATCAAATGGGTAACTGATCATATAAGGCCAGATTCCCCAGTCAGACCAGCCAGACAATGCATAAACCTTCTTGCCGTCTGCTGTCGTCGGATGTGCATCTACCATCTGTTTTAAAACATCCAGATATTTGTCTTCAGTGCTGACATCCGGATATCCTAATTCCTTATAATAATCCCATCTTGTAAAAAATCCTACAAAGCCATTCTTATTTGGCAGATCTTTATTCTCTGTCTGAACATTTGTCGGAATAAAATAAGTACTTCCTCCGCCAATAATATCTTTTGAATACTTTAATGCATCCGGAAGTTTTTCTTTCAGATTATCTCCATTTTCTGCAAGCCAGTCATCCATGGCCCATAACGATCCTGCATCGATCAGATTTTTAACATCAATATCTCCGTTATGAAGTTCTACAATATCCGGAAGATCTCCACCGGAAGCCATCACTTTTAATCGATCTGTACTTACATTTGTATATTCCAGTACGATTCCCAGTTTTTCCTTAATATAGCGTCCTACTGCATCGTCTGTGGAAATGCCGTCCATTCCTGTTTCTCCCATGACTCTGAGAGTAATTACTTCCTTTTCTTCCCCTTCCTCAGCCTGCACTGCCAGGGCTCCGTTGCTTACCATAATTCCCCCAACCATCGCAGCACATAAGGTTGCAGATGTAACCTTTTTCCATAAATTCCTTCTCATTTCCTACCTCCTGTTTTCTTTTTTGGTGTTGCGCCGTGTTTTGTTTCTGTAAAAAGGATACCAAAAACAGAACACATCTTCCAGAAACAACCTTCCGATTTTTGGCATAATTCTATGCACATCTTATCCCCGTCACATTCCTGGTTTATGGAAAAAAGCCACGATTTTTATAACTATTTTACCATTTTTCTTCTTCATAAGGAATCCGGACCAGTACCTGGAAACCGTTCTCATTATCACTGCCAATTTCCACTCCGTTTTCCATGTCATAAAGAAGCTTGATTCTCTGATATATGTTTCTGAGCCCAATATGTCTGCCGTCATCCTCCATATTCAGACTTGCACGGAGCTTCTCACAGTTTTCCCTGCTTATTCCAATTCCATTGTCATATACGCATAATTCCAGGCAGTCCCTGGTTTTATACTCTTTTCTTTTCCATTTTACGTATATCTGGAATTTTTTATGCTCCTGCATTTCTTTTTCTGCCAGACCATGAAAAAAAGAATTCTCCACAAGCGGCTGCAAAATAAATTTCGGCACCATAGCAGACATAAGTGAACTGTCTGCTTCTATACCAAGCACTGTTTTTTCACCGTATCTGTAATTCATGATCCTGCAGTAATTTTTGATATAAGTAAGTTCTTCCTCTACTGACCACTTGTTGCGTGTATCCCTGAAAATCGGCTGAACCATTTCCGCCAGTGCATCCATACAGTCCACAATATCATTTTCGCCTTTCACAATTGCCATCCATTTCACTGTATTCAGCGTATTATACAAAAAATGAGGATTGATCTGGGACTTCAGTGCGCGGATCTGTGCATCTCTTTTTGATTTTTCATTTTCCACATTTTTGCGGATCAGACTTGATATTTCCAGTGTCATTTTATTATAGCTGTTCACCAGAAGAGAGAACTCATCCCCATTCTCATGGTCTTGTTCCAAAACAATGCCGAACTGCCCGTTTTGTACCATTTTCAGCGCATCTATCACCTTTACAAAGGGCGTTGTCATATATTTCACCCAGAATACAAGAAATAAAATTGAAATGGTTACCGAAGCGACAATTGCCAGAATAAAAATTTCCTGAACATCCTGGATGTCTCCTAATATTTCAGATATTGGAGTTTCATTTACCAATGTCCAATTACAAAAGCCCACCGGATAACACAGGATCAGATTTTTACCGGATTCAAATATTTTTGGGGCAGCTTCTGGCTGCAGCATTAAATTTTCTTTTTCATCCCCTATCCCATATACATTTGTTTCTGAAACAGTCCTTCCAAACTGGTCGATCATATAGGTTTCCTCTGACCAGCCTCCATCTTGTGAAATTGAATTGTAATAGCTTACAAAATGTTCCAGATCCACATTCAACACAAGCCAGCCATATTTTTCTCCCCGGAAAATAGGCCTGCACACGCTCACATAATTCAACAGTTTCTGGTTATCCCTGTCATTTTCCACAAAATCACTGCTGTTATAGCCTCCATACCAGATTGGTTTTTTCTGTGGAACTGCGTTCCGGTTTTTCAGTCTCTCTGTGTAGAATTTCCCCCTTTTCTCACTGTTTTCAGAGGTAATGTTCCAGTTTCCGTCAGCAAATAAGGTTACATCTTCCGCATTATAAAAAACAATGGAATCAATAAAGCTGTACTCTGCCAGAATCGTGTCTGTCATGCTGAAAAAATCAATTCTTTGCTCTATCATGCTAGTTTGAGAGCCATGGGATACTACCAGACTTGCCAGATCGGAACCATTTAAAACACGAAGGGCAACCTGGTCAACTTCTCTTCCAAATGTATCCAGGTTCTGTTCCAGCTGCTTATAAGATCTTAGAAGTTCCGTTTCTGTACGTGTTCTTAAGGCTCCCTTCACTCCCATATAAAGACCTATAAAGCTTATAATGATCACAAGCAGAAAGCTAAGGGATACTGCTATTATCATTTTTCCAAAAACACTTTTATAAAATGGAATTTTTACTGTATCATCTTTTTTCATAAAATATTCCGCTTTCTGAAGCTGCCTGGATTCTTTCCGGAAACCTTCCGAAATATCTTGCTGAAATAGCTGTCGTCCCCAAAGCCAGTGAGTTCTGCTACTTCATGGGTTCTAAGATCGGTTGTGGCAAACAGCTCCTTGGCCTTTTCTACTCTCTGTTCTGTAATATAATCCACGAAGCCTACCTGCATTTCCTTTTTCCACATGCTGCTGAAATAGTTAGGACTTAAACATACAATTTCCGCAACCTGGTTCAAGGTAAGCTTGTCTGCCAGATGCTGGTCTATGTACTCTTTTGCTTTATAGATTTCAATACTTAACTGTTTCAAGTTCTGTGCTTTCTGATCTTCTTTCTGTTTTTCTGTTTCATTCTTCTTACATTCCTGGTACCTGTCGGAAAGCTCTGTCCAGGAACGTCCCACACCGCTGATTTTCCAGCAGACCTGCGCCATAATATGTTCCCGCAATACCCGGGCAATTTCCTTCAGGATCGTTTTCGTTTTCTGGTTATCCTCTTCCGTTTCTTCAATTAAAAGAAGATAATTTTTTTCATTCTCCCGGATCAGTTCTCCATTTTTATATTTTCCCAGTATTTCCTCTGTCATATTAAAGATCAGGAATTGGATCAAAGCTCCTTGTTCGTCTTTTGTTTTTTCACATACCTCTTTATAATTTGCAATTTCCATCCTGCAGATTCGGTATGATTTTTCCGAAACCTGAAAATCAAGCTTTTTTAACTGTTCCCGAAAAGTATTTTCATTAATCTGGTGATAAAAAACATACTGCCCGAATAAATCTGATTTATCCTGCACTGCTTTTGTTTCATTTTTGGAATCGGGATTCTTCTGTTCCAGTTCTTTACAGACCTTCTCCATTGCTTTTTCAATCTCATCAGGTTTCATTTTTAGTTTTAAAATATAATCAGACACCCCTAGCTTCATAGCTCTCATCAGATAAGAAAATTCTTCATAACAGGTCAGTAGGACAATCCTGGTGCTCTGATCCTGTTCCCGTATTTTTTCGATCAGTTCCAGTCCGTCCATAACCGGCATTTTAATATCTGTCATAACAATATCCGGTTTTTCTTTCTCGTATATTTCCAGGGCTTCTTTTCCATTGGAAGCATCTCCAATTACATCCAGCCCCAGTTTTTCCCAGTTCACCATGGACCTTAATCCACATCTTACCAGCACTTCATCTTCCACAATAAGAATTTTTCGTCTTGTCATTTGCTCTCATTCCCACCCATACATTTTTTAACACAAATACCCCCTGCGTCAAATGATCTGTTCGTGGAACACTGCCAGCCAATCACCTGACCAAGGGGGTTGTGCGAAAATATCAACATTGCCAGTAGCAAAAAATATTTTGACACTATACTATTATATAATACCTCAATGAATATTACAATTTCATGTTTTTATCTGTTATTTTTTTGATTTTTTATACAAAATTAATCAATTTTCAAAATAAGCTCCAATACGCGTCTTGCACTCTGTTCCAGTTCCTGTCGACCGAGCAATCCCATTTCCATAGCTTTTTTCACACGCTCCGGATACCCTGTTGCCATTTTAAGGTCATTTCCAGCCTTTATTTCTTTATAATGCTCTCCACATGTCCACCAGTCTGTTGTAACCATACCCTGAAATCCCCACTCACCACGCAAAATATCTGTCAAAAGCTCATAGCTCTCTGAAGTACGGTGTCCGTTAACAGCATTGTAAGAGGACATGATCGTCCAAGGCTGTGCTTCTTTTACAATAATCTCAAAGCCCTTCAGATAAATTTCACGAAGTGCACGCTCCGATACCCTGGAATCACTATTTTTCCTGTTTGTTTCTTTGTTGTTTGCTGTAAAATGCTTTACAGATGCTGCAATATGCTGTGACTGAATCCCCTTTACCATAGCGGCACCCATTTTTCCAGCAATCAGCGGATCCTCGGAATAATATTCAAAATTTCTTCCACACATAGGGTTTCTGTGAATATTTACAGCTGGTGTCAGCCATACAGCAAGATTATTTTCCTTTACCTCCTTCGCGCCTGCCTTTCCGACCTGCCATACAAGTGCCGGATTCCAGGTACATGCCAGAAGCGTTGCACATGGCCAGGCTGTTGTATTCACAGTACATCCGATATTAAGGCGTAGTCCTGCTGGTCCATCTGCAGTCATTACTGAAGGGACCCCGTACTCAGGAAGATTTCCTAATCCGAATGTATTTGCAACACCTGTATTTGGCTGTCCGCCGAGAAGATGAAGCAGTTCCTTATCACTTAACTGTGCCATAAACTCATCCAATGAAAGCTTTCCTTCAGCTACATCAATGAACTGTTTTCTTCCACAATTATCAAACCATTTTCGACGGGAACACCAGCGCACTTCTGGCACAATACAATCCTCTTCTTCCGTTTTCAGTTTTTCAAATGCACATTCATTCATATCATTGCATTCATACTGAGGAAGCATTTCAAAGGTACCATCAGAAAGCATACGCTCTTTCAGACTTGTTGGAACCAAATGCGCTGATAGCTGTTTTACAATTATATTTTCTGTAAGCTCGAATGTATAAGCGGCTTCTTCTGTATCCCTTACAGAGATTCCAATGTAAAATCTGTAAATTCCTTTTTCCAGAATATAGGCTGACTTCTGAATTTTCCCGAGATCATCATAGGAAGCCATGTCCGCTTTTTCAAATGACAGATAAACTACCTGTGTTTCTCCAGGCTGAAGCAGACGGGTTTTTTCAAAAGCAGCAAGCCGGAGTGCCGGATTACCAAGAAGACCCTGTGGTCCGTTAAAGTAAAGCTGTACCACTTCTTTTCCTGCCATGTTCCCTGTATTGGTCACGTGAACTTCTGCAAAAATATGTTTTGAAGTTTCCCATACAGAATCTGTATGCACTCTGAAATCAGTATAGGAAAGCCCATATCCAAAGGGATATATAACCTTTTCCTTTGCACCTGGAATCGTCTCAAAATAACGGTATCCTACATAAATATCTTCTGTATAATTTACATAGTCACAGGATTCATGAAAATTTTCAGTTGATGGATAATCATCTAAGGAAGCTGCAAATGTATCAGTCAGCTTGCCAGACGGATTTCCTTTTCCCAGAAGAAGCTCTGCCATGGCCAGCCCTCCTTCCATTCCCCCCTGCCAGCCAAGAAGGGCGGCTGAAATCCGGTCATCATTTTTTATCCAGGAAACATCTACAATTCCACCGACATTCAGAACCACTGCAATACGGTTAAACCGTTCTTTCACCATGTTCAACATTGCCTTTTCATTCTCTGTCAGAAAATAATCTCCCTCTGGAAAGGCTTTCGCAATCAGTTTTGCCATGTAGTTATCTTCCAGCTCTTCCCTTGACATTTCGCTTAACTGACTATCAAGGCTGGAGCGATCCCAGCCTTCTGATGAAAAACGGCTTATTACAACAATTGCCACATCTGCAAATGCTTTTGCACCGTCAGCAAGTCCTTTTGGAAGTTCAGGTTCTATTGTCATACCTGGCATTGCACCTTGCCTATACTGTTCCTGAACATTTTCTCTGTAAAATTCTGCCAGGGGTTCATAAAGCATAACTGCATTTCCTTGCATTTTAAACCCATCATAAAGGTTATGCACGTAGGAAACCGCAACATCACCACTTCCTCCACCGCCTTTTACATAATCAAAACTTCCTTTCCCAAACAGTGCAAGTCTGGTTCCTTCTGCAAGAGGCAGAAGCTTTTTCTCATTTTTCAACAGCACCATACCTTCTTTTGCAGCTTCCTTTGAAAGTCTGATATGCTCCTTACATTCCGTCACACGTCTTTTTTCCTCTAATGGAAGATTGGGTTGAAATCCAACACGTGTCCATTTTCTCATTTTATGTATTCTCCTGTCATATTCATATATTTATTTCTGTAAGGCTTGAACGTTTTTACTCTTAATCTTCAATGGCAGCTTTTCTTGAAAAAATAGCATGAATAATTTCCGGATCAAATTTCGGCTGTCTGTCATACGTATACAGTCCGTTTTGTTCCTGTTCCACATCTGTAAGCTGCGTATAGCAAAGTGCAAACATGTTCTCATTATCCAGTAAAACATCTGTAAGCTCTTTCAGACGTTTCATGTATGCTTCCGGTGAATCCGGCGTATTTCCATATCCCCAGGCATCCTTGCTCAAAGACCAGCCAATGCCGCCATATTCGCTGACAAAGAAGGGAATTTTTCCATTATATGTCTGCCGTTCTTCAAATGCCGCACGGAAATCAAGCCTGTTTGATTTTCCAACCTCTTTGTAATGCTCTGCAAAAATCTCCGGATCCTGTTCATAATCATGCAAATCATAAATATCGGTGAGCACATGATAATTTCCGCTGGTGTCAATACAGGGCCGGGTTGGATCCGCTGCTTTCGTTGCCTTATAAACTGTGGCAAGAAGCTCATCAAACTGTTTTCTTCCTTTTTCATCCCAGGTTTCATTAAACGGACACCATCCAATAATCGCAGGATGGTTAAAATCACGGTCAATCTCTTCCAGCCACTCTGGAAGGATTCCGTAAATGCTGTCTGCATAAGAGTGATCCAGTCCCCAGTTGGGATACTCTCCCCAGACGATATACCCCAGCCTGTCACAGTGATACAGGAAACGCTCTTCAAATACTTTTTCATGAAGGCGGGCACCGTTAAATCCCATTGCCAGGGATCGTTTTATATCCTTTTCCAGTTCTTCATCAGAAGGTGCTGTGTAAATTCCATCCGGATAAAAGCCCTGATCCAGAATGAGACGCTGAAATACAGATTTTCCGTTGAGCAGAAACTTTTTGTCTGTAAGCTGTATGGAGCGCAGTCCAAAATAACTTGTCACCTGATCTTCTCCATAGCTTAAGGCAAGGTCATAAAGATCTCCCTTTCCAACCTGCCATAAATGCTTTTCTGCCAGCTTCACCACTGCCACTGCTGTTCCGCCATCTGAGCTCACTGTAGCCTCTCCCATTGCCTTTCCCTTGTAGGACGCTTTTACCGCAAAGGTTCCTGCTCCCTGAAGCTCTGCAAAAACAGTAATTGTTCCATTGTTTATGTCCCCATAATATTTTGTTTTTATAATGTGTGTGTCAGGAACAAATTCCAGCCATACGGTCTGCCAGATACCTGTTGTTCTGGTATAATAACAGCTGTAAGACTCATAATGGGTGCTCTGTTTTCCGGACGGAATCAAGTGGGAACGGGTGTCATCTTCCACATGAATTGTGATCACATTTTTTCCGGCAAAAAGATACCTTGTAATATCCACAGAGAAAGAAACATATCCCCCTTTATGAGTGCCACATTTCTGTCCGTTCACATATATTGTGGTAAAATAATCTGCCGCGCCGCAATGCAGAATCACAAGATTTGATAACTGGGCTTCTGTAATTTCAATTTCTCTCCGATACCATACAGAATTCATGAAATCCGTGTAGCCAATCCCGGACAGCTTACTTTCCGGGCAAAAAGGCACCTGGATTTTTTTTGAAAGGTCTGCTTCCGGCTTGTAAAGCTCCCGTGCTTCTCCACTTCCGCCATGATCAATTTCAAAATCCCAGCTTCCATTTAAATTCAACCAATTTTCACGCATAAACTGTGGTTTTGGATGTTCGGTTCTGTAAATCATCTTTTCTCTCCCTTTATTTTTTTTCAAATAGGCGTTTGCGGAACGCCACAAGCCGCATAAACACGGCATTTTTTTACTACCCCAAAAAACAAATAACCCCTCACTGGATACGGTATAATAGAATTGTCGAGGAACTATAAACCATACACCAAGAAAGGAGTTATTCTAACATCTATGATACCATATAAACAGCTTTCTTTGGCAGATATTTTTACAGATTGCCAGGAAAAATTTTAAAATGACAAACCTGCGTTTTTATCCCTATTAGAAACCTCAGATACAGGCTATTTCTTTATGATCTCTACCTCAAAAGGTTTCAAAATTTCCTGTCTGGACACCGTTTCCCCCGTCAAAAGGTTTTGCATTCCTGCAAAACACTGAGGAACCACAGTCTCTTCCTTACTGAAATTTATTAGGAAATAAAAGGTATTTTCCTTGGTTTTCCGTACTGTCACTTCAAGGGATGTCCGCTCATCTACTAAGCTTTTGACTGCTGCTTCCTTAACTATGCAGCCCATCATCCTTGTAAACGCACAGTCCTCTGGCTGAGTCCCCCAATAATAAACAGTACCTTTTCCATAACTGTTTTTGGTGACAGCAGGTGTACCCGCATAAAAATTGCTGCTGTAATCAGCCATGCTCTCGGCCCCTTCCAGATGAATCAAGTCACATAGCATTGTGCTGGTAAACTCTGTACCATCTTTAAATTTTACAGAATTTTTCTGCTCTGGAGCCAATGCGTCAATCTCCTCCACCCAAATTCCAGCCAAGTCCCTGAGGGGTCCTGGATAGCCGCCAAGATATACATTGTCTGATTCACCTACGATACCGCTCATAAAGCCGGTCACTAATACACCACCTTTCTTTACGAAGGCTTCAAGCGCTTCCTTGACACCCTGATGAACCATATAAAGCACCGGCGCAACGATCAGCTTATATTTTGAAAAATCTGCATCCCTTGGGATCATGTCAACAGCTATGTTTTTTCATAAAAGAACTTATAATGCCTATGAATCTGATCCACATATTTTAAATCTTTATGGGGTCCGCTTGTAAATTCCAATGCCCAATAATTATCCCAGTCAAACAATATCCCGACATCAGCCGGATTTGCTGTCCCCAGGATCTGATCTCCCAGCTCTTCTAACTCTGTCCCTAGTTGTGTGACCTCACGGAACACCCTGGTATTATCTGTTCCTGCATGGGCAATGACTGCTCCATGGAATTTTTCACATCCGCCAACACTGCGGCGGAGCTGGAAAAATTGTATCGTATCCGCCCCATGTGCGATCGCCTGATAGCTCTGTGCCCTCATCTGCCCCGGTTTTTTCAATGAATTGTAAGGTTGCCAATTCTGCTGGCTTGGTGTCTGCTCCATCAGCATGAAGGGCTGCTGCTTTAAGCCCCGCATGAGGTCATGCTGCATCGCCGTCAGACTTACCGGCGTATCATAAGATGGATAGTTATCCCAGGATACGACGTCCATCTCCTTTGCCCATTTGAAATAATCCAGCTGCTTAAACGTTCCCATTAGATTTGTTGTAACCGGAGTCTTTTGATCCACGCTGCGGATAGCGTTCCGCTCCATCTTGAAATTTTCCAGCATACTATCCGAATTAAAACGGGCATAGTCAATGGAAATGCCGGCGAACGCTGTGCCGCTGCACCACTCGAGACCTTCGCCAAGAGCGTTTGGCAGCACAATTTCCTCCCAGTCATAGAGGGTGTGCCCCCAAAATTCTGTATTCCATGCCTCATTCAGTGCTTTCAGCGTCCCGTACTTTTTCCGAAGCCAGACACGGAAGGCTTTTTCGCAATTTTCACAGTAACACTCACCGCTATATTCATTATTTATGTGCCAGCACACCACACTGTCCAGATGTCCATACCTTTTTGCAAGCTTTTGAGCCAGTTTTGCCGCGTATCTCTGGTAAACAGGGCTATTTGGGCATGCATTTTGCCTCTGTCCAAACTTGTGGTGCCTTCCCGCATAGTCCGTCCTTGCCACCTCCGGATATTTCCGAAACATCCAGGCCGGCATTGCCGCGGTTGAAGTTGCAAGGACAATGTCTTTATGGTTTTTTCCCAGCATTTCAATGACCTTGTCCAGTTCCTCAAAATCATACCGTTCTTCTGACGGCTGGAGCTTTGCCCAGGAAAATACATTGACTGTTGCGCTGTTTATCCGAGCTTTATCGAAAAGTTCCATATCTTCTTTCCAGACTGCTTCCGGCCATTGGTTCGGGTTGTAATCCCCGCCATATAGGATATGCTTAAAATCTGCTTTCATATTTTTATTCCCTTCTTTTGTTTATTCTTTTAGGCGTTTGCGAAACGTCACAAGCCGCATAAACACGGCATTTTTTTATTACAAAAAAAACAAATAACCCCTCACTGGATACGGTATAATAGAATTGTCGAGGAACTAT
>ERZ827471.1180-NODE-1180-length-16856-cov-2.858104_pt1 | contig 16856 bp, 18 predicted proteins | sample MGYA00519772_ERZ827471 | MGnify/ENA primary metagenome ERZ827471 (study PRJEB31778, sample SAMEA3449315) | human gut metagenome | biome: human gut; feature: human-associated habitat; material: faeces | place: United Kingdom | collected 2010/2012 ... | reverse complement strand
TCTGCAGAGAAAAGCACAAATTCTACAACAGAATTTGTTAAAATGGTTGTAGAATCGCAATAATAAATCGGAATTTACAGCATATACGCCTTTGCAACTTCATTTAAGCTGTTTTTCTTCCCAAAATGCTGTAAAATCAGCACAAAGGGCTAAGAAAATACAGCATGAGGCCGGCCGCGACGGCAGAGACAGCAGCTTGCGGCAACAGAAACAGCAATTTGCAGCGACCACCGAGGGCTACCGCCGAGAGGAAAGGCTCATTGAACCGCTACGGCCGCTGCCTGTCTGGTTTGTGGTATAATTATTAAAACAGAATATAATCTAATAAATACCGTAAGCTCTGCCAAAACTCTGCGGAGCTTGTGCTGTAATTTGAATCAGCATCGAATTTTTTCCTACCGATAACGGGCTCTTTTTTATCGCTATAAATAAGAAATCATTGACCCCGCTTCAACAAAAATGAGAGGTAATGCTATGGATAAGAAATATTACTACAGAATGCTCGGCATAACGAGAAGCAATCCTACACAACAGCAGATAAGAGAAGCATACGACCAGCGCATGGCTAAGCTGAACTCTTCCGACTATGAGGATGACCGTCAGTATGCCCGCAAGAAGATGAAAGAGGCCACCATGGCTTACAGAGTTCTTACCGGAGCGGCCCCTTCTGTAACAAAAAAGCAGAAGCGGGATTATTTTGAGAAATTCAAAGACGCCATGGAAAGCCGGGAGGGTAATGAGACGGCTGACAGCTCGGAATTTGACGAGGGCATGGCTCAATACAAGAGATCCAGGGAGAGAGAAGAAAGAGCCTCCGAACGAGGCTATGAGAGAGCAAGACAGGAAAAAACCGCATACCATTCATCAGGGAGAAATCTGTCGGGGAATTTCCAGAATATAACGAACTCCGGAAATAAGAAGACTATGATAGGCATAATCATTGCGGCCGCGGTGGTCATCATCATAGGCGCAGGAGTATTGTTTGGAAACCTGGCCGATTACCTGTCGGAAAAATTATCTTCATATGAACCGGGATACGATTACGAAGAAGAATACAACTATACCCTGAGCGACTATGAAATGGAACAGATAGATACCATAGGATCCCAATACAGAGAAGAAAATTACTATGAAATGCTGGATCTTTCTGCCGCTTCCCAGAACACCGCTTATATAGACTGGACTGAGGGATCAGGCGAATACGGCGGCGATGATATGTTCAACGGCATATTCAATGTCGTCTACGATATGGGCATATATGACTTATCGAGCTTCTTTGACTATATAACTGGAGAGAAAGACTATTACTTTAATTACGATGACAGGGACTGCGCAGAGACATTGATAGAGTGGATGGGAGCGCCTGAGTTTGTGGATGTGGCAGGAGCCGTAAACATGTATACCGATACTCCGATACTGAGCCTCAGCGACTATCTGGAATACTTAGATAACATAATAGCAGAAAACGCATATTGAGAAGGTGAACTTGGATGACAGAGAATACAGTGTTTGACATCGCTCCGATCAAGTATTCGGAGAGCGGCCTTGCAGTCCTCGACCAGACCAGACTGCCGGGAGAAGAAATATATATAAAAATAGAAAATAAAGAGGATATATGGGAGGCTATATATCACCTCAAAGTAAGGGGAGCTCCGGCTATAGGCGTGGCTGCTTCGTATGGACTGTGCATAGAGGCCGGACGCTTCGAAGGCGATTCTATCAGCGAATTCATAAGATTTACTAAAGAGGCTGCCGCTTATATACAGACCGCAAGGCCTACGGCAGTGAATTTATCTTGGGCGATGAAGCGTCTTTCTATGGGGCTGGAAAATGCAGGCGCGGCGACTCCTGAGGAAGGCAAGGAATGGCTCCTTAAGGAAGCGGAGGCTATACACAGAGAAGATATAGCTGCCTGCAAAGCCATGGGACAGTACGGGCTGTCTCTTCTCAGGCCGGGAATGGGTATATTGACTCACTGCAATGCCGGGACTATAGCCACGGCCAAATATGGAACCTGCCTGGCTCCCATATATCTGGGGCAGGAGCAGGGATATGATTTCCGGGTGTTTGCCGACGAGACAAGACCGCTGCTGCAGGGAGCCAGACTTACTTGCTGGGAACTGAACAAGGCGGGAGTAGATGTGACGCTGATATGTGATAATATGGCGTCTTCTGTAATGAAAAAGGGATGGATAGACGCCGTAGTGGTAGGCTGTGACAGGATGGCGGCCAACGGGGACGGCGCCAACAAGATAGGCACCTCTGCGGTGGCTATCTTAGCTAAAGAATACGGCATACCGTTCTACATGTACGTCCCTACATCTACTATAGATATGCAGACTCCCTGCGGAGACGATATACAGATTGAACTTCGCGGAGGCGAGGAGATATACAAGATGTGGTACGAAAAACCCATGGCTCCGGAGGGGGTCAAGACATATAATCCATCCTTTGACGTGACAGATCATAAATACATCACGGCCGTGATTACAGAAAAGGGGATCATAAGACCTCCTTACGACCGCAATCTAAAACTGCTGATGACAAAGTAAGGTGGCACATTACATGGAAAACTCACAAAGTAAGACGGGATTCATAGCTAAATATGCAAAGATAACTACGGTGATCGCAGTGGTGTTCGGAGCCACATCGGGAATTTTCGGATCGCTCACCGGGGCCAGCTCCATGGCCATAGGCTTTTGGCGGCTTACCATTGCTCTGCCGTTTTTCATCATACCGGTGGCGGTAAACGGCGAAAAGAGGGCAAAGCTTAAAGCTATAAGCGCAGCAGATTGTTTATGGTGTTTTGCAGGAGGCGCTTTTCTTTTCGGCCATTTTTTCTCGTGGTTCAATGCGGTTAAGCTCACCAACATAGCCAGCGCTTCGGTGCTTGCTGCTCTTCACCCTCTCGTGGTTTTGCTGGTCACCGTCTTCGTCTATCATAAAAAAGTAGGCTTTAAATCGGTAGCCGCCATAATCGTGGCTCTGATAGGAGGCGCTGTCATAGCTTTTTCCGGAGCAGGGTCTTTTGCCGGCGGAGATCTTAAAGGAGATATATTCGCATTTTTAGCGGCTATGTTCATGGGCTTGTATTTTTCCGTAGGCGACAGCGTGCGGAAAAGAGTAGACGGAGGACTGTATGTCCTGCTGGTCTTTACTTCATGCTGGATATGTTTTGCCGTAGGTTCTGCCGCGACAGGTACGCAGCTTTTGGGCTATGGGCTTATGGATTATGTGTATATAGTCATAATGGCGGTAGTCTGCCAGATCGGAGCTCACGCAGTTTTCAATATGTGTATAGGACATGTGAGTTCGCTTTACGTTTCCACCTGGGAGGCGGGAGAACCGGTATTTGCCACCGCGATGGCTTTAATATTCTTAGGACAGGTGCCCCGTACATACGAGATAATAGGCTGCATAATAGTAGTGTGCGCACTGTTGTACTATAACAGGCAGGAGAGCAAGAATGAGTTATAAAGTAAAACTTCAGACATTTGAGGGGCCCTTTGATCTTCTGGTATATCTCATAGAGAATGCTCAGATGAGCATCTATGATATAGAAATAAAGAGCATAACCGGGCAGTACCTCGAGTATATAAAAGCCATGCAGGAAATGGATATCGCTGTGGCTACAGAATTCATGGTGCTGGCCTCTTCTCTCATCGAGATCAAATCCAAGATGATCCTGCCTCGCATCAGCGAATCGGGAGAAAACATGATAGAAGAAGATCCAAGACGCGAATTAGTGGCAAGGCTCATAGAATATAAGAAGTTCAAGCAGGCCGCAATGATACTGCAGGAGCAGGAGGAAGCGGCGGAAAGTATATTTGAAAAGCCCAGAGAAGATATTTCCGAGTATCTGGACAAGCCCGACGAGTATCTCAGCCTCGATCTTAAACAGTTCGCCGCGGCTTTCGCTTCTTTCATAGAAAAGAAGCAGAGGATAGAGGCCGTCCGCAAGCAGTATACCAGGATACAGAGGGAAAGAGCCACCACAGAAAACAGGATATCATATATAGCTTCCAAGATACGCCAAAAAATAGGAAAGATCTTTGATTTCCGGGAACTGATACCGGATAAGAAAGATAGATACGATGTGGTGGTGTCATTCATATCCGTCCTGGAGATGGCAAAAGAAAGGGTAGTCAACGTGCGCCAGAAAGTCACCTACGGGAATATAGAGATAGAATCAGGAGAGAGAATAAACGAAGGAGACGTCAGATATGAGCAGTAAGAAAACTATCAAATCCGCCTTTGAATCCATGATGTTCACCTGGGGCGAACCGCTGGAGGCTAAGGTGGCGGCAGAGGTTTTCAATATAAGCAGGCAGGAGGCCGTAGAATACTTCGAAGAACTTAAGGAAGAGTATGAGCAGGAAGGGCGCGGCATAGTGATCAGGCGTATAAATCAGTCTTTTCAGTTTGTGACCAGAGAAGAGAACGCCGATTATATCAGGGCGCTTTGTACTCCGGTAAAGACGAAGAAACTTTCCCAGTCAGCTCTCGAGGTGCTGGCCATAGTGGCCTATAAACAGCCGGTGACCAAAGGAGAGATCGAAGCCATAAGAGGAATAAGATGCGACAGGGTTATGGACGGACTGATGAAAAAAGATCTGGTCTGCGAAAGAGGCAGGGCGGATACGGTGGGTCGCCCCATACTATACTGTACAACAGATACTTTTTTAAAGAACTTCGGCTTTTCTTCCATCAAAGATCTGCCTGAAATAGATGATATCGACAGCATCGCCGGAGGAATCGCAGAAGATGTGGAAGAAGAAGCGCCGTTTGCAGATGACGGACAGATGCAGATAGAGATCTGACAATCACCGGAAGTCAGCTTGGATTTTAAAAGCCCAAGCCCTATGGCATTAAACAGGAATATAACTCCCTCAAAGCAGTAAAATGCTATGAGGGAGTTTTTTATGAGTAAAAAGTTTAAAATCATACTTATATCATGTCTGTGCCTCGGAATTTTCGGAGGATTTTCTGAGTTCTTCGGTCCGTCTCTTTATGTGGATGAGGAAAGCGTACTGGAGGGAAAAGATTATACGAGAGCCGCCGGGGACGGAGATGATCAGGGAGTCAGAGCGCCGACAGTTGCAGCAGAGGGAGCCATACTCATAGACGGAAAGAGCGGAGATACCATTTACGAGAAGGACGCCGATAAAAAGCTTTATCCGGCCAGCACCACGAAGATAATGACCGCCCTGGTAGCGCTGGAGATAATAGATGAGATAGGAGCCGATCTCAGCTCGGAGGTCATCGTTCCGGCAGAAGCAGCAGGCGCTGAAGGTTCGTCGGTGTATTTAAAGGCAGGGGAGAAAGTCACTCTAAAGGAACTCATGTACGGAATGATGCTGCAGTCGGGAAACGACGCGGCGCAGGCGGTAGCCATATGCTGCGGAGGAACTCTCGATGAATTTGTATCAAGAATGAACCTTAAAGCTCAGGAACTCGGCTGCGCGTCTACGCATTTTATGAACCCCAGCGGCCTCTTTGACGAAGAACATTATACGACTGCAAGAGATCTTGCGATCATAAGCCGGGCCGCCATGGAAAGAGAAGATTTCAGAGAGATAGTGGCGACTTCCCGCTGGGAAAGTTCTGACACGGGAAGAATTTTTAACAATAAGAATAAGACGATTTCTCAGTATGAAGGAGCTACGGGAATAAAAATAGGATATACCGAGAGGTCAGGAAGGACTCTTGCGGCCTCGGCGAAAAGAGACGGTAAAGAGCTGATCGCTGTGGTACTGAACGATCATAACTGGTTTAACGACGCATATTCGTTGATGGATTACGGATTCGCCAGATGGGATGAAGAAAATGACAAGGACAGGGAGGTAGACTGATGGCGTATATTTGTATGGACAGGGGAACAGATAAATGTCCCTGTGCGTTGATGGAGGCAGGCCAATGTTATACATGCAGTATGATACAGACGGGAAAATGCAGCTGTAGCTGCGACTGGCAGGGAGTATGCCCTTATACAGAATACAAACAGAGAGGAAGCAGCGTCATAGAGCCTAAGGAAACGAGAAACTTTGTGGTGGCCGAGAGACATGACTTTTCGCCGTCTCTGTCGGTGGTCACTCTCAAGGTGCCTTTTGCCTACAGCATTAAGTGCAGGGAAAAAGGAGCTTTTATGATGGTGTGCAAAGATCAGTGGCAGATACCGATATCTGTCATGGAAAGCTATACGGTAAAGGAAGAAGAAGGTCTGCCTGAAGGCAGGATAAAGCTGGCCATAAATGCCGCAGGTCCCAAGACTATAGGTTTGCTTAAACGCTGCAGCGCAGGCAGCGTGTGGAATGTCAGAGGCCCATATTTTACAGGACTTGTGAGAAAAGAGATCTATGACCCCAAGGCTCTTTCTATAGTAGTTGCCAAGGGGATTGCCCTGATGCCGCTTCTCAACATGAAACAGGAAATAGGCGGGAATCTGGCGGGTTTTTATCTGGACAGGAGCAAACTGCCGGAAGAATTTGAAAACGAGTATCTCAGCGACCTTCAGTACGAAGAAGCAGATCTCACATACAGGATAGAGGAAACGGCCGAAAACATTCAGAGGAGCTATAAATTCTGCATGGAAAGTACAGACAGAAAGCCTAATGTCTTTCTAATGGTGTCTCCGTATTTTTTAGGCAGGTTGACAGAACTTCTCGACATAGATGAGAGGGAAATAATAGCGCCTAACCATGTTAATATGTGCTGCAGCGAGGGCATATGCGGAGCCTGTTCTCATACTGACGCCCAAGGGGTAACTGTGAGGGGCTGTAAATGCTTTGATCTGTAATATGCCGGGGGGCGCCGGTTCCATGACAAATGAAAAGCCCGGGCGAGAGAGCCCGGGCACATTCTCAATAATGCTTTCTGCCGATATTACATATCTGCAAGAGAACTGTAGCTGTTAGCCATATCGTAGATTCCACCGGTCAGAGCGTAGGCAAGAGCGTCGTCTTCCTGAACTACCCATTGTCCGTCCTCTTTAGCGAGGTTGACAGTCACGGTAGTTTCATAAGACTTTTCAGCCTTGTCAAGAGCTTCAGTCATGAGAGAAGCCATGAGCTGCTGGCCTTCTTCTTCTGTCATATCCAGATTGGAGAAGGCTTCAGTTATGTAGTCGGTCAGCACCTGCGAAAAGATATCGCCGAAAGGATAAGTGGTTATCGTAGTTTCTACGGTAGCCGTATCTCCGTCAACGGACTCTTCACCCAGCTTGTAATCGAAGTCCAGCATCTTGTCTATGAAGGCCTGGCCGGCTTCTTCTCCTAAGCTGTCATCCAGATCTCCCATGAGATCCTCAGCGCCGGATTTGGCGTTTTCCATGTCAGCTTTGAGAGCGTCTGAAGGTGAATCTTTCTGTCCGCATGCGGCCATACCGAAACACATGATCAATGCTAATAGCATCACAAGTAATTTTTTCATAAATAGTTCCTCCTAAATATACCTATACATCTTTTATACACGATTTAGCGTCCGAAAGCAATCTTTTTACTGAAAATATATTGGAATAATTTGATTTGACTGAGAAAGGAAGGGGTTTTATGCCGAAAGTTGTAGTGATCGGCGGAGGCTGGTCAGGAGTTGCCGCCGCCATAAGAGCCAGAAAAAGCGGAGCGGAGGTCGTCATAGCAGAAAAGACCGATCTCCTCTTAGGCCTTGGAAACGTAGGTGGAATAATGAGGAACAACGGGAGATTCACTGCCGCAGAGGAAAATATCGCCTTGGGAGCAGGAGAACTCTTTGAGATAACCGACAGGCTTTCCACCCATAAAGATGTGGATTTCCCGGGACATGACCATGCCAGTTTTTACGATGTGATAATGGTAGAGCCGGAAGTGAGAAGACTGATAAAAAAGCTGGATATAGAGATTCTTTTTATGACGAGAATAACAGACGTGGTAAAAGAAGACGGACAGCTCCGGGGAGTAAAGGATTCGTCGGGAAAGGTCATCGACGGCGATGTGTTCATTGAAACCACCGGATCTACAGGCCCTATGGGTAATTGCATGAGATATGGAAACGGCTGTTCCATGTGTATACTCAGGTGCCCGGCTTTCGGGCCGAGAGTCAGCATCACTGAAAGAGCGGGTCTCGATGATCTTACGGCTTGCAGGGCGGACGGCGTCAGAGGCGCTTTCAGCGGATCATGTAAGCTGGAAAAGCGCAGCCTGTCCAAGAAGTTACAGAGGAAGCTCGACAAGGACGGCTTTGCCGTGATACCTCTGCCAAAAGAACTGATCAATAAAGATAAGCTCTCAAAAAAGGTCTGCCGCCAGTACGCTCTCGACTCTTTTGCTGAAAATATAATACTTATAGATACGGGATACGCCAAACTGATGACGCCTTACTTTGATCTGGAACAGCTGCGCAGCGTTGAAGGATTTGAAAACGCCAGATTCGCAGATCCGTATGCCGGCGGAAAAGGTAATTCGGTGAGGTATATGTCTGTAGGAGTGAGAGATGAGTATATGAGAGCTCGTGGATCTGACAACTTGTTTTTGGGCGGAGAGAAGTCGGGATTTTTCATCGGACACACCGAGGCTATATCTACCGGCTCTCTGTCCGGCTACAATGCGGCGCGGCAGGCTTTCGGAAAACCTATGCTCAGGCTGCCTGAAAGTATCGCGATAGGAGATCTTCTTTCTTTTGCCAATAAAGTATTGGAAGAGGAGGATTGCCTCGACAGGAGATTTACATTTGCCGGCGGAGAATATTTTCAGCGCATGAAGGACAGAGGTCTTTATCTGACAGACCCTAAAGCCGTGAGAAAAATCGTTGATTCCGAGGGGCTCCTTGATATTTACAACAAGTAGAGGGCTGTGTTAGAATAAGGCGAATAAACTTTAAGGAAGAAATTATGAGAATAAACAAATATATAGCGCAGGCAGGCATAGCCAGCAGGCGTAAGGCGGATGAACTTATAGCTAACGGAAACGTCAAGGTCAACGGCGCAGTGATGAAAGAACCTGGATATGACGTGACAGATGAAGATAAGGTGGAAGTCAACGGCAGCCTTATCGGAACGAGCCGGGAAAAGGTGTATCTTTTGGTCAACAAGCCTCTAAATATGATCACCTCTGCATCTGACGACAGGGATCGGGAGACTGTGATGGAGATAGTCAAGGACGTGGACGCCAGACTGTTCCCGGTAGGAAGACTGGATTATAATACTACCGGTGCCCTCATAATGACTAACGACGGAGATCTGAGTTACCGCATTACTCATCCCAAGCATGAAATGGATAAGACTTACAGAGCTCTCGTCAAGGGAGTTGTTTCTAAGGAGAAACTTGCAAGACTCAGGAGCGGAGTGGACATAGGCGGCTTTGTAACGTCCAGAGCCAGGGCGCGCATAATAAAGGGGAACCAACATTCGACTATAGTGGAAATCTCGATACATGAGGGGAAAAACCGCCAGGTCAGAAAGATGTTTGCCGCCATAGGAAACCCCGTCCAGAGCCTGGAGCGAATAGCTATAGGAGATATAAAGCTGGGCAGGCTGAAGCAGGGACATTACCGTAAACTGACGAGAGAGGAAATAGAATATCTTAAAAATTGCTGATAAAGAGAAGGCTTCCCGCATATATGCGGGAGGCCTTTGTACTGCAAACAATCTTCCGATTTTCTTTAAGACCTTAACAAGACTTGCATAGAATGCCGGATAATATCGTCTCTTCGGTTATTCCCGGTATTGAGCTTTTGGAAGATCCTGCTACATGTCTTTCAGCCTTCCGTGCTTTTCGTATGATGTCAGACGGCTTATCTTATTATATTCATCTACAAACACGACTTTAGGGCGATGAGTCTTTGCTTCTTCAGCGCTAAGATTAGCATAGCACATTATTATTATCTTATCGCCTTTCTGCACACATCTGGCTGCGGCCCCGTTGAGGCATATCATGCCGCTGCCCCGCTCCCCTGCGATAGTGTAGGTTTCAAATCGCTGTCCGTTATTTATATCTACTATCTGGACTTTCTCATATTCTAAGATGCCTGAGGCGTCCAGCAGGTCTTCGTCTACCGTTATGCTTCCGACATAATCGAGTTCGGCCTGAACGACGGTGGCTCTGTGTATTTTTCCTTTCAGCATATTAAGATACATAGGTCTCCTCCTTAGCTTTTATAGATAAAATTGTCTATCAGTCTGGTAGATCCGATATAAACGGCCATGGCTATTAGAACTTCTCCGGTCATCTCATTCACGGGCGTTATACTTGACGCGTCCACAGCCTTGACATAGTCTATTTTTGCGAGAGGCTCTTGCTCTATCAGGTCTGTCATAGCGCGTAAGATTTTCTCAGCGTCTCTTTCTCCGTTTTCCGCCATGGAAAAGCCTAAGGCGACGGCTCTGCTCAGGACGAGGGCGGCCTTTCTCTCTTGGCTGTTTAAATAAGTGTTTCTTGAACTCTTGGCCAGCCCGTCTTCTTCCCTGATGATAGGGCAGCCCACTATTTCTATGCCGAAGTTCAGATCCCTTGTCATTCTCCTTATGACGGCCAGCTGTTGGGCGTCCTTTTGCCCGAAGTAAGCCCTGTCGGGGGTGGTTATGTTAAAGAGCTTCGATACTACGGTGCAGACTCCTTTAAAATGAATGGGCCTGCTTTTGCCGCACAATTCTGAGGTGATATCCCCGGTCATATCTACCGCAGTACATGCGTCGGGGAAATACATTTCTTCTGGCTTCGGATGAAAAATCAGATCGGCTCCTGCGGCCAGGCATACGTTCTGATCTCTTTCAATGTCTCTGGGATAACTTTCGAGATCTTCGCCGGCTCCGAACTGAGTCGGGTTGACGAAGTCGCTTACTATGACTCGGTCATTTTCCGCTGCGGCTCTTTCTATCAGGCTTCTGTGACCTTCGTGCAGAAATCCCATGGTAGGGACCAGGCCGATGGTCAAGCCGTCCGCACGCCATTCTCTGACCTTCTGCCTTACTTCTTTTATCGTCTTTACTGTATCCATATGTTTACCTCTCAGTATAATTTTTTTATGATGTCATCGTCGATGGCAAAAGTATGTTCGGGAGCCGGGAAGGAACCTTCCTTAACTTCTCTTATGTATTCTGCGAAGCCTTCCTTCATCACTTTTCCTCCGTCGGCGAAATGTTTTACGAATTTTGGCTTAAAGTCAGAAAACAACGCAAGCATGTCCTGATATACGAGGACCTGACCGTCGCAGCCGGCTCCAGCTCCTATACCGATAGTGGGAATAGATATAGATTTTGAGATCTTCTCCGCTAATTTTGCGGGCACACATTCCAGAACCAGAGCAAAAGCGCCGGCCTCTTCTACGGCTCTGGCCTCATCGAGAATCTTTTGGGCCGCTTCTTCTGATTTTCCCTGAACCTTAAATCCGCCGAAAGCGTTGACGGACTGAGGCGTGAGGCCTAAATGGGCCACCACGGGAATAGAAGCTTCAGTAATGGCCTTGATTTGAGGACATACGCAGAGGCCGCCTTCCAGCTTGACTGCGCTGCACCTTCCTTCTTTCATCAATCTTCCTGCATTGGTGAGTGCGTCATAGACAGAAGTCTGATATGACATGAAGGGCATATCTGCTACGACCATGGCCTCCTTGGCTCCCCGCGATACTGCCGCAGTGTGATGAATCATATCCTCCATGGTGACAGATAGGGTATCTTTGTATCCCAGCATTACCATGCCGAGGGAATCTCCCACCAGCAACATGTTTATGCCGGACTCGTCCATCAATTTGGCCATAGAGTAGTCGTATGCTGTAAGCATGGTTATTTTGTCGTTATTTTCTTTTTGTTGCTGTATAGTAGCTACTGTGTTTTTCATTGTCGTTCTCCTTTTAAACTTTTCCTTTCATCTGTGAGAAGCTCTTTTAGTTCTGTGTAATCTCGATTCGGGTGTTTATCGCAGGCTATCTTTATCAATCTCGACGAAAGAAAGCGATACAATTCTGCCGTCTGCGGATCTGCACGTTCTAAAGCATGAAGATGTTCAGCCACAGTATTTAGATCGTTTCTTTCTATCGGGCCCGTCAGGGCAGCCGCAGGGCCGGAGGCGATTATGGCGCTGATGTTTCCTCTCATCAGGGGAGTCAGGGCTTTTACGGCAGATTCTTGGTCAAAGCCGCATGAAGAAAGCATTTCCGCAGCCGCATCGGCCAAAGCGATCATGTGATTTGAAGCCATCACTGCGGCGCAGTGATATAGAGCCTTGGCTTCCTGATCTATGGGAACTACCGTATTTCCAAGCTGTGCAAAGCATGCTGTCATCTCCTTTAGGCGGGCTTTGCTCCCCTCTATGGAAAAGTAAGCGCCTCTGAGATCTTTATACGATTCGTATCTGTCGCTGAATGCGTATAGGGGATGAATGGAATAACGGAAGGCTCCCTTCTTTTCGGCATCAAAAAAAGCGGCCGATGAGATCGAACCGCTGCAATGACATATATTTTTATTTTTTATCGGCAGATTGCGTATATACTCCCACACTTCGGTTATGGCGCCGTCAGGCACCGTGATAAAGAGCGTATCGCTGTCTTCTATGATATCTGTCAAGTCTTTGTAATATCTCGTTCCCGTAAATTCCGAGGCCTTTATGGCCGAATTGGCGCTGCGGCTGTAATAGCCTGTCACATCTATGCCGTTTTTTGCAAGATATTTACCCAGTGAAAAGCCGACTTTGCCGGCTCCTATAAAACCTGCTTTCATACTACCACCTCCTGTTTAAAATCGGAGCGAGGCTCCAGGCAAGTTCGCTTGTCGGCGACGAAGCGAAGCGTTGCTGCAAATGCAAGGATCAGGGCTTTGGCGGGAATTTATCACCCGGCGCAAAAGGCTGATAAAGAAGTCTGCGCTTATAAAAGCGGGGCGAGACTTCGGCATTTGCTTAAAGTGACGGTATAAAGGCAACCTGTTTTGGTCAGTGCTGTTCTCGTGGTCAAACGGATACAGCCTGAGATTTCTGATAAAAAATAAATGATTTATATGTGGTACAGCTTGTTTCGAATGCTATCCACCCTTTAATATAGCACCTTGTGAAAGATTTGTACAGAGGAAATTGAGTTTACAGCGTGGCATGAGTGAATTGACACAAGTCATGAGAAGAAGTATAATATATAAATAATAGATATATGTATGTGTTATGCGAGAGGTGCTGTATATCTTTTGCATCAACGAATTTAGAAAACAGAGATATTATTGTAACGACGCTATCGAAAACAACTCTGCTTTTACATGAAAGAGATAGTGGAAAAGAAACAGTCATAACTATGGCTGAGTCGAATGATAGTATAAAGTTTCATTAAAAGAAGTAGGAAATAATCAGGAAATAGGGTTTTTTGTTGCAAATAAAGAAACAGGTGAAGTCTATTCCTCGTATACAGGTAAAACAGTAAAAGTGAAAGAAGAGATTTCTCAAAAAAGTATATCGTCTGCGAGTGGGATACCGGTTGCACGTGCCTCAAATAAAGAAATAAAATTACAAGTTAGCTATGCAGAATTGTATGAACTTTGTGATGGAGCGATAAATTACATTACTGTGGCAGGTGCGATTTTAGCCATGGTTAGTGTTGCATACCCAGGAATCACTGGATTGGTCATTGCAGATATTGCCCTTAGTCTGTCAAGTATCGGGTTGAGTACTTTAAAAGCTGGAATAGAAAGCAGAAGTACGGAACATGGACTCCAGATACGGATATATAAGGAAAAAACGCAGAAACATCAAGGGGGAAGAATTGTGACTGGCTATAGATATACTTTTAGTAATGTTGAGCGTTATTAAGGTGAAAAGTATGAACGAAGGAAAAGAGAAGAAACTATCCGGAAAAAAAGTCAATGTGTGGGCGATAATTCTTATAGTAAGCGCAGTATATGCGTTAACGTTGTTAGCTAAGTCGACATTCTCTATGAGCGTGCAACAGCACGCTATGATAATAAACATTATCTGTTTAGCATGTTTTGCCATGTGCGTCATAATAGTTGCCTCAAGGATGATTAAAAAGAAAACGACCTTTTCCGGAGATATGGTTATCCAATTCCTTGTAATGTTGTTGCTACTCGTTGTGATAATAATCAGATTTAAAGGTATATAGTCGTTACATAGACAGCAACTCGTAAGCTCCTATCCATTTATCCCTGAAGCAGAATCCCCTCGAAAAGTATAATTTGCTTAAAACGAGTGGGGATTGCCCCACTCGGAGTAGCTATTTTATTGAAAACGAGTGGGCGAAAACCCACTCGAACAGGATGTTTTGCACGAAATGAGTGGGGAAACTTCCTTTGCAAAATTACATATAATGAAAAAAAATTGCCCTTAAACCGTAAATTTTCGTGTTTTATAGGATTTTTAACCCACTCGATTGAGAGTTTTTGCAAGAAACGAGGGGGTTCTGACCTACCCAAGAAGTATATTTTGCTTAAAACGAGTGGGCAGTCACCGTGCACGTATAATGTGTGTAAAATAAAAAGAAAAATATTTTATTTTTTAAAAAAGTAATTATTTTGTTGACAATATGGTGTTAATATGATATTTTAATGATAGACAAGATATTTTATGCTTTAGAAGGTTAAATCTATTTAATAAGCACGTAGCTTATTGCCTTTACAATTTATTTATTAGCATAAATATTAAACGACTGTATAATTGATTGAATGAATTAGTTAAACGCATAAGCTAAAAAAGCCTATGCGTTTTTTGCATATAAGTTTAAATGTTATTGTAATAGTTGCTCTGAAAAACTAACCTTATAAAGGAGGTATTGGAATGGTGTGTTAGTTTCCTTTGCAGCTACCATAAAAAGTTGCTGTGCGCTTAGAGGAAGACTGTGTACGGAAGGAGCGTAATAAAAGCTCAACCAAATTTTTTATGACAGGCTTGATTATAGTTTTTGTTAGCTCCATTTGTACCTGACTTTTTAAATTAGGAGGAAAGAAATGAAGATTTTAAGGAGAAAGCTTTTATTATTTACAGTATGTCTTATTATGATGTTTAGTTCTGTGATAACAGCCAATGCGGCAACGATTACTGCGTCTGATCATAATATACTCCCGATTAAAGCGATATACACCAGTATGTATTATTCAGGTGCAGAGGGGTATACGGTAAGTAGTGCATATCATAGAACATCTGTAGAATATCTCGTATCGTGGCAACAAGAAAAAGTAGTGAGAAAATGGGGATATAATAAAGTATATGCCACAACAGGCTACGTCTCAAAATTTGCTAATTTAAAGAATGCTTTTAAATCTCATGTATATTATTATTTCGGATAAATAATGGTGGTTAGGAATGAAAGCATTTTTTAAACAGGCACTCATCCCTACAATTATCTTAATTGGGATGGCTTTATGTACCATGAGTTCATCATTATTATATTGGGAAAATTTGGTCATAACAAGCCATCCCTCTGATATTAATGGAGAAGAAAATGTTAATATTGAAGAAGAACCGTTATATAGTATGCCTTTATTCGATACATATGATTCAGGAGGGGGAAGTTTATCGGACTTTATGAGGAGAGAAGGTGTGCTTGAAGATTTAATTTCAATTAATAACGATTTGAATTCTAATAAAAAGTTTATCTATTATCAAATATCGGAACCAACAGTTTATTATGTTGGAGAATATAAGGGAAATCGAAATACGATAGTAGGAGGAGAAGAATACAGAAATCAGCTTGACAGTTCCGGAGATAAAATAACCTCGCTTAATACGCTGGAACTCTCTTTTGACGGTTATCAAAGAATATGGAAGCCTTTAAAGGAGGGACGTTCTTTTTCTCAAGAAGATTTTAATTTGACATATGAAAATCAAATTCCTGTTATTGTAGGACATGATTATAATGGATTTTTATCTGTAGGGGATGAATTTTATGTGCAATACTACATGGAACCAATAAAAGTTGAAGTCATAGGCATACTCGAAGAAGATGCAGAGCTGCACTTACCAAGCTTTTCTATGATGATTGACGGTTATATGATTTTTCCTAATGTAGAAATTGTAAAAGAAAGAAATGACTTGTATTTTCATAATACGATAATGATGCTTGAGAAAAACGAAGGGTATATAGGAGTTAAGCATCTTGAGGACTTTCCGGCTGTAATAAATGAAATAAGTGAAATTTCGGACACATACAATTTTTCATATAATGTAGATAATATTAAAAATAAATATAAATATATTAAAGAACATGAAAGCTGTCCAGAAAATGCGGAGATAATTGAAAACGAAGATAATAGCGAAATTGAGGTGCATAATAGATTAACATCTTTCCAAAGAAATTTATTAATAATGTTATTAGCTTTAGGCACAGCAATAGTTCTATATGGTTTGTTTTTATGGTGCAGGTGTATAAAAAAATCTTCTTGCTTTGAAGAAAGAGTTGTGGTCTATAAAACTAAGAGAATATTAGAAATAGTCACGACAGTAACAATAGTATATTTTCTTACTTATATCACAACTTTAAAACTCTTAGAAAACTTGTATGATGAACAGTTTTTTAAAGAGAGTCTATATTACCCACAGGGAATTATGAGATTAATTTTAGCTCTAATTCTTATATCAGTAAGCGTTTTAACATGTAAAATTGTGGATAAGAAAGTAAAGGAAGATAAAAATGATTGATTTAGTTTTAGAAACATTATTGCAAGCATACCCATTGTACCTTTTTTCTTTGCCAATAATGTTAATATCGGTTTGGATTAACAGATATTATAGGAGTAAAAATCTTTCAAGTAAAAAACCTTTTGAACCTTTAGCAATAATATTTATAGTTGCGACAATTGATGTAATCTTGGCGGCCACATGTTACTCGAATGATTTTTTCCTATATTTTGATATGAATAATTTAAAAAATTTTAATAATATTCATTTTGAACCAAT
>ERZ827471.1173-NODE-1173-length-16974-cov-4.466399_pt1 | contig 16974 bp, 13 predicted proteins | sample MGYA00519772_ERZ827471 | MGnify/ENA primary metagenome ERZ827471 (study PRJEB31778, sample SAMEA3449315) | human gut metagenome | biome: human gut; feature: human-associated habitat; material: faeces | place: United Kingdom | collected 2010/2012 ... | reverse complement strand
CCCCCGCCGGGTAGGCGGGGCCCCCGGGGCGCTGCGCCCCAAGGGTGTTTCTGAGGCACCCACCCGAAGGGTACGGGCCCAGGCCCCGCCTGGAGGTCCACCACAAGGAGGGATAAGAACATGGCCGGATTGGTCGTGCTGGAAAAAATGGTCATGCTGGTCCTGCTGATGCTGGTGGGCTTCCTGGCCGCCAAAGGCAAATGGGTGGACGAGTCGTTTGGCCAAAAGGCCAGCTTCCTGGTGGCCAACGTGTTCATCGTGGCTACCATTTTGGCCTCGGTGGTGGGGATGGAACCCCTCTTCTCCGGCCGGGAGCTGGTGGTGTCGGTGGTGGCAGTGTTCATCCTCTTCGCCATCGGCGGGGTGCTGGGGTGGATCTGCGCCAAACTCCTCCCCCTGTCGCCAGGGGACCGGACGGCGGCCTGGCTGTCGGTGTTCTTCATGAACAACGTCTTCATCGGCTTTCCCGTGGTGGAGGCGCTGTTCGGGCAGAACGCCGTGTTCTGCGCTGCCCTCACCGGGTTGCCTTTTAACCTGCTGCTCTTCTCCATGGGCGTCAGCCGTCTGCGGGCGGGGCAGGGCAGGGGGCGGGTGCGGCTCCGGGAGGTGTTTTCCCCCGCCCTCATTGCCACTTTGGTGAGCATCGTCTTTTTCCTGGGGCAGATTCCCTTTCCCCAGCTGGTGGCGGACACCGTCCAGACCCTGGGGGGCGCCACGGTGCCCCTGTCGATGCTGATCATTGGCATCTCCCTGAGCCGGGTGCCTGTGAAGGAGGCCCTCACCGACTGGCGGGCCTATGTGGTGAGCCTGGTGCGGCTCATCCTCTGCCCCCTGGTGGTGTGGGGGGTGCTGCGGCTGTTTGTCAGCGGCACGGTGCTGGGGGTGCTCACGGTGATCGCCGCCTGCCCCAGCGGGGCCATGATCACCATTCTCAGCCTCCGGTATGGGGTGGACGAGACCTTCGCCACCCGGGTGAATTTTGTCAGCACCGTCCTGTGCGCGGGGACGCTGCCTCTGATGACACATATTTTACTATAAGAGCCCCCGCGGCAGGGGGGCTTTCGGTGGGGCCGGGGGCCTCTGCCGTTGGCAGGTGGTCCCGCTGAGACCTCCGCAGGTTAGCACCTGCGGGGTGGATCCCCGCCCGGTTCCGGGCGGGGATCCAGGCTTTCTCTAGAGAAAGCCTGGACGCAAAGAGTCGCGGGGGGATGCCCCCCTGCCCCCCCTGGTTTAGGGCCCGCTCGTTGGCACTCGCTCGTTTTGGTGTTGTGTGGCGCATTGTTCCGGTCGTGGGGCTATTACGGCACCTATCTACGTGCCCTGATTTGGAAACTTTCTTTCGCAAAAATGCTTTTCAGCATATTTTTTTCTCGAAAATGCGTCCCAAATCGGTTTTAGGATACCAGAGGAAATAGCCCCTCGAACGGATCAGAGATAACCAACCCCAAACCCAGCGAGTGGGAACGAGCGGCTATAAAAACGGGGTCCAGGGGCTTGCCCCTGGTGTTCTTTCCCCCGACTTTCTTCAAAGAAAGTCGGGCTCCCCCGCCGGAGTCGGCGGGGCCCCGGGGCGCTGCGCCCCGAGGCCGGGAAAAGCCCCGACCACCCATAGGGTACGCAGTATCGGAGGTTCCGGGCCCCCGGCCCCACCGAAAGGATCCCTGGACCCTGGTCCAGAAAGGCCCCACCTGCCGACGGCAGAAACGGCCCGTCCGGCTCCGCCGGGCGAGGCCCCAGGGTCTGTGGGCCCCACAGAAAGGAGAATCCCTATGCTGCTCTCCGCAGAGCACATTTCTTTGAACTTTGGCCTCAAGCAGCTGCTGGAGGACGTCACCCTCTATCTCAACGAGGGGGATAAAATCGGCATCATCGGCATCAACGGCACGGGGAAGAGCAGCCTCCTCCGGGTGCTGGCGGGGCAGCAGGTCCCCGACCAGGGGACGGTGACCTTGGACCCCAACGTCCAGGTGTGCTTCCTGCCCCAGAACCCCGCCATGGTGGAGGGGGCTACGGTGCTGGAGCAGGTCTTTCACGACTTCTCTCCGGACACCCGAGCCCTGCTGGAGTACGAGGCCAAGGCCATGCTCACCCGGTTGGGGATCACCGACTTCACCCAGCCGGTGGACACCCTCTCCGGCGGCCAGCGGAAGCGGGTGGCCCTGGCCACGGTCCTTCTCCATCCGGCGGACGTGCTCATCCTGGACGAGCCCACCAACCACCTGGACAGCGAGATGGTGGCCTGGCTGGAGGACAGGCTGCGGAAGTTTACCGGGGGCCTCATTATGGTCACCCACGACCGGTACTTTTTGGAGCGGGTGTGCAACCGGATCACCGAGCTCTCCCACTGCCACATCCGCCACTATGAGGCCAACTATTCCAAGTACCTGGAACGGAAGACCCAGCAGGAGGAGATGGAGCAGGCCGCCCAGCGCAAGCGCCAGTCCATCCTCCGGGTGGAGTACCAGTGGATCATGCGGGGGGCCCAGGCCCGGCGGACCAAGAACAAGGACCGCATCGCCCGCTACGAGGAACTGAAAGCCCAGGCCGCCCCGGAGACCGACGGGGCTGTGGAGATGGCCACCCTCTCCAGCCGCCTGGGCCGGAAGACGGTGGAGCTGGACCACGTGTCCAAGGCCTTCGGGGACCATGTGGTCCTCCGGGACTTCACCTACCACATCGCCCGGGACGACCGGGTGGGTATCGTGGGCCGCAACGGGGCGGGGAAGTCCACGCTGTTAAACCTCATCGCCGGCAAACTCCCCCCGGATTCCGGCACCGTGGACTGGGGGGAGACGGTGCGCATCGGCTACTTCTCCCAGGAGGGGCGGGAGCTGGACCCCCGCCAGCGGGTGTACGACTTCATCCACGAGGTGGCCGGCCAGGTGAAGACCCGGGAGGGGAACTTCTCCGCCACCCAGATGATGGAGCGCTTCCTCTTCCCCACCCAGCTGCAGGGCCAGCCCATCGGCAAACTCTCCGGCGGGGAGCGGCGGCGGCTGTACCACCTCTCCCTGTTGATGGAGGCCCCCAACATCCTGCTGCTGGACGAGCCCACCAACGACCTGGACGTCACCACCCTGGCCATTTTGGAGGAGTACCTGGAGACCTTCCCCGGGGCGGTGCTGGCGGTGTCCCATGACCGGTACTTCTTGGACAAGATGGCCCACCAGATCTTCGAGGTAGGGGAGGGCGGCCAGGTCATCCGGTACAGCGGCAACTACTCCGACTACCTGGACAAGCGCCAGGCCGTATCCGCCCCCGCCCAGGAGGAGAAGGCGGAGAAAAAGCCCGCCGGCAAACCCGCCCGGCAAAAAAAGCTGAAGTTTACCTTCAAGGAACAGCGGGAGTATGACACCATCGAGGCCGACATCGCCGCCATGGAGGCCCGTATCGCCCAGCGGGAGGGGGAGATGCTGGCCTGCGGCAGCGACTACGGCAAGCTCCAGGACCTGACGAAGGAGCAGGAGGCCGACCAGGCCGCTCTGGAGGAAAAGATGGAGCGGTGGCTCTACCTCACGGATCTCGCCGAGCGGATCGCCGCCCAGGAGGGGTAAATGGACGCCCCGCCCGTTCGCAACCTGCACAAAGGGGCAGGGGAATGTTCGGGGAAGTTGGCCCCTTGCCGGCGGCCCCCGGTTGTGCTACACTGGCCTTGCTTGTCAGAGGACTTGCCATCCCCGGGATGGCTGAAGTGGGACGAGACCGATTTGGTTTCGCCCCGCTTTTTTTTCGGCATACAAGGAGGCAGCAATATGCACCAGCAGGGAAGAACCATGGCCCGCTATGTGGTCCCCGCCATCGGGGGGCTGTGCGTGACCTATCTGTACAACATCGTAGACGGTATCTTCGTGGGCCAAGGAGTGGGGGCTGCCGCTCTGGGGGCGGTGAACATCGGGGTGCCCTTCATCACCTTCGTGGTGGCAGCGGCGGCCATGTTCCCCATGGGCGGGGCCACGGCGGTGGCCATCGCCATGGGCCGGGGGGACCGGACGGGGGCCAACCGCGCCTTCCAGACCGCCCTGACCTTGACCGTGCTTCTCTCCCTCCTCCTCATGGGGGTGGGGATGGGCCTGGCCCCCCAGGTGGTGGCCCTCAGCGGCGGGGCGGAGCTCAGCCCCGCCATGGAGGGGATGGCGGTGGACTACCTCTTCTACTACACCGCCTTTTCCGTCCCCCTGCTGCTGAGCAACTGCCTGGCCATCTTCGTGCGCAACGACGGGGCCCCCACCCTGTCCTTTGTGGGGATGTGCGCCGGGGCGGCGGCCAACATCTTTCTGGACTGGCTGTTCATCTTCCCTTTGCAGTGGGGGATCGTGGGGGCGGCGGTGGCCTCGGGGCTGGGGCAGGTGCTGGCCTGTGCTATCCTCCTGTCCCACTTTTTGCGCCGCCGGGGGGCACTCCGGCTGAGGTTGGTGCGGCCGGCGGGGACCCTGGCCCGGCGGTTGTGCCTCCGGGGGCTGCCGGAGGCCCTCTCCCAGCTCACCACCCCGGTGACCGCCCTGTGCTACAACTGGATGCTGGCCTGGCTGGTGGGGGACCTGGGGGTGTCCACCTTCAGCGTGCTCAGCTTCCTCTTCTCCCTGGCCAACGCGGTGTTCTCCGGGGTGGCCCAGGGGCTCCAGCCCCTCTGGGGCCAATGTCACGGCCAGGGCAAGCCAGAGGAGGGACGGGGTTACTTCCGCCGGGGAATGGGGCTGAACCTGGCGCTGGCGGCGGGGATTGTGGTCCTGCTGGCGGCCTGGCCCGCCCCGGCGGTCCGGCTGTTCAACCAGGAGGCCGACCTGGTGGCGGCGGCGTCCCAGGCCCTGCCCCTGTTTGCCCTCTCGTTTTTGCCTATGGCGGCCAACCTCATCTACACTGCCTACTTCTACTCCACCCAGTTCACGGTCCAGGCCAATCTCCTGGCCCTGTGCCGGGGGGTGGCGCTCAAGTCCCTGGCCATCTGCCTGCTCCCCTTGGCCCTGGGGACCCAGAGCATCTGGCTGGCCCCCTTCGTGGCGGAACTGGCTACCCTGGTGCTGGCCTTGGCCATGGCCAGGGCGCTGGGGAGGAAGGGCTAACCCGGGAGAGGAACGGCGCCGAGACACGTAAAAAAGGCTTCCCCCAGAGGGGAAGCCTTCTTCTATGGTGTGGTTCCGAAACAGAACCCGGTATTACAGCAGGATGATCCCCGCGTCCCGGCAGGTTTCGATGGTCTCGTCGTCCCAAGTGGACACCTGGACCTCGCCGATGTGGGCCTTGCCCAGCAGGAGCATGGACAGGCGGGACTGGCCGATGCCCCCGCCGATGGTCAGGGGGAGTTCCCCCTCCAGGAGCATCTTGTGGAAGGTCAGTTCCCGGCGGTCGTCGCAGCCGGCGGCGGTGAGCTGGCGGTCCAGGGCGGCGGGGTCCACCCGGATGCCCATGGAGGAGAGCTCAATGGCCCGGCCCAGCACGCTGTCCCACAGGAGGATGTCTCCGTTGAGGGTCCAGTCATCGTAGTCCGGGGCCCGGCCGTCGTGGGACTGGCCGGACTTCAGGGGGGCGCCGATGCCCAGGAGGAAGGTGGTGGGGTGGTCCTTCACCCAGGCGTCCTCCCGTTCCTTGGCGGTGCGGCCGGGGAAGGCGTCCTCCAGCTCCTGGGAGGTGACGAAGGAGACGTTCCGGCGCAGCTGGGGCAGCACGCACAGCTGGGGGAAGACGGACTGGAGGGTTTTCTGGGTGTCCGCCATGGCGTCCACGATGGACTGGACGGTGGCCTTCAGGTACTCCACGTTCCGGTCCCGGGGGGCGATGACCTTTTCCCAGTCCCACTGGTCCACGTAGATGGAGTGGAGGTTGTCGGGAATCTCGTCCCGGCGGATGGCGTTCATCTCGGTGACCAGCCCCTCCCCCACGGGGAAGTGGTAGTGGTAGAGGGCCATCCGCTTCCACTTGGCCAGGGAGTGGACCACCTGGGCATCCCGCCCGGCGGCGGGGATGTCGAAGGAGACGGGGCGCTCCACCCCGTTGAGGTCGTCGTTGAGGCCGGAGGCCGCCTCCACAAACAGGGGGGCGGAGACCCGGCGGAGGTGGAGGTTGCCGCAGAGGGTGTCCTCAAACACCCGGCGCAGGAGGCTGATGGCCTTCTGGGTGTCGTACAGGTTCAGCAGGGGGGCGTAGTGTTCGGGGATATAGGTCTTGGAAGGCATGGCGGGAAAACTCCTTTCGGAAAATTCAGACTCCCTACGGGTTATCCGTGGTAGAGTTTGGAGGTCTGGTATTTGGGTTCGCTGGTCAGGCGGACGCCCAGGCGGCGGAAGCTGTCCTCGTCCCCCTCGGAGAGGATGACGGTGGTGTGGGCCTCGCACCCCCGGAGCTTTTGCAGCTGCTGCACCGCCCGTTTGGCGTTGGGGTCTGTCACGGCGCAGATGGACAGGGCCACCAGCAGCTCGTCGATGTGCAGCCGGGGATTTTTGTTGCCTAGGACGTTGACCTTTAGATCCTGGACGGGGGCAATCACCGAGGGGGAGATGAGCTGGACCTCGTCGGGGATCCCCCCCAGGTATTTCAGGGCGTTGAGGAGCAGGGCGGAGGAGCAGCCCAGCAGCTCCGAGGTTTTGCCGGTGAGGATGGTGCCGTCGGGCATCTCCATGGCGGCGGTGGGGTCGCCGGTGCGCTCGGCCACGGCCAGGGCAGGGGACACCACGGACCGGCTCAGGGGGGTCAGACCCAGCTGCTTCATGAGCAGTTCGATCTTATACACGGCGGTGCCGTCGGTCTGGCCCCGGCGATGGCGGCACTCCTCGGCGTAGAACCGGCGGAGGATCTCCTCCTGGGAGGCCTGGCACACCACCTCATCGTCTACAATGCAGTAGCCGGCCATGTTCACCCCCATGTCGGTGGGGGACTGGTAGGGGGAGGTGCCGGAGATCCGCTCAAACATGGTTTTCAGGACAGGGAAAATCTCCACATCCCGGTTGTAGTTGACGGTGGTGACCCCGTAGGCCTCCAGGTGGAAGGGGTCGATCATATTCACGTCGTTGAGGTCGGCGGTGGCGGCCTCGTAGGCCAGGTTTACCGGGTGGCGGAGGGGGAGGTTCCAGATGGGGAAGGTCTCGTACTTGGCGTACCCCGCCTGGATGCCCCGCTTGTGCTCGTGGTAGAGCTGGCTCAGGCACACGGCCATCTTGCCGCTGCCGGGGCCGGGGGCGGTGACCACCACCAGGGAGCGGGAGGTCTCCACATATTCGTTTTTGCCGTACCCCTCCTCGCTGACGATGAGGGGGATGTCATAGGGGTAGCCCTCAATGGGGTAGTGGCGGTAGACCCGCAGGCCCAGGCCCTCCAGCTGGGCCTGGAAGATCTCCGCCGCGGGCTGGCCGCTGAACCGGGTGAGGACCACGCTGCCCACCTGGAACCCAAAGCCCCGGAAGGCGTCGATGAGGCGGAGGGTGTCGGTTCCATAGGTGATGCCCAGGTCGCCCCGGACTTTGCTCTTTTCCAGGTCCACAGCGGACACGGCCACCACAATTTCCACCTGGTCCTTCAGCTGGCTGAGCATCCGGATCTTGGAGTCGGGGTGGAAGCCAGGCAGCACCCGGGAGGCGTGGTTGTCGTCAAAGAGTTTTCCGCCAAACTCCAGATAGAGTTTGCCGCCGAACTGGTCAATGCGGGAGCGGATGTGTTCAGACTGCATTTCCAGGTATTTCTCGTTATCGAACCCAAGTCTTTCGATCATATTGGTGCGCTTCCTCTCATTTCTCTCTACCCTCCGGCGGGTGCCGGGAAAACCGTTTGGATGGGAATAATGTACCAATTCTTGTATGAAAAGTCAACATCGTGAGAAGAATATTGTAAAACTTGCCGAAAAAATTCCTGCTTCAATCCCTGGCGAAAAGGGCCCTCTGTGCAAGGTGACGCATCGGCTTTCCCGGGCTGCAGAGCCGTGGAAAAGGACGGGCCGGGGGGGCGCCGGGAGGCCGCCCTTCGGGACAGCGGCAGGCCCAGAAAAACCCGCCCCAGACTTGCCTGAATAGAAAAAATGTGCTATAATTTGACGTTCAGAAAAGACAGAACACGCCCAGAGACCTGTGTTATGCTTACAAAAGCCACAAGGAGCGATACAAATATGTTGGAACTGAAAGGACTGACCTATCAGGTCGGCGACAATGGAGGGCAGACGGACATCCTCCGGGGGATTGATCTGACCATCCAAGACAATGCATTCGTGGTCATCACCGGCCCCAACGGGGGGGGAAAGACCACCCTGGCCAAGACCATCATGGGCCTGGTCAAGCCCACAGGGGGACAGATCCTCTGGAACGGCACCGACATCACCGCCCTGTCCATCACGGAACGGGCCAAGCTGGGCATCAGCTATGGGTTTCAGCAGCCCCCCCGGTTCAAGGGGCTGAAGGTGCGGGACCTGCTGGAGCTGGCCTCCGGCCGGCAGAAGCTCACCCGGGACCAGTGCTGTTCCTACCTCAACCGGGTGGGGCTGTGCGCGGCAGACTATATCGACCGGGAGGTGGACACTTCCCTCTCCGGCGGCGAGGTCAAGCGCATTGAGATTGCCACCATCCTGGCCCGGCCCAGCGGCCTGCTGATCTTTGACGAGCCGGAGGCCGGCATTGACCTGTGGTCCTTCGCCAAACTCACGGAGACCTTCCGTATGCTCCAGGACCGGCGGGAGAACACCATCATCGTCATCTCCCACCAGGAGCGCATCATCGACCTGGCCGACGAGATTGTGATGATCTCCGGCGGGAAAGTGGCCCGCCACGGCCCCAAGGCGGAGATTATGCCCCACATTCTGGCCGACACCGGCGGCATGTGCAACTTCTTGCAGCCTGACCGGGAAAACTGCCGGCAGCCAAAGGAGGACTGAGCCATGGAAAACGTAGACATCCGGCTCCTGCGGGAGATTGCCGACCTGGAGACCACCCCCCAGGGGGCCTACAACATCCGCAAGAACGGGGAGCTGGCCTCCCGCAACACCACGGCCAACATTGACATCGTGTCGAAAACCGACAAGTCGGGCATTGACATCTACGTCAAGGCCGGCACCAAGCACCAGTCGGTCCACATCCCGGTGATCATCACCCAGACGGGGCTGGACGAGCTGGTGTACAACGACTTTCACATCGGCCCGGACTGCGACATCGTCATCGTGGCCGGCTGCGGCATCCACAACGAGGGCAGCCAGGAGACCAAGCACGACGGGGTGCACACCTTCTACATCGGGGAAAACTCCAAGGTCCAGTACGTGGAAAAGCACTACGGCGAAGGGGAGGGCACCGGCGAGCGGGTGATGAACCCCCAGACGGTGGTCTACCTGGAGAAGGGAGCCTCCCTGCAGATGGAGACCACCCAGCTGCGGGGGGTGGACTCCACCAAGCGCTACACCAAAGTGGTGGTGAAGGAGGACGCCGAGGCAGTGATCACCGAAAAACTCCTCACCCACGGCAAGCAGATGGCGGAGTCGGAGATGGACGTGATCCTGGCCGGCGAGGGGGCCAGTGGCCGGGTGATCTCCCGGTCGGTGGCACAGGACACCTCCCAGCAGATCTTCTATCCCCGGATGATTGGGGACGCCGCCGGCTTCGGCCATGTCCAATGTGACTCCATCCTTATGGGGCAGGCCAAGATCCAGTCCATCCCCGCCCTGACGGCCAACCACCCCGACGCCCAGCTGATCCACGAGGCCGCCATCGGCCGCATCGCCGGGGACCAGATCCTCAAACTGATGACCCTGGGCCTGACGGAGGAGGAAGCCGAAGAGGAGATTCTCAATGGCTTTCTTGGATGAGCGGGAGGACGCCCCCACCCCGGAAAAAGAGGGGATCTACTACGTCAAGGAGGACCCAGACCTGGGAAAGATCCGGGGCCTGGACCCCTGGGCGGTGGAGAACGGCATCCACCTCATCCGCATGGAGAAGGACGCGGCCGAGGGCATCATGATGATTCGCAAGAGCAACCAGCAGCAGTACGGCACCGTCCACGGCGGCATGCTGGTGGCCTTTGCCGACACCATTGCCGGCCACAGCCTGGTGCCCCACGGCCGGGTGTGCGTCACCCAGGGGAGCACCGTGAACTTCCTGCGGCCGGCGGCGGGGGCCTACCTCTTCTGCCGGGCCACCCCGGTGCAGGTGGGGGGGCGGATCTGCGTGGTGTCCGTAGAGCAGCGCAATGACCGGGACGAACTCATCACCACCGCCCTGTTTACCTTCGCGGTGGTCAAGAAGATGGACCCCATCTCCCTGCCCCCCAAACACCCCGGGCTGACGTTTTAAGGCAGACACAAAGCAGCCGGGGCGGCGATGCCGCCCCGGCCAGTCCCCCAGAGGGGGAACGCGGTCTGCGCGTATTCCAGTTTTTAGAGATCCCAGTCCTCGAACTCGTCCTCCATCTCGCAGGCGCTGCAGGGGCAGGCGCGGCGGAGGGCCTCCTTCTTGGCCTGCAGCCGGGCAGAGACAGCGTCTACACAGCGGGTGATTCGCTCCAGATTGGCCATCACCAGGCACACCACGGCGAAGGCGGCCAGGAGCACGGCGATGAGTTTGAGGATCGTACTTGTCAATTTCATAGAAAAACCTCCCAAATACAGTTGCGCGGAAACCGTGGTCTATGGTAGTATTTTACCTGATCCCTTGGTAAAATACAATCCGCAAATCAATTTTTCCACGGATTTCTCATCGCAGGGTCTGGCGGCCCCCGCTGCCCCGGCCCGGAAAGGAACGGTAACAACGTATGCGGCTACAAAATGACAGAGGCGAGATCCAAATCAGCAGCGAGGTCTTCACCACCATCACCGGTGCCGTGGCCACCAGCTGCTTTGGCGTAAAGGGGATGGCGGCCCGGTCCAAGAAGGACGGGCTGGTCCACCTGCTGCGCAACGAGTCCATGGCCAAGGGGGTCCGGGTGATCTTCGAGGCCGACGACACGGTTTCCATCGAGCTGCACATCATCGTGGACGCCGGGGTGAACCTGACTGCGGTGAGCAGCTCCATCATGAGCGAAGTCCGGTATGCCGTGGGCCAGATGACCGGCGCCCAGGTCCGGGCGGTGGACGTCTATGTGGACTCCATGCAGATTGACTGAGAAGAGGGGAGAGAAGAGGAACCATGGTACAAGCAGTTGACGGCAAGACCCTTGCGGCGATGCTGATTCACGCCTCCGCCTCTCTGGACGCGGAAAAGCAGAAGATTAACGAGCTCAACGTCTTCCCCGTGCCCGACGGGGACACGGGCACCAACATGAGCCTGACCATCGGCACCGCCGCGACAGAGCTGCGGCAGAAGAACCCCGCCACCGTGGGGCAGGCCACGGCCCTGTGCGCCTCAGCCATGCTCCGGGGCGCCCGGGGGAATTCCGGGGTGATTTTGTCCCTGATCTTCCGGGGCTTTTCCCGGGCCATGAAGGACAAGGACACCATGGACGGCATCGACCTGGCCGACGCCATCAACGCCGGGGTGATCGCCGCTTACCGGGCGGTGATGAAGCCGGCCGAGGGCACCCTGCTCACCGTCTCCCGCCTGGCGGGGGACCGGGCCGGCCGGGCAGCCGAGGAGAACACCGCCTTTGAGTACGTCCTGGCCTCCGCCATCGACCGGGCCCGGGAGGCCCTGGCCGATACCATCCACCAGAATCCCGTGCTGAAAAAGGCCGGCGTGGTGGATGCCGGCGGCATGGGCTTTGTGGTGGTTCTGCAGGCCATGCTGGACGAGCTCCAGGGCGTGGCCGCCCCCGTCACCGGGGAGGCGGCCCCCCAGCCCCAGGACAAGGCCGACTTCGGCGCCCTGGCCGAGGAGGAGCTCACCTTTACTTACGACACCGTGTTCATCGTCCGCCGCACCCCCCAGGGCAAGCCCCTGGAGGAGTACCGCGCCTGGCTGGAGACCATCGGCGACAGCCTGGTCATCGGAGAGGGGGACGAGGAGTTCAAGGTCCACGTCCACACCGACGACCCGGGCCTGGCCCTGACGAAGGCCCAGGAGTTCGGCATCCTGGAGCTGGCCAAGATCGAGAACATGCGCACCCAGCGGGACGAGCTGGCCGCCGGCAAGCAGGCCCAGTCCACCGACGACCTGGAGGCCGTAGAGGCCGAGCTGGAGGCCATGGAGCAGGGGGACACCCCCTCCGCCCCGCCGGAGAAGAAGTATGGCTTTGTGGCGGTGGCCGCCGGAGCGGGCCTGGCCAAGGTGTTCTTTGACCTGGGGGCCGACGGGGTCATCAGCGGCGGGCAGACCATGAACCCCTCCACCGAGGACATCCTCAAGCAGATCCGCAAGACCCCGGCGGAGATTGTCTATGTCCTGCCCAACAACAAGAACATCATCATGGCCGCCCAGCAGTGCGTGGACCTGGTGGAGGACAAGAAGGTTATCGTCCTCCAGGCCAAGACGGTGCCCCAGGGCATCTCCGCCATGATCGCCATGAACCCCGACGGGGAGGAGGCGGACAACACCGCCGCCATGGAGGCGGCCATGGCAGGGGTGACCACCATGGAGATCACCTACGCCGCCCGGGACTCCGAGTTCGACGGCACCGCCATCCACGCCGGAGATTACCTGCTGCTGGTGGACAACCAGCTCTTCGGCACCGAGAAGAATTTGGACGCGGCCCTGGACAAGCTGGCCCAGGAGAGCGCCCAGCGGGGAGGGGAGTTCATCAGCATCTTCTATGGCGAGGGCGTGCAGGCCGGGGAGGCCGAGGGCGCCCAGGCCAAGTTTGAGGCGGCCTGCCCCGAGGCGGAGATCACCACCCTGGAAGGCGGCCAGCCGGTGTACCATTACCTGATCTCCGTAGAATAAATCCCCCAGGGGACCCCGTTCAGACCCAAAGAAAGGGCTGCGTCTCAGCAGCCCTTTCTTTTTTGATGTTGGTATTTCTCCTTGGTGGCTTTGCCCCCTCGTATGTGCCGCTCCGCTTTGTTCCGGTCCAGGACCTCTTTCACCTGGAGGTAGAGGGAACGGTTGAAAAGGGGCAGCCGCTGGGACAGGTCCTTGTGCACCGTCGACTTGCTGATGCCGAACTGCTTTGCCGCGGCTCGGACGGTTGCCTGGTGTTCCAGGATGTACAGGGCCAGGTCGCAGGCGCGCTCTTCCATATCAGTCCGCAAGTTCTACCACTCCCCACGTTGTCCGTGTCACCACTGTATGCGGGGCGGGGGGAGAATAGACCATCCCCCGCTGCCGGCGGCCTGCCGGAGCGGGGGACGGAGGATCAGGATTCCATGTGGCGGCCCAGGAAACCTGCGATGGCCTGGGCCAGCTCATGCTCGGACTCGGCCACCTCCAGGTGGTCCTTTTCACAGAGGAAGGCCACGCAGCCCAGCACGTCCCCCTGGGTCAGAATGGGGGCGGCGGTGGAGAGGACATACCGGTCGGTGTAGTCGCTGACCGGCAGGGGGGGCTGGCCGGGCTGATGCTGGTAGAGCTGGCGGCCCTCCATGATCTGGGCCAGGGCGGGGGAGATGCTCTTGTCGGTGAGCTCCCGCCGGCCGCCGCCGGCCACGGACAGGCAGACGTCCCGGTCGGTGATGGTGACCATCTTGCCGGTGGTCTTGTAGAGGGACTCGCACAGCTGGGCGGAGAAGTCCCCCAGCCCGCCCATGAGGGAGTATTTCTTAAACACCACACCGTCCCCGTTGGTGAAGATCTCCAGGGGGTCCCCCTCTCGGATACGCATGGTTCTGCGGATCTCTTTGGGGATGACCACCCGGCCCAGGTCGTCGATGCGGCGCACGATGCCAGTAGCTTTCATAGGATCAAAGCCTCCAAAAAACAGAGTTGGGAACGAGAGTTAGTATAAGCAGGATTTGCCGTGCTATGCGGCAGGAAGGGATGGAAGAAGGTGGAAAGCCGTAGCTGGGCCCCTGCAGGGAGCGCGCGGAACTTGGAGCCGGGGAAGCAGGCTTGGCCAGCCCCCAACCTGCCCCCGGGTAAGGGGGTGAAATAGGGGCTGGCATTCCCCGGCCTTTTCTGGTATAATCAAAAAAAGCGCAGAACCGTTGCCCAGTGCGGCGGAGTTTGCCCCAGAATGGCAGGGGAACACCATGGAAATTTATAAAATTGGTCTTGACAAAGGGGCGGCGGCCCACATAATCAGACAGACAGACAGACAGACAGACAGACAGACAGACAGACAGACAGACAGACAGAATAGTTCTGTCTTATTTTGCTGCGAAAAAATTTAGATTGCCATACAAAAGGGTACATTATGTCATGGGAACCCCATGAACAAAATGCGCCCTTTTTTGTTGTCCGAACACCGATGTCTAATGAATGGGAGGCAATAGAATGTATGGTCATGAAACCCGGATACGGCTGGTGAAAAAAAGGATTAGAGAAATAGAAAGAAAAAAGAGAAAAAACCGAATCATCTGCCTGATGGTAGTGGGATTCTGTATGACATTCGTTGGTATTATTGTTTTTTGTAAAAGGAAGGGAGAGAAAGAAAAACGAGAAAGAGGATCATAAGTCTGCTGTGCGCAGTTGCCCTGCTGGTGGGGCTGATGCCTGCCATGACATTTGCGGATGACACAGCGTATGAAGCTGGGCTTTGTGAACATCACCAGCAGCATGATGAAAATTGCGGTTACAGCGAAGGAACAGAAGAAGTGCCTTGCAGTCATGAACATACGGAAGACTGCTATACGCTGGTAACGAACTGTATCCATGAGCATACGGAGGAATGTTATGGCAAAGACAGTACAGAGCCGGACAGCTGCAATCATGTGTGCAGTGAGGAAACAGGCTGTATTACAAGGGTATTGAATTGTCAGCATCAGCATGATGACGCCTGTGGGTATGTTCCTGCGACAGAAGGTACACCATGTACTTATAACTGCCCGATTTGTAATAACGCAGCGGAAGAATCCAAGGGCAAATGTATCTGTGATACGCTGTGTACAGAGGGAGAAAAGAATGAGAACTGCTCCGTTTGCGCGGAGGATATTTCTCAATGCATGGGTCAGGAGGAACGCGCTGCTGTCTTTGTGGCAACCAATGTTTTAGGTTTAACGAGAAGTACGCCGGGATGGGATGCGGCCACAAATACATATACGATCATAGGCGAAGATGGCTGGGGGACAGGCTGGATTTCTCTGGCGGATGGAGCAACCTTGTATTTAGAGGATGCAGATTATACAGTTGACGCACCAAATGCCAGCTTTGGATGTAAGGGTAGTTTAACAATACAATATAAAGGTAAATGCGTGATTCCGGCACTGGAGATAACAGCGAATAATACAACATTTACTTTTGAGCCTGTAGACGAAAACTCCAGCTTGGAAATCAGCTCTGTGAATAAAACGCTTTCTAAAACAGTAGAAAACAGCAAAATTATAATTAACGGCGGTAAAATTTCTTTTGCTGAAAAATTGGAAGCGGATTCCATTGAAATCGAGAATGGCTGTCAGTTATCCGGCAGCGGAGATAAGATGGCAGGTATTATCTGCAATAAGTTGACAGGACATATTGTAATTGAAGATTCTGAGGTGGATCTGACAAGCTCCTATTATACTAATAGCGGTCAATCAGGTTTGGCACCGGTTATTGGCGGTAATGGAAATGGATATGATGACTCGTTAATAGCTGAACGCAGTGATAGTGACAGTCTTCTATATTATAATTTGTTAAACCATAACGATGATGTAAATTCTTACATTTCCATAAAAAATTCAACTGTGAATATCAATACGGATGAGTGCTATCGAGGCGGTATTGGTGTTGTAAAAGATATTACAATTACAAACTCTGATTTGGATATTTCCTGCGGCACAACAAAGGTGGCTCCAAATGTTGCACGAAGTTTTTACAACAGCGGTATTGGTATTGCATTTCAAAATTTACGCATTGACGGTTCAAATGTGACCAGTTATAGCAGATATGGCGCCGGGATCGGCGTTGGCAATGCCGGGTTCGACTCGACTGCATCGGCAGATACTACATCGTTAAAGGCGACCATTACGATTTCGGACAGTCAAGTAACTGCAAGCAGTGAACAGTCTGCAGGTATTGGTACAAGTAAAATAAATGGCAATGAAAAATATTATCCTCAGGATGTGGAAGTTATCATTAAAGGTAACAGTGAAGTGACCGCACGCAGTATCAACGGTGCGGGGATTGGCGGCGGTTATAAAACGCAGTATATCAGCAGTCCTGATGAGATCATTATCAATCCGGGGATTGCAGGCGGATGGGACGAAGGCGAAAGTATTGACGGCGACAATGTTTTTAATAGCAATCAGCTGAGTATGGCAAATACCATTATGCTTATGTCCGACACGCCGGTAGGAGACAGTGCAGCGCCGCAGTCTGTTTTGAATTATGTAGAAAGTCGCGTACAAACCTTGACAGTAAAAGAAAAGGACGGAAAGATACCGACTATTTTCGCGGAGTCTGGTATATGCGCCATTAGTTCGGAAACAGTTACAACGCCTGTTACTATTGTACAGAATACAGTAGAAACCGCACCTGTGCAGACGGTGCCGATTTATATAGGGAGTGCAAAGTTAGGAGACCTTCGTGCAGGATTCCGTTCTATTGCCGCAACTATGCCTAATTTAGCTACTGACGTATATCCTATGTGGTTTGGCAGCGGAGATGACCCTGATCCGCTGCTGAATTGGAATGATGAGGCAGGAGCATTATATGGAGACCGTTTTTCTGTACAAAAAAATTCAATTAACCGTTACTGGACACTGCCGCAGCAGAAGCTGGGCGGAACGGCTAAAATTTCTACAAGTTTATATGGTAGTCCAAGTGAAACGGCGGCAAACCCCAACGTTTTGTATGTTTACCTTAAAGACGTCACTCCCGCTTCTGTGACGACCTTAAATAAAAATAATAAATTGACTTATCAATGGTATAAAGACGGTGAGCCGATTTCATCAGGAGGGACGAATACATCTCTTCGGTCTCAAGGAGCAGGGGTGTATTATTATACGGTTACAGGCGGTGAACGTTATCGAGGTACACTTACCAGTACGCAGTTTGTTGTAACAGCAGC
>ERZ827471.1167-NODE-1167-length-17038-cov-6.854207_pt1 | contig 17038 bp, 9 predicted proteins | sample MGYA00519772_ERZ827471 | MGnify/ENA primary metagenome ERZ827471 (study PRJEB31778, sample SAMEA3449315) | human gut metagenome | biome: human gut; feature: human-associated habitat; material: faeces | place: United Kingdom | collected 2010/2012 ... | reverse complement strand
CATGTGCTACGAGGGCGGCATCAAGAGCTTCGTCACCTATCTGGGCGAGAAGCGCAAGCTGGACGTGCTGCACCCCAATGTGATCTACCTCAAGGGCCAGACCGACCGCGGCATGGCAGAGATCGCACTGCAGTATAATTCCAGCTACAACGAGCTGCTGCTGAGCTTTGCCAACAACGTCAACACCCCGGACGGCGGCACCCACGAGGAGGGCTTCAAGAACAGCCTGACCCGCGTGTTCAATGATTACGGCCGCAGCCACGGCCTGCTGAAGGATAAGGACGAGAACCTGTCCGGTGCGGACGTGCGCGAGGGCCTGATCTGCGTGATCTCTGTCAAGCTGCAGGAGGCGGAGTTTGAGGGCCAGACCAAGGCAAAGCTGGGTAATACCGAGATCCGCACCCTTGTTTCCAACATGGTCTACTCCAAGCTGATGGAATTCTTTGAGGAGAACCCCGGCGTGGCAAAGGCCATCTTTGAAAAGGCCACCCAGGCCGCCCGCGCCCGCGCCGCTGCCAAAAAGGCCCGCGAACTGGTGCGCCGCAAGAGCGCATTGGAGACCAGCCGGATGCCCGGCAAGCTGGCAGACTGCCGCGAAAAAGACCCCAGCCGCACCGAAATCTTCATCGTCGAGGGCGATTCTGCAGGCGGTTCCGCCAAGATGGGCCGCGACTCTGCCATTCAGGCCATCCTGCCGCTGTGGGGCAAGATGCTGAACGTGGAAAAGGCCCGCGCCGATAAAATTTACGGCAACGACAAGCTGATGCCGGTGGTGCTGGCGCTGGGCTGCGGCATTGGGGACGAGTTCGATATCTCCAAGCTGCGCTACGATAAAGTGTTCATCATGGCCGATGCCGATGTGGATGGCTCCCACATCTGCACCCTGATGCTCACCTTCTTCTTCCGCTATATGCGCCCGCTCATTGAGCAGGGCCATGTGTATGTGGCCCAGCCGCCTCTGTTCAAGGTGCAGAAGGGCAACACCATCAAGTACGCCTACAACGATGCCGAAATGGCCGTGCTTTCGCAGGAAATGCCCGGCGCAAAGGTGAACCGCTATAAGGGCCTTGGTGAGATGAACCCCGAACAGCTGTGGGAGACCACTATGAACCCCGATAACCGCGTGATCGTGCAGATCACCATTGACGATGCCGAGAAGGCCGATGAAGCCTTTACCATCCTGATGGGCGATCAGGTGGAGCCGCGCCGCCGCTTTATCGAGACCAACGCCCAGTACGCAAAGCTGGACGTGTAATTGGAGGAAACAATGGAAGAAGATTATGTGATGATACCGGGCAGCGGAACCAAAAAGATCATCCGCGATGTGAAAAAGGAGATCGAGACCGCATTCCTGGACTACTCCATGTCGGTCATCGTGTCCCGCGCCCTGCCCGACGTGCGCGACGGCCTGAAACCCGTCCACCGCCGCATTCTGTACACCATGCACGAGCGCGGCAACGACCCCAGCCATCCCTACCGCAAATCCGCCGACACCGTTGGTGCGGTGCTGGGCTCCTACCATCCCCACGGCGACGCATCGGTCTACGATGCCATGGTCCGTCTGGCACAGGACTTCTCTCTGCGCTATCCGCTGGTGGATGGTCAGGGTAACTTTGGTTCTGTGGATGGCGACCCCCCGGCTGCCTACCGTTACACCGAGGCCCGCATGAGCCGCATGGCGGTGGAGATGCTGACCGATATCGAGAAGGACACCATCGACTGGGACCCCAACTTTGACGAGACCAAGAAGGAACCCAGCGTGCTGCCCTGCCGCTTCCCCAACCTGCTGGTCAACGGCAGTCAGGGCATTGCGGTCGGCATGGCCACCAACATCCCGCCCCACAACCTGAGCGAGGTCATTGACGGCTGCATCGCCTATATCGACGATCCGGACATCGACCTGCCCGGCCTGATGGAATACATCAAGGGCCCGGACTTCCCCACTGCCGGCATCATCATGGGCCGCAGCGGCATCCGCGCCGCCTACGCCACCGGCCGGGGCAAGATCACCCTGCGGGGCCGCGCCACCATCGAGGAGACCAAGAACGGCCGTACCCAGATCATCATTACGGAGATCCCGTATATGGTCAACAAGGCCCGCCTCATCGAGAACATGGCCGACCTTGTCAAGGAGAAGCGCATCGAGGGCATCACCGGCCTGAACGATGAGACCAACCGCAAGGGCATGCGCATCGTGGTGGACATCCGCAAGGACGCCAATGCACAGGTCATCCTGAACCAGCTGTACCAGTACACCCAGCTGCAGGATACCGTGGGCGTTATCATGCTGGCCATCGACCACAAGGTGCCGAAAGTCCTCACCCTGAAGCAGATGCTTCAGAAATACGTGGAATTTCAGGACGAGGTGGTGCGCCGCCGCACCCAGTACGACCTGAAAAAGGCCAAGGAGCGCGCCCACATTCTGGAAGGCCTGAAGAAGGCCACCGACATCGTGGACGAGCTGATCGCCACCATCCGCGCCTGCAAGGGCGGCATGGCAGAGGCCAAGGCTGCCATCATGGAGCAGTTCGGCTTTGACGACCCGCAGGCAGATGCCATCGTCAAGCTGCAGCTGGGCCGTCTGGCAGGCCTTGAGATCCTGAAGATCGAGGAAGAGCTTGCCAGCCTGCAGGCCAAGATCGAGAACTGGGAAGCCATTCTGGCCGACGACGCCCGTGTGCTTGCCATCGTCAAGGAAGAGCTGCTGGAAATGAAAAAGCGCTTCGGCGACGAGCGCCGCACTGAGATCCAGTCCGTGACCGGTGAGGTGGATATCGAGGATCTGATCGCCGAGGAGCAGTGTGTCTACACCCTGACCGAGGCCGGTTATATCAAGCGTCAGCTCAAGGCCACCTATCAGGCACAGCGCCGCGGCGGACGCGGCATCTCCGGCATGACCCGCAAGGAAGAGGACATCGTGCAGGAGATGTTCGTCGGCTCCACCCACGACTATGTGCTCTTTGTTACCGACCGGGGCCGTCTGTTCCGCATCAAGGGCTACACCATTGCCGAGGGCAGCCGCACCAGCAAGGGCAGCAACATCGTCAACCTGCTGCAGCTGGCCGAGGGCGAAAAGGTCACCAACATGATCTGCCAGTCGAAGGAAGCCGACACCGAGGGCGGCTTTGTGACCATGGTCACGAAGCAGGGCCTCATCAAGCGCACCCCGCTGGAGCAGTATGCCAACATCCGCAAGTCCGGCCTGATCGGCATTGCCCTGAACGAGGGCGACGCTCTGGCATGGACCCGCCTGACCTCCGGCCACGACATGCTCATCGTTGCCACCCGCAACGGTCAGGCCATCCGCTTCAACGAAGCCGATGCACGTCCCATGGGCCGCAGCGGCCACGGCGTGCGCGCCATCCGTCTGGCCGAGGGCGATGAAGTTGTGGGCGTGTGCATCTGCCGCGAGGGCGGCACGGTGCTCACCGTCACCGAGAACGGCAAGGGCCGCCGGTCGGACATCGACACCTACCGTATCACCGCCCGCGGCGGCAAGGGCATCCGCAACTACGATGCCGCCAAGGATAAGGTGGCTGCGGTCAAGATCGTGGACGACGTGGACGATGTGCTGCTGAGCAGTCAGGAGGGCATCATCATCCGTCTGCACGCCAACGAGATCCCGCTGCAGAGCCGCTACGGTTCCGGCGTGCGGGTGATGCGCTTGGGTGAGAACGACAAGGTGATGGTGCTTGCCCGCACCGACCACGACGACGAGGCCCAGACCGAGCAGATCGACACCTCCGATGCCGATGCAGAGCCGACTGCCGAGCAGCTTGCCGCCATGGAAGCTGCAGATGCTGCCGCCGCTGCAGAAGCCCCGGAAGCCGACGATAAGGGCGAAGAGTAAACCTTGAAAACACAATAAGATTTGAAAGAAGCCGCCGCGCAGAGATTTCTGCACGGCGGCTTCTTTTCAAATCCATCCAAACCATGTATAATAGAAATAGCGTGTGAGGAATAAAAATAAACACAGAAAGTGGTTTAAGGAACATGACAGAGCAAAAAAAATCCCCGGAGATCAGCATCATCGTGCCGGTGTATCAGGTGGAAAAATACCTGAACGAATGCATTGATTCCATTCTGGCACAGACCTTTACGGATTTTGAGCTGATCCTGGTGGACGATGGCTCCCCGGACAACTGCCCTGCCCTGTGTGATGCTGCGGCAGAAAAAGACAGCCGCGTGCGGGTGATCCATAAAATCAACGGAGGTGTAAGCACAGCTCGCAATGCGGGTTTGGCAGCTGCACAGGGAAATTGGATCGGCTTTGTGGACCCGGATGACTTTGTAGACAAGACTTACTACGAAAAAATGCTGCGGGCAGCAAAGCAGGCAGGTGCTGAACTTGCAGTCTGCAACGAAGTTTTTATGGAAGAGGATGGAAGTCTTTGTGATTATCAGGAACAGCCTTTACGTACAGAAGTGCTTTCCCGTGAGGAAGCAATACACCGCATCCGCCTTACGCCGTTGATTCAGGCAGCAACAAGACTGCATCGGAGAGATGTGCTGGAAGGAATCGTTTTTCCTGTGGGCAAAAACTATGAAGATGCATTTACCACACCGGAAATCATTGAACATGCAACAGCTGTGGCTTGTATAAAGGAAAAACTGTACCATTACCGGCTGCATCCGGCAAGCATCATGCATGGAAAAGTCACCTTGAAAAATCTGGATGAGATCGATGCAAACTACGGCCTTCTTGCTTGTGCACTCAAGTATGGAAAAAAAGACACAGCATTCCTGCAGTATGTACTGATGAAACGCATGCTCCGAAACACAAAAAAAAATCTGCCACCCAAACAGAGAAACAGTGAACGGGTTCAGCAGGCGGAAGCGTGCTTGAAAAAAGCAGGCAGAGAGGTTCGTCAACAGGGGGCCTGTACCCTGCGCAACGCAGCAGAAACCGCACTCTGCATTGCAAACCCGCAGTTCTACTTCAACTTCAAGTACCGGAAATAAAACTGAATTCCGAATGGGAGAAATACTGTGAGTGAAAGAACAGAAAGTGGAAAACCGGAGATCAGCATCATCGTGCCAGTGTATCAGGTGGAAAAATATCTGAATGAGTGTATTGATTCCATCCTCGCTCAGACCTTTACAGATTTTGAACTGATCCTTGTGGACGATGGCTCACCGGACAACTGCCCTGCCCTGTGCGATGCAGCAGCAAAAAGGGACAGCCGCGTGCGGGTGATCCATAAGCAAAACGGCGGTGTAAGTACAGCCCGCAATGCAGGTCTGGATGCAGCACAGGGAAATTGGATCGCGTTTGTGGATTCGGATGATACGGTGGAACCGGAGTATCTGGAAAAAATGCATAAGGCAGTGCTGGAAACGGGTGCAGATTTTGCAATCTGCAGCAGTCAGTGCATTGATGAAACGGGCAAAACGCTTGCAGGCGGAGAACATCGCCTTTTGAACGAGTTTTTGCCGCAGGAGGAAGTTCTGCGCCGGATGGTGGTGTCGGATTTTCAGGTTCCGTGGAATAAGCTTTATCGCCGAAAACTGCTGGAAAATCTGCGCTATCCAGAAAACAAGGCGTTTGAAGATACCTGTCTCATGCCGGTCATTTACGCAAGAACGGCTTCTGCCTGCGGTGTATGGGATTTTTTATACAATTACCGCATCGTTACCGGCAGTGCCATGCACCGCAAGACTACCTTGAAAACACTGGACTGGGTGGAAGCATGGTACCGCCTGTTTGATGTGCTGTACCAAAACGGCATCCGGGATGCTTTGTGTGCAGCCTATCGCCCGATTTTGACTGCCGTGTGGGACATCTGGCTGCACCTGACACCGGAAGAGCGCAAAAGCCCCCGGATGAAGGAAGCCTTTGCGTATGAGCGTACAGCCCGCCATCGGCTGATGCAAGCCCGCGGCGTAACACTAAAAAATTTGTGGGCGGCAGTGGTCTGCGCTGCATCGGCCTGCAGTTATCTGGATCTATGCCGCAAAAGGGCGGAAAGACGGCAGAAAACGACCTGAAGCAATGAGGAGTTTATTGTGCAGGAACAACATAAAAAACAGCCGGAGATCAGCATCATCGTGCCGGTATATAAGACAGAGCGTTTTCTGAGCGCCTGCATCTCTTCCATCCTTGCCCAGACCTTCACGGATTTTGAGCTGATCCTGGTGGACGATGGCTCTCCGGACAGCTGCCCTGCTTTGTGCGATGCCGCAGCGGCAAAGGACAGCCGCATCCGGGTCATCCACCAGAAGAATCGTGGCCTGAGCGTGGCACGCAATGCCGGGCTGGACGCGGCAGAGGGCGAATGGATCGCCTTTGTGGATTCAGACGACACCATCACGCCGGACTTCTGCGCAAAGCTTTACCATGCGGCGCAGGAGGCCGGTGCACAGATGGCCGTGTGCAATTACCGGCAGGTGGACGAAGCCCTGACCCCCATCCGGGAGCAGTATCTGCATGTACGGCGGGAGGTGCTGACCCCGGAGCAGGCGTTGGAGCACAGCACCCTTCTGCCCTACATGGTGGTGTGGAACAAGCTGTACCACCGCAGCATTTTTGCGCAGCTGCGCTTTGCAGAGGGCAAGCTGAACGAGGACACCCTGCTGATCGCCTACGCCTACGAAAAAGCGGACAGAATCGCGAATATCCCGGATGCGCTGTACCTTTACCGCAAGGTGGCGGGCAGCATCGTCAACAGCAAAGTCACCCTGCGCAATCTCGACCGTGTGGAAGCAAACTATACCGTGTTCGAGTGCGTCCGCCGCCATGGCATCACGGGTTCGCTGTGTGAGCTGTACTGGGCACTGCTGCACTCCCTGATCGATGTGGGAATGCACCTGACCGCCGAAGAGCGCCGGAGTGCCCGGATGCGGCAGGCGCGGGAGTACGAGCGCTGCGCCCGCCGGGCCTTGCGTCAGGAACATGCTGTTACCCTGAGGGCACTGGGCAACACCCTGTGTTTTATTATTTCACAGGACTGGTATTTTGCCCGCCGATGGAAAAATACCGTGTAACCGTGCAGGTTTGTCTGGACTTCCCTGCAAAGATATGCTACAATGACAAAACAATCACAAATACCCGTGGGGGAGTAGCAGGCGCTTTTGCAGGGCGCAGCAAGTCAACATGATGACCGTTGGTTCCGGTCTGGCTTGCTTTCATTTGCGAGACTCATGTGTTTTTGGCGCATAGAACAGCGCCCGTGCACATGGAGTTGGTTTCAAAAAAATCACCCGGTCCCGGACGTACATGTGCGCCCGGGACCGGGTTTTGTATTGCCCGATATTCTGGTCAGATTCAGGAGGCAGACAATATGGAATGGAGCTTTGTATTTTTCCTCAACAGTGCCCTGCTGGGCGTGGGCCTTGCAATGGACGCGTTCTCGGTGTCCATGGCAAACGGCCTGCACGACCCCCGCATGAGCAGGAAAACTATGTGCAGGATCGCGGGCACCTTTGCCCTTTTTCAGGCCGTGATGCCCATGACAGGCTGGGTGTGCGTGCACACCATTGTGGAGCTGTTCTCTTCGTTTGAAAAATTCATCCCGTGGATCGCGCTGGCACTGCTGGGCTATATTGGCGGCAAAATGCTGGTGGATGGCATCAAGGGCGAAGAGGCCGAAGAGGCCGCAGAGCTGAGTGCGGGTGCACTGCTCATGCAGGGCATCGCCACCAGCATCGATGCGCTTTCGGTGGGCTTCACCATTTCGGAATACGGCTGGCTGATGGCACTTGCGGCATCGCTCATCATTGCGGTGGTCACCTTCTTTATCTGCATGGCGGGCCTGCGCATCGGCAAAAAGTTTGGCACCAAGCTCTCCGGCAAGGCATCCATTCTGGGCGGCATCATCCTCATTGGCATTGGTCTGGAAATTTTTATTTCCGGGGTGTTCTGAAATTCAGACAGCATAAAACAAAAGGGCACGGCGCTGCAATGCGCTGTGCCCTTTCGTTTTATAAAATGTTCCACATAGAACAATTACTTTTCCGGCTCAAAATAATCGGCATATTCCTCGGTCAGCTTGGAGCCAAGCCGCCGGATGCCGCCGTACAGGTGCCGTTCCACCAACGGTTCAAAGGCGGCAAGGTCGCACCGCTCGATGGCGTTCATCAGGTTGCGGTGGTCTGCAATCACCTCGGCAAGGCCGCCGGTGGTCATGGTGTCCAGCATCCGGAAGCGGCTGTAGTCGGCGTGGGCGTTCTGCAGGGTGCTCCACAGGTACATTTTATCCATGGCGGCAAACCATGTCCCGTGCAGGGCACGGTCGGCTTCGTACAGCTTGTTGTAATCCGGGCTCTCCATGGCCGCAAGGGCCTCGTAGGCTTCCACCCGCCTGCGGATCAACGCCCGCTGCTCCGGGGTGCACCGGGGCGAAAAATCCCGCAATACGCGGGCTTCCACGGCGGTGCGCTCGTAGATCAGCTCGTCCACGATGCGGCGGTTCAGCCGGGTAACGGTGGTGCCCTTGTAAGGCACGATCTTTACCAGCCCGTTTTCCTGCAGCTTCTGCAGCACCACCCGGATCAGGGTGCGCGGTGCGCCAAAGCGGGCACAGAGCGGATTTTCGCTCAGCGAAGAGCCGGGGCGGATGGTCAGGTCAATGATCTCCCGCTCCAGCACAGCATAGATCTCAGCATCAGTTTTGTATTGTTCCATACCTCTCACCTAATGGAAATGCATTATTCTTCAAACGGTTTCCAGAACGCACCCTGCGGCAGCGGCAGCGTGAATGCCATGGGCTTTCCGGTCTCCGGGTGCAAAAACTGCAGGCCGCAGCTCTGCAGGGCAATGCTGCCTTTTACGCGGCTTCCGTATTTGCCGTCTCCGGCCAGCGGGTGCTTCCGGGATGCAAACTGCACCCGGATCTGATGGGTGCGGCCGGTGTGCAGCGTGATCTCAGCAAGGCTCATCTCTCCTGCCGTTTTCACGATGCGGTATTCCAGCACGGCTTCCCGCACGCCCTTGCGGGGGCGGCTGACCGGGAACACCCGGCCCCGGCGGCTGTCCTTGAACAGCCAGTCCCGCAGGGTGCCTTCGGCGGGCAGTGCTTCGTCCGGCCCGCCTGCAATGCCGGCACGGTACTGCTTGATGAACTGCGGCACTTCCGGCTTCCCTTCGGCCCTGCCATCCTGCACAGCGTAGGCGTTCTGGCTCTGGGTGATCTGACGGCTGAGTGCGGCCGCAGCCCCGGGCGTTCTGGCAAACACCATCAGGCCGGACACACCCGTGTCCAACCGGTGCACCACGCCTACAAAGGCATCCGGCTGGCCCCACAGCTGCCGCAGGGCTGCGGGCACGCCCTCTTCGCTGGAAAGTCCGGCGGGCTTGTCCAGCACCACAAGGGCGGCATCTTCGTACAGGATGTTCACAGCCTGCCCTCGGCGATCAGGGCCTTGAGCTTCAGGATACCGGCAATGGTCTTGCCGTCCCGGATCTCGCCGCTCATGACCATCTCATAAGCTTTATCCAGCGGCACACGGTCAGGGGTCAGGAATTCATCGGCATCCAGATGCATCTGGGTCTTGTGCAGGCCGGTGGCGACCCATGTATAGATCACTTCGGTGTCATAGCCTACGGTGGGGAAAAACTGGCCCAGAGAGATATAATTGTCCGCGGTCAGGCCGCACTCCTCGCCCAGCTCCCTCTTGGCGGCTTCAAAGGGGTCCTCACCCTTTTCCAGCTTGCCGGCAGGCAGCTCCCACAGCTCCTGCTGCATGGCGTAGCGGAACTGGCGCACCATGCAGATGGTGCCGTCCTCAAAATAGGGCAGGATGCACGCACCGCCGTGGTGATGCACCACTTCGCGTTCGGCGGTCTTGCCGTTTTCCAGCAGAGCAGTGTCTTTTGTCAGGGTGATCACCCGGCCCTCGAAGAGCACCTCACTGGTGAGTGTTTTTTCGTAATGCACGGTCTTCTCCATTTTATTACCCTCTTTGCCCGGCACAGCGCCGGTTTTCTGCTCTCAGTTTACGGCAAAGTGCGGTTTGTTGTCAATAAAGATGTGATAAATACAAGGGAGAGGGTTCCCTCCCCTTTTTGCGAAAAAAATTACAGGATCTGGCAAAGCAGGCAGGCCAAAACCGGAAAATCCGCGCCAGTGCTCACTTTAACGAACTAAAGACGTACAAAAGCGCTAAAAAAATTTCTTTATTTTTGGTGCGTTTGTTGAGCGGTTTGCGTTTACTTTATGGGCGGAATTTGCTATTATAGTATACAAGCAATAGTGCCTTTATGGGGTTCTCCGGTTCCATGTGGGGCATATTGCCCCGCGCAAAAGGTACCAAATTCTGAATAATGGAGGAAGAAAAATGCCTAGAGCAAAGCAAACTATGGATGGCAATACCGCTGCCGCCCATGTAGCGTATGCCTACACGGACGTGGCTGCCATCTACCCCATTACCCCGTCTTCTCCGATGGCTGACTCTGTGGACCAGTGGTCCGCAGCTGGCCAGAAGAACATCTTCGGCAATCAGGTCAAGGTTGTCGAGATGGAATCTGAGGCCGGCGCTGCTGGCGCTGTGCACGGCTCTCTGGGTGCAGGTGCTGTTACCACCACCTTCACCGCTTCTCAGGGCCTGCTGCTGATGATCCCCAACATGTACAAGATCGCTGCTGAGCAGCTGCCCTGCGTGTTCGATGTTTCTGCACGTACCGTTGCTACTCAGTCCCTGAACATCTTTGGTGATCACAGCGACGTTATGGCATGCCGTCAGACCGGCTTTGCAATGCTGGTCGAGAGCAGCGTGCAGGAAGTCATGGATCTGTCCCCTGTCGCACATCTGTGCGCCATCGAGGGCAAGGTTCCCTTCCTGAACTTCTTCGATGGCTTCCGTACTTCTCATGAGTACCAGAAGATCGAGAAGTGGGATTACGCCGATCTGAAGGAAATGTGCAACATGGAGGCTGTGGAGGAGTTCCGTAAGAAGGCTCTGAACCCCGAACACCCCAAGATGCGCGGCTCCCACGAGAACGGCGACGTGTTCTTCCAGCATCGTGAGGCATGCAACAGCGTTTACAACGCTCTGCCTGCTGTTGTTGAGAAGTACATGGCCAAGATCAACGCAAAGCTGGGCACCAACTACGATCTGTTCAACTACTACGGCGCACCCGATGCTGACCGTGTGATCGTGGCTATGGGCTCCATCTGCGACGTTGCTGATGAGGTCATCGACTACCTGAACGCCAAGGGCGAGAAGGTCGGTATCGTCAAGGTCCGCCTGTACCGTCCCTGGGTCTCCGCTTCCCTGCTGAAGGTCCTGCCCAAGACCGCCAAGAAGGTGGCTGTGCTGGACCGCACCAAGGAGCCCGGCTCTCTGGGCGAGCCCCTGTACCTGGATGTTGCCGCTACCCTGCGTGAGGCTGGCCTGAACGATGTGGTTCTGACCGGCGGCCGTTACGGTCTGGGCAGCAAGGATACCCCGCCGTCCTCCATCTTCGCTCTGTACAAGGAGCTGGAGAAGGATCAGCCCAAGGAGCGCTTCACTCTGGGTATCACCGATGACGTCACCTTCCTGTCTCTGCCGGAAGTCAAGCCCGCTCCCATCACCGCAGCTGCTGGCACCAAGGAGTGCAAGTTCTGGGGTCTGGGCGGCGACGGTACTGTCGGTGCTAACAAGAACTCCGTCAAGATCATCGGCGACCATACCGACAAGTATGTTCAGGCATACTTCCAGTATGACTCCAAGAAGACCGGCGGCGTGACCATCAGCCACCTGCGTTTCGGCGACAAGCCCATCCGCAGCCCCTACTACATCAACCAGGCTGACTTCGTGGCCTGCCACAACCCCGCTTACATCCACATGGGCATGAAGATGGTCCAGGATGTCAAGCCCGGCGGCGTGTTCATGATCAACTGCCAGTGGTCCGATGAGGAGCTGGGCCAGCACCTGAACGCCGAGGCAAAGAAGTATATCGCTGACAACAACATCCAGCTGTATACCATCAATGCTATCGATAAGGCTATCGAGATCGGCATGGGCAAGCGCACCAACACCATCCTGCAGTCTGCATTCTTCAAGCTGGCTGACGTCATGCCCATCGAGGATGCCGTCAACTTCATGAAGCAGGCAGCTCAGAAGAGCTACGGCAAGAAGGGTCAGGACGTCGTTGAGATGAACTGGAAGGCTATCGATGCAGGCGTTGACGCCATCCACAAGGTGGACGTGCCCGCATCCTGGTCCAACCCCGAGGCTGATCCCGCACCCAAGGCTCTCACCGGCCGTCCGGAGCTGGTCAAGCAGATCCGTGATGTCATGGAGCCCATTGCCCGTATGGACGGCGACAGCCTGCCTGTCTCTTCCTTCGTGGCAAATGCAAACGGCGAGTGGGAGCAGGGCGCTTCTGCATACGAGAAGCGCGGCACCGCTGTCAACGTCCCCGAGTGGGATGCTGCAAAGTGCGTTGGCTGTAACCAGTGTGCATTCGTCTGCTCTCATGCTACCATCCGTCCCTTCCAGCTGACCGCCGACGAGCTGGCAGCTGCTCCTGCACAGACCAAGAGCCGCGACAACAAGCCCGCAAACGAGTACAAGTTTGTTATGGCTGTGTCTCCTCTGGACTGCATGGGCTGCGGCGAGTGCGTCACCGTCTGCCCCACCAAGGCTATCACCATGGTGCCGCAGGACAGCCAGGCCGATCAGCAGGCAGTGTTCGACTACTGCGTGGCCAACATCTCCAAGAAGCCTTCCAAGTTTGCTGACGATACCGTCATCGGTTCTCAGTTCAACCAGCCGCTGCTGGAGTTCTCTGGCTCCTGCGCAGGCTGTGCCGAAACTTCTTACGCTCGCCTGATCACTCAGCTGTTCGGCGAGAAGATGTACATCTCCAACGCTACCGGTTGCTCCTCCATCTGGGGCGGCACCGCTTCCATCTCTCCGTACACCGTCAACAAGGACAGCGGCCATGGTCCTGCATGGTGCAACTCCCTGTTCGAGGATAACGCAGAGCATGGTCTGGGCCTGTACATCGGCCAGAAGACCATCCGCGAGAACCTGATCAAGGAGATCGCAGAGGTTGCTGGTTCCGACAAGGCTTCTGCTGAGCTGAAGGCTGCTTACGAGAAGTTCATCGCAACCAAGAACAACACCAAGGCCAACGACGAGCCCGCAAAGGCCCTGATCGCTGAGCTGGAGAAGGCTGCTGCTGCCGGCTGCGAGAAGTCTGCAGAGATCCTGAAGAGCAAGCAGTTCATCGCCAAGAAGTCCGTCTGGATCTTCGGTGGTGATGGCTGGGCATACGACATCGGCTTCGGTGGTCTGGACCACGTTCTGGCTTCCGGCGAGGATGTCAACGTGATGGTCTTCGATACTGAGATGTACTCCAACACCGGTGGACAGGCATCCAAGGCTTCCAACATTGGTGAAGTCTGCCAGTTCGCTGCTGCTGGTAAGGAAATCAGCAAGAAGAGCCTGTCCGAGATCGCTATGACCTACGGTTACATCTATGTTGCTCAGATCGCACTGGGTGCTAACCCGGCTCAGGCTGTCAAGGCCATCGCTGAGGCTGAGGCTTACCCCGGCCCGTCTCTGATCATCGGCTACGCTCCCTGCGAGCTGCACGGTGTCAAGGGCGGCATGACCAACTGCCAGAACGAGATGAAGAAGGCAGTTGAGGCCGGTTACTGGAACCTGTTCACCTTCAACCCGGCAAACAAGGCTCAGGGCAAGAATCCGTTCACCCTGACCTCCAAGGCTGTGGATAACGAGAAGTATCAGGCACTGCTGGCTAACGAGACCCGTTACAGCCGCCTGACTCGTGCATTCCCCGACCGTGCTAAGGAGCTGTTCGCACGCAACCAGGAAGTTGCAAACGACCGCTACGAGCACCTGACCCGTCTGGTCGACCTGTACAAGTAAGCATTCTTCTGCGCTTTGGATGCAGATATTTGCGGCACCTTAGCCCCACAATGCAAGAGGGCGGCTGCCCCGTACCGGCGGTTACTGCGCAATGCAGCGGTACGAAGCGGAGAAACGCATCCATCCATGCAGGTGATGTGCTGAAGTACAGCATTCGCCATACGAGTTCTATCTGATTTCACTTCCCGGGCGGTGCTTTGTTCCGTGCGAAGTACCGCAGCGGGATATGAGATACCAAAGCGCCCGCGAGGGTCCTTGAAAGCACACCCCGCGTGTGTCAGGAGCATAAGGTCTGCTTGCAGATACCTTGCTCCGCCTGCTGCATAAGACCTGCTTTGCAGGGATCTTGCCGCAGTAAAAAACGTATATCGTTTTTAGCGCCCCGTTCACCGCAAGGTGACCGGGGCGTATTTTGTGCAAAAGAGAAGCGGCTGCTGTGATCTGGCATCACAACAGCCGCTTTTACAGTTCCATTTTAGCATGTGAAAAAACGAAGGTCAATCAAAAAATGTTATCACAAAATCTTCCAAAAGATACCATTCCCTTTTTACAGTTTCTTCATAGCTTCTTAACGAATTCAATTGTGAAAGCTGTTATACTTTTGCCATGGGAAGCGGGGCCGCAACCGCTTACCCAAGTAACATGATTCCTCCTCACACCAAGGCAATATCCAAGCAAAACACCCTTTTTCGTGTGCCGCAACACGGAAGAGGGTGTTTTGTTTTGCAAAATTCTGGTAAATCGGTGGTTTAGGGTTGACCCCGTTTTTTTGCGGCGCTATAATAAAAATGAATATGAAAACTTGGAGGTGAACGCAGGAAAATGGACCCGGATCATAGTCGAAGTAGAACCACCGGCGCGGTGGATCAGAAAACAAAAACAACTGCGTTTTCCCCAACCGTTCGCCTCCTTCGCTGAGTCCTGCGGAAAAGCACCGCTTCAACGGTGCATCTTTCCGTAAAACAGAGCAGAGGAAGGCGCGGCTTTGTGTGCGCAGAATGCGGCGTTTGCGGCATTCCGGCAGGCAAGGCGGCGCGTTTTTTGTTTCCCGATCTGCTGCGTCCTCCGGATACAGGAGCTGCTCCTGTTCCGTAAAAACTGAGGAGGTACGCCCAATGGATATGGAAGAAAAAAAGCTGACGGCTGATGCTGCGGAACAGGCGCTGCCGGTGCAGGAGCTGCCTGCTGATATCCCCGCCGAGGTCCGCCAGAAGCTGGCTGAAGATCTGAACGAGGAAGCTACTGAAGACCTCAAGCAGGACATGCGCGAGGCCGAAAAAGAGGAAGCCAACGACGAAGAGGTCAAGGCCAACCCTGAGATGCTCACCAAGAGCCGCCTGCTCAAGCTGCTCATCAAGAAGCAGTACGTCAAGCTGCGCGAAGTGACCGAGGAAGAGCAGCCTGCCGACCTTGCTGAGCTGCTGGAAGAGCTGGACGAAAACAACCGCCTTGTGGTGTTCCGCCTGCTCAAAAAGGAAGTGGCCACCGAGGCCTTTGCCTATATGTCCGACGAAGCCCGCGACGATCTGGTGAACGCCTTCTCAGATGTGGAGCTTGTGGGCGCCATTGAAGAGATGAGTCTGGACGATGCCGCCGATCTGCTGGAGGATATGCCGGCAGGCGTGGTGAAGCGGGTGCTGGAGAAATCCTCCAAGCAGACCCGTGAGAGCCTGAACAAGCTGCTGAACTACCCCGAAAGCTCTGCCGGCAGCCTGATGACCCCCGAATATGTCCGTCTGCGCGAGGATATGACCGTGGCGCAGGCTTTTGAAGCCATCCGCAAGCAGGGCGAAAACGCAGAGACCGTGTACACCTGCTACGTGGTGGAGCGCAACCGCCTGAAGGGCGTTGTTTCTGCCCGAAGCCTGCTGCTGTCAGAGCCGCATACTCCCGTCACCGAGATCATGGATGATAACGTGGTCACTGTGAAAGTGACCGACGATCAGGAGTACGTGGCCCGTGAGATGCAGCGCTACGACTTTACCGCCATGCCTGTTCTGGACAACGAGGGCATGTTCGTGGGTATCATCACCATCGACGATGCAATCGACGTTCTGACCGACGAGAGCACCGAGGATATGCAGAAGATGGCTGCTATTCTGCCGGACGACGATGCCACCACCTACTTCGGCACCAGCGTCTGGACCCACGCGAAGCAGCGCATTCCATGGCTGCTGATCCTGATGCTGTCTGCCACCTTTACCGGCATGGTCACCACCCACTATGAAGAGGCCTTTGTCAGCCTGCCGCTGCTGGTCTCCTTCATGCCCATGCTGATGGATACCGCCGGCAACTGCGGCAACCAGATCAGCACCCTGATGGTGCGCGGTCTGGCTCTGGGCGAGGTAGAGCCCGCCGACTTTGTGCGGGTGCTGGGCAAGGAGCTGCGGGTGTCGGCCATCGTGGGCGCGGTGCTGGGCATCGTGAACGGCCTGCGCATCTACCTGATGTACACCTTCCTCTTCCCCGGCCAGTACGCCAACGTGATGGGCTATGCCATCGTGGTCAGCGTGTCGCTGTTCTTCAGCGTCATTCTGGCAAAGCTGGTGGGCGGCATGCTGCCGCTGGCCGCCAAGAAGCTGGGTGCTGACCCGGCCATCATGGCAACGCCCTTCATCACCACCATCGTGGATGCTTGCAGTTTGATCCTGTACTTCCAGATCGCACAGCTGGTGTTCCGCAATATGATGTAAAACAGGAAAACTCCCTCCGTCATGGCGTGAACCGTGACGGAGGGAGTTTTTTTACTGGGCACAGAGCGGGACGGAACACAAGCAATCGCGCGATTCCGGACGCATTCCGGAGCAAAAACGGCAGGGGGAGCACTCTCTGCCGGAGAACGGCGGCAGACGGTGGAAAACCGCAGTTTTCCCCGCTTTTTCCACACGAAAAAGCGGCGTTCCCGTTCTGTGGAAAACTCAGGACTTCTTTTTTCCAATCTGGAGAGGGACCGAATCGTCAGCCGGAACGAACTGTAAAAAGAAAAGAAAATCCTTCGACTTTCTTTTATATAAAAGGCAAAGTGCCCACTTTTCTTCCCAGAAACTGGCATGAATCGCCGGGCTGCATTACGGCTTGTATAAGCAAAACCAGATTTCCATGTGGAAAACCCGGTGGAAAAAGTGGAAAACCTCGTGGGAAACTGGGCCTTTTTTTCACAAAATCAGTGGAAAACCCGGTGGAAAAAGTGAAAAGTTCTCTCCGGAATGGAAAAACA
>ERZ827471.1164-NODE-1164-length-17063-cov-10.582491_pt1 | contig 17063 bp, 16 predicted proteins | sample MGYA00519772_ERZ827471 | MGnify/ENA primary metagenome ERZ827471 (study PRJEB31778, sample SAMEA3449315) | human gut metagenome | biome: human gut; feature: human-associated habitat; material: faeces | place: United Kingdom | collected 2010/2012 ... | reverse complement strand
CAATCTGGAATGAATTTTGGCTACGTTACTGTGAACGGAGTGAACAGTAACGTCTTTTTTTGGAATGTTTCAATTGTATGGTTTACAGACTTGACAAATTATAAAAATACTATATAATACAGAAATGCAAATAAGTTGCAAATGTAAATGAGTTGCAAATACAAATAAAGTGCAAATATAAGGAGAACTATATGTCAGAGATTATATTAGATTCAGTAATAGACAGCATCAAGCTGCTACCCTTTCTTTTTCTTACTTATCTGTTTATGGAATGGCTGGAGCATAAGACAGGTGCGGCAGCACGAAAGAGAATCCGTACAGCCGGAAAATTCGGACCGGTATGGGGTGGACTTCTGGGAGTGATCCCACAGTGTGGATTTTCGGCAGCGGCATCCAGCCTTTTTGCCGGACGTGTGATCACAGTGGGAACTTTGATCGCAGTGTATCTGTCTACTTCAGATGAAATGTTTCCGATCATGATCTCCAATGCAGTTCCTGTAGTTACAATTGTGAAAATCCTGATCTGCAAAGCGGTGATCGGAATACTTTCCGGCCTGGTGCTGGAGTATGTTTACACACATATTCTGAAGAAACAGGAACCTGATGTGGATATTCATGAAATCTGTGAAGAAGAACGCTGCCATTGTGAACATGGAGTTATTTCTTCAGCAGCATTTCACACATTAAAAGTTTTTGTGTACATTTTCTTGATTTCTCTTGCTTTAAATATTATCATTGGATTAGTCGGAGAAGAGACACTGGCAGGACTTTTTACAGGAACACCGATTGCAGGTGAACTGATCGCAGCTTTAGTGGGACTGATTCCCAACTGCGCTTCTTCTGTAGTAATCACCCAGTTATATCTGGATCATATTATCGGAGCCGGGGCGATGATGGCGGGACTTCTTGTAAATGCAGGAGTTGGGCTTCTGATTCTGTTTCGTTTGAACAGAGACAGGGTTCAGAATCTGAAAATTGTGGGAGTACTTTATGGACTTGGTGTATTCTGGGGAATTATTATTGAATTTGCAGGAATTGTTTTCTGATTAACCGAGTCTGCTCTGTCAGAAGAAGCTGATTTTAGGAGGAATGATAAAATTATGGCAGGAAGCAGTTATGCGACAGCAAGCCGCAGAAAAATACTTGAATATTTGAAAAACAGTAATGACCATACGGTTACAGCTGCTGATGTGGATGAGTATCTGAAGAAACATGACAGTGAGGTAAATATCACAACCATTTACCGCTATCTGGACAAGCTTGCAAAGGATGGAACTGTGATCAAATATGTTGCAGAGAAAGGTTGCCAGGCTGCTTATCAGTATGTAGAACCGGGACGGGGATGTGAACAGCATCTGCACCTGAAGTGTGTAAAATGTGGAAAGATCATTCATCTGGAATGTCATTTTATGGAAGAAATTTCTCATCATATTGAAGAAAGTCATGGATTTACCCTGCAGTGTAAGAATTCTATTTTGTATGGAGTCTGTAAAGAATGTAAAGGCAGTGGCGAAGACTGTTGACTGTTTCTGTCAGATGATGTAAACTGAAATACAACTGTTTGGTCAAATTGACTGCGAAGCAGTATGGTGAAGAGAAAAGACAGCGAAATTGCTGTAAGTACCGGTAAAAATAACAGATAATATATGAAATCATAAAAGAAGGCAATAATGAGAAAACAGAAGAGACAGATGTGTGTAAGAAGAATGTTATTATTTTTTCTGGCGTGTGTATTAATATGTGCAGCACCCCCGTCTGCAGCACAGGCGGCAATAATGCAGACTGCTAAGAATTCAACAGTGCAAAAGAAAAAAACATCCACGAAAACAGTTACAATAGAGACTTCAGGAGGAATCACAAAAAAGAAAGTGAAAAGCGGTGGTTCTGTGATTCTTCCTGTGGAAGTGAATAAGAGGGGATATACATTTCTGGGATGGTCAACAGTTCCCGGACAGACCTGTAATCCAATGTATCAGGCATATCAGAAAATTCAGGTTACGAAAAATATTCATCTTTATCCGGTGAAGTATAAATGGAATCAGGAACCGGATATTTATGCAGGCGGTCTTGCGGACAGTGTGGAGAAATATGATAAGATTATTTTTGTGGGAGATTCCCGCACAGCAATGCTTCGCAGTACTCTGAAGCAGCAATGCAGTTCTGACAGTTTAAAGAAAGTTGGATTTGTATGCAAGACAGGAGAAGGGCTTGACTGGATGAAAAAATACGGAGAAAAGGAACTGCTGAATGAAATAAGCGGGATGGATGATAATGCGAAGCCGGTGGCAGTTATTTTCAATCTGGGAGTAAATGACCTGATCCACAAAAACAGGGAGTCCATCAGTTATGATTCTGTTGCGTCAGACTATGCTTCTTATATGAATGGATTATCCAGAAAGCTGACTGCCAGGAACTGTGAATTATTTTATATGTCTGTGAATCCATGTAATACGGCAATGAAATCCACGCGGAAGGAGTCTGAGATCCGCGGATTTAATAACAGACTCAGACAGAGACTGAACGGGAATTTTACATGGATCAACAGTTATTCTTATCTGATGAGATGTGGTTATACGACTCGCTGTGAATTTCGCGGTTATACAGATGATGGTGTTCATTATTCTATGAGGACTTATAAGAGAATTTATGCATATGCAATAAAACAGATCAGATAATCCTGACTGAAACCCGGAGACAGAATACTGTTCTCCGGGTTATCTGTGTGTATCAGTAAATACGAAAGTTGTAGCTGTGAAAGAGTTAAACAGTTATCAAAGGATCACAAAAGGTAACAGGAGGAGAGAAACATGAGAAGTGAAAGCTTCAGAAAAGGAGTTAAGGATGGTATTCCCATAGGACTGGGATATTTTGCTGTATCGTTTACATTTGGCATGATGGCAGTTGCTGATGGACTGAGTATCTGGCAGGCTGTGCTGATCTCATTGACAAACGTGACTTCAGCAGGGCAGTTTGCAGGACTTGAGATCATGGTAATGAGCGGCTCTTACTGGGAGATGGCACTGACACAGCTGATCATTAATCTGAGATATTGTCTGATGTCATTTTCCCTTGCTCAGAAATTCAGAAGAGATGAATCTTTGGTTCACCGCTATATTGCAGCATTTGGTGTGACGGATGAGATTTTCGGGATCAGTGCCAGTCAGCCCGGAAAGGTAAGCGCATTTTATAATTATGGTGCCATGTGTGTGGCAATCCCGGGATGGGTACTTGGAACCCTGGCAGGAGCAATTTCCGGAAATCTTCTTCCGGATTTTATGATGAGTGCACTCAGCGTGGCTATTTACGGTATGTTCCTTGCAATTATTATTCCTCCGGCAAAGCAGAATAAGGCAGTACTGGCAGTTGTCGTGGCAGCAATGCTGATCAGCACTTTGTTTAAAGTGATTCCGTTTCTGTCGGAGGTTTCGTCAGGTTTTGTGATCATTATTACTACACTGATCGTGGCAGGGGCTGCCGCATACTTCTGTCCGATAGAGGATGAGAAAGAGGAGGAGAGTGTTCATGAGTCATAATATTTATATTTACATTCTGGTAATGGCAGCAGTTACATATCTGATCCGTATGCTCCCGCTCGCTCTTTCCAGAAAAGAGATCACAAGTCCGTTTATCAGATCATTTCTGTACTATGTTCCCTATGCATGTCTGGCAGCCATGACATTTCCGGCGATCCTTTTTGCCACAGACAGTGTGATCTCGGCTGCTGTGGGATTTATTGTGGCACTGATCGCGGCATATAAGGAGAAAAGTCTTCTTACAGTTGCGTTATTCGCATGTGCTGCGGTATTTATTGTGGAAAGAATACTGGAATTTGCAGTGTAAAAGTTGATAAAAAACGGATACATAACCACAGCTGAATGGTGTGTATCCGTTTTTTGTTGCGTAATATTGTGACCGGCAGCTGAAGCAGATAAGCTGTCTGTTATTTGCTGCAGTTTCAGACAGTTTTTTATTTCAGAAAGCTTACATCAATTTCACCGTCAAATACTGTGGCAGCCGGGCCTGTCATGTAAACAAGATTCTCCTGTCTGTTCCAGAAAATCTGCAGGTCACCGCCGAGAAGTTTTACAGTGACAGGACTGTCACCGTCTACATGTCCGTTCAGAACAGAAGCGACTGCTACCGCACATGCACCTGTGCCGCAGGCAAGAGTTTCGCCTGAACCGCGTTCCCATACACGCATTTTTACAGTATGTTCATCGATCACTTCTACAAATTCAGTGTTTACACGATCCGGAAATGCAACATGATTCTCGAAAGCAGGGCCGATCTTTTCAATATCCAGATGGTCAATATCATCCATATAAACAATAGCGTGGGGATTTCCCATGGAAACAGCGGTTATGTAATAGATTTTTCCGTTTACATCCAGAGGTTCATTGATAACTTCCTCCTTCTCTGACACTACCGGAATCTGTCTGGCGGTCAGGATCGGAGAACCCATATTTACCTTAACCTTGGATACCTTTCCGTTTTCTACAGTAAGATCCAGATATTTGATGCCGCTTTTTGTAGCAACAGAAATATGTTCTTTGTCTACGATGCCGTAGTCATAGGCATATTTGGCAACACAGCGGATACCGTTTCCGCACATGGCACCCTGGGAACCGTCAAGATTATACATATCCATCTCGCAGTCTGCGATTTTGGATGGCTTGATCAGGATCAGTCCGTCGGAACCGATACCAAAGTGACGGTCACTGACATATCTGGCCACTGCGGAAGGATTTTCCACAGTTTCCTCAAAACAGTTTACATATACGTAATCATTTCCAATACCATGCATTTTTGTAAATTTCATCAGAAAAGCCTCCTTATTTGGTTAAATATTTATACACCTCTTGTATCATATAGAAAAAATGTTATGAAAAAGTGAAAATTACGAATCTTTTACCGGGAAAGTTTTTCTGTGACCTTCATGTAAAAAAACATTTTGCCCTTCCCGGAACAGTTATGTATTATACATTATATGGAAAATATATCTGTTATTCAAGTTTTACCTTGCATTTTATAGAAAGTATGTTAAAATTAAAAACAAAAATATACAACCGAAACGCATAATTATACGCTGTTGTCTGAAGAAGGTAAAAAGATGGCAGCCGTAGATATACTTTCGGATGCGAGGAGGAAAAAAGATGAAAGATCAAAAGAGATTTGCAGCTCTTGCACTCAGTGCAGTAATGGTATTTTCCATGGCAGGAAGCGTATCCGCAGCTCAGAAAGTTGAATCCAAAGATGATCTTGCAGGAGCAACAATCGGTGTTCAGCTTGGTACAACAGGTGACCTTGATGCATCTGATTATGAGAAAGATGGTTCTACAGTAGAACGTTACAGCAAGGGAAGTGAAGCTGTTCAGGCATTAAAGGCAGGACAGATCGACTGTGTGATCATCGATTCACAGCCGGCTCAGAAATTTGTTGAGAATAATGATGATCTCAAGATTCTGGATGAGCCATTCGAGGAAGAAGAATATGCAATCTGTTTAAAGAAAGGCAATGATGAACTTCTTGACAAGATTAACGGAGCTCTCAAGGATCTGAAAGAGGATGGAACTATCGACAGCATCATGGACAATTACATTGGTGAGGATGCCGGTAAGACTCCATATGAATCACCGGAAGATGTTGACCGTTCCAATGGAACTCTGGTAATGGCTACTAACGCTGAGTTCGAACCATATGAATATCATGAAGGTGATGATATCGTTGGTATCGATGCTGATATCGCTCAGGCAATCTGTGATAAGCTTGGATATGAACTGAAAATTGAAGATATGGAATTCGATTCCATCCTTCCGGCAGTACAGTCCGGCAAAGCAGACTTCGGTGCAGCTGGTATGACTGTAACAGAAGACCGTAAATCAAGCGTTGACTTTACAGATACCTATGCAGATGCAAGCCAGGTAATTATTGTAAAGAAATAAGTATTAAAATAACAAATAACAGAGCTGTTGACGATTTGCCAACAGCTCTCTTTTCGGAACAGAGGTTTTTATGAATAATCCTATGATATTAGCGAGTGTAAAAGAAGATTTTTATCTGAACTTTATTAAAGATGACCGCTATCTCTGGCTTCTGGATGGTCTGAAAACAACTCTTATTATCACAGTATTTGCGGTAATTGTAGGTCTGATCATCGGTTTCCTTGTAGCAATCATCCGTTCTGCGCACGATAAGTCAGGCTCATTTAAGATCCTCAATGCGATCTGCAGAGTTTATCTGACTGTAATTCGTGGAACACCAACCATGATCCAGCTGCTGATCATGAATTTTGTAATTTTTGGTGCTGTAAGCATTAACAAGATCATTGTAGGCGGACTTGCCTTTGGTATCAACTCAGGTGCCTATGTAGCTGAGATTGTCCGTTCCGGTATCATGTCCATTGACCAGGGACAGACAGAGGCAGGACGAAGCCTTGGTCTGAATTTCAGCCAGACCATGCGACTGATCATTATCCCGCAGGCATTTAAGAATGTACTTCCTGCGCTGGTAAATGAATTTATCGTGCTGATCAAAGAAACATCCATCATCGGTTATATCGGTATGATGGACCTGACAAAAGGAGCTATGCTGATCCAGAGCCGTACATACAATGCGTTCTGGCCTCTGATGGCAGCAGCAGCGATTTACCTTGTGATCGTTGGAATCCTTACATGGGGGATGAATAAACTGGAAAGGAGATTAAGAACCAGTGAGCGATAAGAATGTACTGATCCAGGTAAAGGATCTGAAGAAAGCTTTTGGTACAAATCAGGTTCTCGATGGAATAACAACAGATATCTGTCAGGGAGAAGTAGTAGCCGTCATTGGTCCTTCCGGTTCCGGTAAATCTACTTTCCTAAGATCACTGAATCTTCTGGAGGTTCCGACAGGCGGACAGATTCTCTTTGAAGGAACTGATATTACAGATCCGAAGGTTGACATTAACAGACACCGTCAGAAGATTGGAATGGTATTCCAGCAGTTTAATCTTTTTCCGCATAAAACGGTAAAACAGAATATTATGCTGGCACCTGTAGAATTGAAGCTGATGACAAAGGATGAAGCTTCAAAGAAAGCGGATGAGCTTCTGGCACGTGTAGGTCTTCCGGACAAAGCCAATGCATATCCGGATATGCTTTCGGGCGGGCAGAAACAGCGTATTGCCATTGCACGTTCTCTTGCCATGAATCCGGATGTGATGCTTTTTGATGAGCCAACTTCCGCACTTGACCCTGAGATGGTAGGTGAGGTTCTGGAATTGATGAAAGAACTTGCGCAGTCAGGTATGACCATGGTTGTAGTTACTCATGAGATGGGATTTGCAAGAGAAGTGGCAACAAGAGTTCTTTTTATTGATGACGGTAAGATACAGGAAGAGAATACTCCGAAAGAATTTTTCGCGAATCCGAAGAATCCTAGACTGAAAGACTTCCTTTCAAAGGTTTTATAAGATGCTGAAAAAATTTAACAGTTTTATAGAAAAATGGATGGCCCTGGTGACACCAACCTGTCTGCTGCTAGGGGTGTGCTTTCCTGATATTGCCAAATGCGGTCTGCCTTATGTGCCGGCCGTATTTGCGTTTATGACATTTGCCGGGGCGTTGAAGTCAAGATTTAAAGATGTGGCAAATGTATTCCGACATCCGGGCTCACTGCTTATTATCATGCTTCTGGTCCATGTGGTAATCCCGACAGCAGCCTGCGGGGCAGGCCATCTTTTCTTTGGAAATAACATGGAGCTGATCACCGGAATGGTACTGGAGTTTGCAGTTCCCACTGCAGTGGTAAGTCTGATGTGGGTGACGATTTATGATGGAAACAGTCCTCTGTCGTTATCTCTGGTAGTGCTGGATACGGTACTGGCACCTTTTCTGATTCCGGCTACGCTGAAGATCCTGCTGGGTTCTGCGGTGACCATAGATCCTGCCAGGATGATGCGGGAACTGATATTTATGGTTGCGCTTCCTGCTGTTGTTGCGATGGTATTAAATCAGATCACAGATGGAAAAGTAATGGAAACATGGCCGGGAAAGCTGGCGCCTTTTTCAAAGCTGGCACTGATATTTGTGGTAACGTCCAATTCTTCCAAAGTAGCACCATATATCCGGGATATGAATATGCAGAGGGTGAAGGTTGCACTGGCAATCCTTGTCCTGGCTGCTTCCGGATATGCACTCGGCTGGTTTGTGGCGTATATCTTCCGAAAGGATCGCAGTACGGGGGTTTCCATGATGTATGGAACCGGGATGCGCAATATCAGCGCAGGAGCGGTGATCGCAGCTGCATATTTTCCGGGTGAAGTTATGTTTCCGGTAATGATCGGAACTCTGTTTCAGCAGGTGTTGGCAGCATTGTTCGGAAAGCTTCTGGCACAGAAAAAGGAAAAACAGGAATTTTGTTGAGGTCTGCTGAGGCGTTATAAAGAATATAAAAAGAACTGCCGCATTAGCAATTGAAAAATTGCAATGCGGCAGCTCTTTTTATGAATCTGAAGCTTTTATATATTTCTTCAGTTCTTTGTAGCAGTATTTGATGATCTCTTTACGGGTGATGATGCCGATAAAGTATCCCTGATCATCTACAACCGGGACATAATTCTGGTTAATTGCCTTGTCCAGCAGATCTTCCATGTCAGAATCTGCGTGAACTGCCTTATAGGTTGCTCTGCGCGGAATTGCCATAATGGAAATGCTCTCTGCTTCTTTCAGTCCGGGAACATTTAAGGTTTTCATTCCCCAGAGAAGATCACCCTCGGAAATACTTCCTTTATATTTCCCGTCCAGACTCAGAAGCGGAATGCAGGAAAATTTTCTGTGTTCCATTTTCTCAAGAGTCTGACGAAGAGTCTCATTTTCAAATATATATGCTACATCACTTTTAGGTGTTAAAAAAAATAAAATATTCACTTTTGTATTCGCCCCGTTACATTTGTCTGATAAGGCACTCAGATATACATTGTGTATTTACACATCTGTGTGTCTGTGATCTCTGAGTATTCCAGGTTTACGGCTTTTTTACAGAAGCTGTACTCCTTTTGCTGCAGCTTCTTTCATTACTTCTTCCGGCCACAGGGAAGCATGTACTTCACCGATGTGTGCTTTTCTGAGGAAGAACATACAGATACGGGACTGGCCGATGCCGCCGCCGATAGTATATGGAAGTTCTTTGTTAAAGATTGCTTTCTGGAAAGGAAGCTCGCGTCTGTCATCACATCCTGCGATGGTAAGCTGTCTGTCAAGCGCATCCTCGTCAACGCGGATACCCATGGAAGAAAGCTCCAGAGCAATGTCGAGAACAGGATAATAAACAAGGATATCGCCGTTTAATTCCCAGTCATCGTAGTCCGGTGCACGTCCGTCATGACGTTCTCCGTTGGTTAAGGTTTTGCCGACCTGCATAAGGAATACGGCACCTTTTTCCTTGACAATCTTGTATTCACGTTCCTTTGGAGTGAGATCAGGATACATATCGACCAGTTCCTGAGTGCTGACAAATGCGATCTCTCTCGGAAGGATTTCTTCGATGTAATCGTACTGAACAGCCATGTATTTTTCGGTCTTGCGGAGAACGCTGTAGATAGCACGTACTGTGGAAACAAGTGTGTCCATGTTGCGTTCTTCCTTGCTGATGATCTTTTCCCAGTCCCACTGATCTACGTATACGGAGTGGATATTGTCCAGATCTTCGTCTCTTCTGATCGCGATCATGTCTGTGTAAAGTCCTTCACCATGAGCAAAGCCATATTTCTGTAATGCATATCTCTTCCATTTGGCGAGAGAGTGTACGATCTCAGCATTCTCCGGCTGGCCTTTGATATCAAAGCTTACCGGACGTTCCACGCCGTTTAAGTTATCGTTCAGACCGGATGACGGGTTTACGAAAACAGGAGCAGAAACACGAAGCAGGTTCAGTTTCTGTGATAGTGTCTGCTGAAAGAAATCTTTCACAGTTTTAATGGCAATCTGGGTATCATGGAGATTTAAAGCTGACTGATACCCGTCAGGAATTTTAATCTGTTCCATTATTGGATTCCTCCTACAATTTTGAAATCCTTTCAAATGTATTTTTAAGAGGATTTCTATAGTCTTTTACTCAGCTATTATAACAGGAAAGTAGGCATTTGACAATTTCAGCTTTGCAAGATCAGGGTAAAATGTTAAAATAATTTTATGAGAATCAATGAAAGTAAATAAATTTATAGCAATTTATGGAATTGCTATATCTGACAGGGGGAAGATATATGGGAAAAAAATGTCAGGTTTGTGGCGGTCCGGTTGTAAACGGCAGATGCAAATATTGTGGAATGCCGTATAGAAATGATATGGAACTGTATCACCTGAACGAAGACAGGTCAGAGCATTACCGGCATTCTTCGGCGAAAGTGAGAAAAGCAATGGCAGAGAGCGAGATTCCTCTGCCGGACAGAAACAAAACAACAAAAAAGCCGGAAAAAAAAGCGGCAGTGAGAACAACACAGAGAACAACACAGAAACCGAAGAAAAAAGAAGCCAGGGCATCAAAAAATTTCTGGAGACTTATATTGGTTCTGATTGCAGCAGCAGGACTGTTTGCGGAACAGTGGGATACAATTGAATACAGGATTGAGGAATTTATTTATGATACGTTTGATATCAGCTTAGATTTTGACAGCCTTTTTGGTGACAGCACTGCTGATGAAACAGGTGAGAATGACGGGGATGATACTGTTGATACAGCAGTCTCTGCTCAGAAGTTTAAAGCAAATGATCCGTATGGCTATATTTTTGATGGAAAAGATTATGTTATCGGAGAGGCTTGCACTATAACAGAGGCATCTGATGAGAATTCAGAAGATATAGAGTATGAATTCACGATAGAACCTGGAATATACATACTGGAATCAGGCTGGGGAGGTTCTCTTACCATGAAGATTAAAAGATCTTCAGGAAAAGATGAAACTGTAAAATTTGACAAATCGGAGCATAAAGAAAAAGTGGAATTGCATACAGGAGATGAGGTATCGGCAGTGGCTTCGGATGGTCAAGAAAATTTTCTGATAATGTATCAAATTCGGCAATATGACGAATAATTTTTTGCCCCTTTCTTTTTGTCAGAGACTGTGCTATACTTGTTAAACGTACCACATATAGAGAAAATTGTGGTGGATGAAAGAAAAAAATACTATATATTGTATATGGGAGCAAAAGGTATGATATATGTTATAAAGAAAGATGGTACGAGAGAAGAGTTTAATTCACAGAAGATCGTAGCAGCAGTAAATAAGTCGGCAGCCAGAATTTTATACACATTTTCGGATAAAGAGAAGGAATTTATCTGCCAGTTTGCGGAAGAACATGCGGAGGCACTGGGAAAGAATGAGATAGAGATCCAGGAGATGCACAACATCGTAGAGGGAGCACTTGAGAGAGTGAACCCGGCAGTGGCTAAGAGCTACCGCGATTACAGAAATTACAAACTTGACTTTATCCATATGATGGATGATGTATATACCAAGAGTCAGGCAATCCGTTATATTGGTGATAAGAGTAATGCCAATACAGACAGTGCGCTTGTAGCTACAAAGCGAAGCCTGATCTTTAATGAACTGAACAAAGAGCTTTATCGTAAATTTTTTATGAATCGTAATGAACTTCAGGCATGTAAAGATGGTTATATTTATATTCATGACCAGTCTGCACGTCTGGATACCATGAACTGCTGTCTCTTTGATGTGGCATCTGTACTCAGCGGCGGATTTGAGATGGGAAATGTATGGTACAATGAGCCTAAGACACTGGATACTGCGTTTGATGTTATGGGTGATATTATCCTGAGCACTGCTGCACAGCAGTATGGCGGATTCACAGTACCGGAAGTAGACAAGATTCTTGCACCTTATGCACAGAAGAGTTACGATAAATATATCCAGGAATTTATGAAATACTCTGACGAGAGTTGGACAGGACGTGAAGAACGTGCGATCGAGTATGCGCTTGACAAAGTCCGCAGAGATTTTGACCAGGGATGGCAGGGGATTGAGTATAAGCTGAATACAGTCGGATCTTCCAGAGGGGATTATCCATTTGTAACTGTAACTCTTGGACTTGGAATAAAGCAGTTCGAGAAGATGGCAAGTATTTCTCTTCTTGAAGTGCATAAAGGCGGACAGGGTAAGGCAGGACGCAAGAAACCGGTACTCTTCCCGAAAATCGTATTCCTTTATGATGAAAATATCCATGGAAAAGGCAAGATCAGTGAGGATGTATTTGAGGCAGGGGTTGACTGTTCTGCCAAGACTATGTATCCGGACTGGCTGTCCATGTCAGGAAAAGGATATATTTCCAGTATGTACAAGCAATATGGAAAGGTTATAAGTCCTATGGGATGTCGTGCGTTCTTAAGCCCCTGGTACGAGAGAGGCGGTATGTATCCGGCAGATGATAAGGATGTTCCTGTGTTTGTGGGAAGATTTAACATCGGTGCGGTAAGCCTTCATCTTCCAATGATCCTTGCCAAAGCCAGAGCAGAGAGCAGGGATTTCTACGAAGTGCTGGATTTCTATCTTGAGATGATCCGTAATCTGCATATCCGTACCTATGATTATCTGGGACAGATGCGTGCGTCAACCAACCCGCTGGCATATTGTGAGGGAGGATTTTACGGTGGACATCTGAAACCGAATGAAAAGATTGGCAAGATTCTGAAACCAATGACAGCATCCTTCGGAATCACTGCATTAAATGAACTCCAGGAACTTTACAATGGCAAATCCATTGCTGAAGACGGGCAGTTTGCACTGGATGTGCTGAAATATATCAACAGGAAAGTAAATGAATTCAAAGAGAAAGATGGTTATCTTTATGCAATTTATGGAACACCGGCAGAGAGTTTATGTGGACTGCAGGTGGAACAGTTCCGTAAGATGTATGGCATTGTGAAAGGGGTTTCTGATCGTCCTTATGTAAGCAACAGTTTCCACTGTCATGTGACTGAAGATGTAACTCCGATTGAAAAACAGGATCTGGAGGGACGTTTCTGGGAGTTGTGCAACGGCGGTAAGATTCAGTATGTACGTTATCCGATCGATTATAATCGTGAAGCAATACGTACTCTGATCCGCAGAGCCATGTCTTTGGGATATTATGAGGGAGTAAATCTTTCCCTTGCTTACTGTGACGACTGCGGACATGAGGAACTTGAAATGGACGTGTGTCCGGTCTGCGGTTCCAAGAATCTGACAAAGATTGACCGTATGAACGGATATCTTTCCTACAGCCGTGTGCATGGTGATACTCGTCTGAACGAAGCGAAGATGGCAGAGATTGCGGAACGTAAATCTATGTAATATCAGGTCAGGGGTAAACTTTTGAATCTGACATCATAATATGATAATTAAAAGACATATACCGGCAAGATGATATGTATTGCTCTGGTATATGTCTTTTTGTATTGTCAGATAAAATATAGCAATCCTCTTAAATGTATTATTTACGAGGATTGCTATAGAATCATTTAATGATAGTTCCGGTTTTTTCGAAATATCCATCCTTTGCATGCGCAATATCTGTGATGATCGTTCTTCTGTTATCTCCCTTTTCGATAAAAGAGATTCCGGCTTCGAATTTAGGAAGCATGGAGCCTGGGGCAAACTGATCGTCAGCCATATATTTCTTAGCATCATCTACAGAAATTGTATTAAGATATTCTTCATTGTCCTGACCGAGGTTCAGACTTACTTTCTCAACACTGGTAAGGATCAGAAGAGTATCTGCATTTAATTCCTGTGCAAGAAGTCCGCTGGAAAGGTCTTTCTCAATGATCGCACTTGCACCATGAAGATCGATTCCCTGTTCCATAACCGGGATTCCGCCGCCGCCTGCTGCGATTACTACCTGGCCCGCATCTACAAGTGTGCGGATTGTTTCAAGCTCTACGATTTTCTGCGGTTTCGGAGCTGCCAGGATTCTTTTATAAGTGCCGTCAGCCAGTTTAGTGACAAAGTTTCCCTTGCTTTCTTCAGTTTCAGCCTCTTCTTCTGTAAGGACACGTCCGATGATCTTCTCAGGTTCAGCGAAAGCATCATCATATGGATCAATGACAACCTGTGTAAGGATAGTGGCTACCGGTTTATAAATACCGCGGGAAATAAGTTCTGCGCGGATTGCGGTCTGGAGGTCATATCCGATATAGCCCTGACTCATTGCCGAACATACGGACATAGGTGCAAATGTATAGTCAGGATGTGTTTTGCCAAATTCATTCATGGCTGTGTGGATCATTCCAACCTGTGGACCGTTACTGTGGGAAATGACTACACGATTTCCGGCTTCTACAAGATCTGCGACAGCTTTGGCTGCTTTTTTTGTAGCGATTTTCTGCTCCGGTAAGGTGGTTCCTAATGCTCTGTGGCCCAGTGCAACTACTGTAATTTTTTCGCTCATGGGAATTACCTCGATTCTTTCATGTTCTGTAAATATGATATCTGCGGGGTGATCTTATATATAAAGATTTTTGAAATTTTTTATCACTGATATCATAAATATTCAATCATATTGATATCCTACATTATAAAAGACTGCCAGTAGAATTGCAATAGAAAATAACTCAAAAAACACCTCGCGGGATATTATCAGTGAACAGTAACAAAAAACAAACAGCTCTCACATTTCTGTGAGAGCTGTTTTGTTTTTTTGAGGGGGGAGATAGAGAGTGGTTTTTCATCTATCCAAAACCTATTATATGGGAAAATTATGTTCAAAGTATGTCGAATTTCTGAAACAATCGGTAAATTTATAAAAGAATTATAAACAAATACGAAAAATAAAAAGTGGTATCTTGTTTTTATAGCATAGACATGCTAAAGTAGATTCATCGGCAACAGCCGTTATCAGTATTCTTATTTTCACGCACCGGTCCGGTGCAAAAATTTCCAATTATTTATTGATAGTCCGGGAGATGGTTTTGAATCCTGAGCAGAAACTCTGAAAATCTTATTTATTGTGCAAAACAGAGAGGAGAGATGCGTATGTCTGTGGATATGAACTTATAATCTCGAAAGATACTGTACCGATATCATTCTGACAGTGGAAGTACCTCAGATGACATAGAATAAAAATTCAGGAGAATGAGAGAATGAAAAAAAGAATATGGAATCAGTTAAAAAAAGCAGTCATGATAACGGCTGCTGTCGGGATTTTGGGAACAGGAGCAGTATCAGCAGCAGAATTTGAAGTTGCAGAGTTATATGTTCCTGCTGTGGGTTTAAAGCAGAGTGCACAGTGGATCGATGAAGAGAAATTTCAGGCAGAACTGACACTGGAAGTGAGCGGTCTGAAAGAACTGTACAAAAGTCAACAGGAGAATACTGCTTCGGAGAACGGACAGTTGCCGATGGAAAATAGTACATGGGATGGCGAAGTGAGAGAAGCAGCAGAAAATACGACAGATGAAGTGGATTCCGAAAATACAGAGTGTGAATCAGAGAGTGCAGTAATAGATATAGAAGATATAGAAAGCGAAGAATACCGGAAGGCAGAAGAAAACGCAGAAGGATTTGACACAGAAACCGGACAGACACAACAGAGTGAGCAGGAGAACCAAAATGAGATCAGGGAAGATAAAACCCGATATTTTCTGACTGTATATATTTCAGAATATTTTCAGGTAAATGCAGAAGCGTTAAAGAATGATCTGCAGGCTGAATCCGTACAGATACAAAATAAGAAAGGTGAGACAACCCAGATTACAAAGCTGACCTGTGAGACTGCACTTTCAGATGCGGAAACAGATATCTTTACCATGAAAGTGCCGGTGTCTCTGCGTGAAGAATATCATATTTCTTCTGTAAAAACAGATTATCCTCTCTGCCAGGATGCACCGCTTTGCAAAGATTGGGAGGGGACAGGTGCGTATTTCTGGATGAAATCAGGGGATGAAACCCGGACTGTTGCAGAAACTCCTTCAGCTCTGCTTTCCGTACAGGAGGCAAAAACAGGGATCACAGCCAGGTTACAGCAGGAGACGAAAGAGGTACGTGCAGGGCAGAACCTTACTTATATATTGTCTGTAGAGAATACAGGAGAATTACCTCTGGAAAATATAGAGATGTCCAGTGTTTTTTCTCAGGATAATATAAAAGCCGAATGGAAACAGGAAGAGGGATTTACTGCAAATGGTATGCAGGGAATTATTTCAGGTCTTAAGGCAGGAGAAATCAGAAATCTTCAGATGACAGTACAGCTTACAGAAGAGCAGGCAGGAGAGCTTATTCATACAGTAACTGTAAAAGCGAAATATCCGGGAAAGGAAGAAAGTATTGGATGTCAGAAATCAGTCGAAACAGAAGTCATTGCATTAAAGGCGGCTTTTGAGGTGGAGAAAACTGCGGACAGAACACAGGCATATCCGGGAGATACGATCACATATCAGATCTGCATCAGGAATACGGGTGAGCGGACACTTCATTCGGTTCTCAGTACAGAAAGATTCCAAAATGCCGGTATTCAGGCAAACTTTGTCAGGAAAGAGGGCGTAACATTAAACAGCACAGGCACACAGGCTCTGATTCCGCAGATCGCACCGGGAGAGGCTTTTGCACTTTACGCTACAGTGACTGTTCCACAATATATGGCAAGTCAGGAATTGATCAATGAGGTAATCGTTACATCTGATGAGACTGGTACACAGGCAATGACATCTAAGGCAAACGTAGAATTAAAGGAAACTGATAATATTGTTACAGTTACGCCGCAACCGGCATCTCTGGCTTCCCAGAGTTATGGATATGACTCAAAGTCCGGAAGTGCTTATACTACTGCTTCCAAACCACGTACAGGAGATGAGACAGAAACGGCTTTGTATATTGTACTGGGGATTTTTGCAATCATGTCCGGAGTCAGTGCATTCTGTTACAGGAAGACAAAAAAACAGCAGAAGTAGAGAAACAACGTTGAAACGACAGGGGAGGTGTGCTATTCTTATATAGAATATACGCTTTAGTAAAACACCTCTGCCTGACTTTAAAGAAATTGCGTTACTGTTCACACACCACTATCCCGCGAGGTGTTTTGGCATGAATATGCCAA
>ERZ827471.1161-NODE-1161-length-17114-cov-3.216484_pt1 | contig 17114 bp, 17 predicted proteins | sample MGYA00519772_ERZ827471 | MGnify/ENA primary metagenome ERZ827471 (study PRJEB31778, sample SAMEA3449315) | human gut metagenome | biome: human gut; feature: human-associated habitat; material: faeces | place: United Kingdom | collected 2010/2012 ... | reverse complement strand
ATGTTATGACACCATTGGTTATTATGTCAGGCACAGGAAAGAACACACTGCCGCTGGCACAGCTTAATTTCCAGACACAGTTTGGAACGAACTATAACCTGGCATTTGCCTCTTACCTGTTGGCACTTCTGCCGATCCTGATCTTCTATCTGATCTGTCAGATACGTCGTCACTTCTTTGATATCTTCGCACAGCCATCCTATATGCTCCACCGCCTGCTCATTGATCATCTCAAGTCTTGGAATTACCTGATTTCGGATCTGATTTCTTGCAAATGCATCGTCCTGATTGCTTGCATCTTCTACCCAGGCCTGCCCAGCCTCTTTTAAATATTTTACGATTTCTTCTTTTTTTACACATAAAAGCGGACGGATCAGATTTCCATCTTTTTCTCTCATGGCACCCGCCCCATAAATTCCAGTTCCTCTCACCACTCGATATAAAAATGTTTCTGCCTGATCGTTTTGATGATGTGCGATCGCAATCTTATCAGCATTATATTTTTTCATTGTTTTTGCAAATGCATCATATCTCGCTTTTCTTCCTGCTTCTTCTAATGACATCTTTTCACGCTTGGCGATCTGTTTTACATCTATTTCAAATATTTTACACGGAATCAAAAGTTGTCCACAAAGATCCTGCACAAACTTCTGATCATCCACAGCTTCTCTTCGAATCATGTGATTGATGTGGACTGCTGTGATCGTGAGATTCATTGATTCTCTTAATTCATTTAAAATAAGTAACAGATATACAGAATCTGCACCGCCAGAAACACCGATAATGATATGATCTCCATTTTGTATTAATTTTTTTTCTTTGATAAATTCTTTTACTTTATTCATGTAATTTACTTTATCATTCTTTGCAGATTCCTTCAATACCTGTCCCAGATTCCCAATACCATGATCGTCATATCATCTCTTTTTTCAAATTCTTTGTTTGTTGTAATTTGCTCATATAATCCATCTGCGATCGCCTGTGGACGTACCACATCCATTTCTTTCAAATATCGTGCTGCCATCTCCAAACCATTTTGCGAAAATCCGTCGAAAGCTCCATCGCTTAACATGACTAAAATATCTTCACTTTCCATCTTTTTGCGGTAAATTGGAATTTTCTCGGTATGTAATAAGAGGTTCACTGGTATCGTATCTACTTGAATGATCTCCACGTCGTTTTTTCTCTTTAAAAGACATGGGCAGGCTCCAATTTTAAAGAATGTTCCGATTCCTGCAAATAAATCTAACTGAAAAAAATCTAATGTCGCATATTTTTCTTTTTCTGGTTGTAAGATCATCATGGACCTTAAAAGCTGAATACTTTGACTTTCGTTAATTCCTGCTCCTAGAAGTTCTTCCATCACTTCAATTATTTTCCTACTTTCTTTTTTCGCTTCCTGTCCTGTTCCCATTCCATCCGAGATCATAGACACAAAACTTCCTTCCCTTACTTTTCCCATGGAAAAACTGTCTCCATTCTCATCCCCTGCGATCATTGGCGAAGTGTGGATTCCTGCGATTACATGGAATTTTTCTTCTGGTGTAAATCCATAAATCTCATAATAATTTCCGATCATCTTTTTTTGATCTGGCAATGGCTTCATTTTCTCCATTGTCATGGAACTTAACAACACTGCTGCTTGTCTTGTGCTGATTTCCCTGCCTTTTTTCTTTTTCAGATATAGATAGATCTGTTTTCCTTTCTCTGGATTATCGTAGAAATAAATTTCTTTTAGTCTCAGTTGGCTTTTTGCAAAACCTTTTGTGATCTTCTCATATAATTTCTTATTATCTGCCGTTAATGATACTTTTCCCTGAAAGAAATCACCCAGTGTATTTCCGGCTCTGATATACTGCTCCCCAACAATTTTTCTCAGTTGTTTCATCTGATTTCTCATTGCACGCAGAAATAATTCCCGTTCATAAATCTTATTTGCTTCCTCGATAAAATCCTGTCCATTCTTGCATGGATGACATCTTTTTAAATCTGCATAGCTTAATCCACCTTGCTTTTCGATAATCTGCCCAAGCCTGTCCTTATCTGCTAATGTAAACTGACATTTTTGATTCTCACGGCATCCGACGCATTCTTTTAAGATCACACTTTCAACTACATCTCTTCCCCGTTTTTCACACGTTTCTTCCTCATCGTTATGATCACAGAACATCTTTCCCGCTGTCGTGAGACATTGCTGCATCTGGCGCATATGATAAAGGATCATTTCATGAAAATTTTGAAATAACCGGTCTTCTTCGAATTCTTTTTTTCTTAAGATTTCCATAGTTTTCCCTCCTGCAAGATTATTATAGAGGATTTTGTATGCAATTTCTGTCGAAATAAAAAATGTTATTTTATGGAAATTATTATTGTAAATTAATCCCATTTTTGTTGTAACAATACCTATAAAGATGTATTGTTTGATAAGATTTTTTCAGATAAGAAAGTCATTCTTGAATTATATAATGCAATCGCACAAACTGATTATACAGATGAATCTGCTGTCGCAGCAAAAAGAGCTGTGGAAGAATGTATTGAACATGGAATCTTGAAAGATATTCTTCTAAAAGAGAAAGGAGTGATTGAGGATATGATTACTGTATGTTATGACGAAGAAATTTATAAGATGAGAGAGGCGGAGTATAATCAGGAATTAGGAGAAGAGAGAGGAAAAGAAATAGGAAAACTACTACAGCCAGAAACCATTTAATCTAATGCAAAAAATAAAACGTACCATAGCAGTGATTTCATCTTACTCTATGATACGTTTTATTTATTTTCTATTTTTCTTTACCAGACATCTTTTCTTAAAAAAAGAAATACCATAACATAAAATTTCATCATATGCGTCTTCAAATTCATTTGCATACATTTTCTCATTAATCTGTTTGATCGCTTTCTCGCAATCTAATATCATATCTTCTGGATTTTGAGATTTTTTTGCTTCAAATATTGCAACCTTTCCTTCATAATCATCGTAGATCACAATATCACTGCGTCCTTCACCATGTTCTTTATTCGACTCCACAACATAACCTGCTCCTGCAAAAATTCCTGCAAGGAATGCATGATAGAAATCTTCTTTGTAATCATGATAGCTGATCGTCATACGCAATAATGTACCTATCTCTTTTGTCAAGATATCTGCATTTCCAGTCCATACTGCATCAAATAATTCTTTGCGATCTATGGTTTTTGCGTTATCTTCAAACCATTTCTTCACTGTTGTTTCAAAAATCTCTTTAATCTCTTTATTCGGAATCTTTAATTCTATCGTTCCATCTGTATCCTGTTCACTGGCATTGGTCAAATATCCTGTCAAATAAAGAATGCTCCAAAGATTTTCCTCTGATGAATGTAGATAATCATAAGTAAGATTTTCTTCTATCTGCTGCCTGATGCTTCCACCTGAGATCAATATCTCAAGTTTTTTCTTGATCGCCGCACCTGAATAGTCAATAAATGATCGAATGATCGCATTATCACTTGTATTCTTCCAGTAACTGACTGGTTTTGCATTTTGGTTATTCGTAAGATCCCACAAATAATTCATAACATCCCATGGACAGTAAACATCAAATTCTCCAAACCTATATCCATCATACCATTCTTTGATATCTGAAGCCTTCTCTTCTATCTGTGCATCTTGTAAAATCTGATCTACATCTTTCTGTATGAATCCATAATATTCATTATATCGCTCGGAAGATATCGTATCCGAAACAAAGTTATTTGTTCCTGTAAATACACTCTCTTTCGCAATCTTTAAGCAACCTGTCACTACTGCAAATTTCAATGCTTCATTATCTTTCAGTGCTGTACTGAGCATAGCTTTCATAACTTCCAGCATTTCCTTATAATATCCATTGCTGCTTGCTTTTGCAATCGGTACATCATATTCATCAATCAAAAGAATAACCGGTTTATTATAATATGCCTTCATCATATTCATGAGCATTATGATAGATCCTTGAAGTTCTGGTAAATTTGATCCCATACTTTTCAATTTTCGGAATGTTTCTTTGTCATCTTGATCTACAACATCACTTTCTATCAGATATGTATGCTTTTTGCACAGTTCTGCAATCGTAAACTGAAGAAGCCCAAGTGCATTCTCAAATATCGTTCCATCCACATCCTTAAAGGATAAAAATAATGTTGGATATTGATTCATCCAATCGTTACAAAGTTGTTGTTCCTTAGAAATATTCAATCCTTGAAATAATTTTTTACTATCTCTTCGTATATCAAAAAAGCTTGCCAACATACTCATTGCCAGAGTTTTTCCAAATCTTCGTGGTCGGGTAATTAATGTTACTTCTGGTATTTTGTTTTTTAACATATCTTTGATCAGACCTGTCTTATCAACATAATAGTATCCATCCTGCCGAATTTTCTCAAAATTTGAGATTCCAACTGGAACATTGATATTCTTCATTGTATTACCCCTTTCTTTTTACACTTCATTTAGAATAAGTATACCACGGATTCTTTCTTATATAAATCGAAAAAATCCGATGTTTTTATAAGAACAATCCTATGACTATTCTTATAAAAACATCGGATTTTATATCTTTATTCTTTACTCTACCGGATGTAAATTCTTCAAAGAAATGTCCATAATAGGAGCTGAATGTGTTAAAGCTCCACAGGATACATAATCCACTCCGATCTCACGGATCGTCTTTAGGCGTTCTTTTGTAACATTTCCTGAACACTCTGTTTCAGCTCTTCCGTCGATCAGTTTGACAGCTTCTTTCATTGTCTCATCATCCATGTTATCTAACATGATGATGTCTGCGCCTGCTTCTACGGCTTCTTTTACCATGTCAAGATTCTCTGTCTCTACTTCAATCTTTCTGACAAATGGTGCATAGTCTTTTGCCATAGCTACCGCTTCTTTGATTCCACCTGCAGCACCGATATGGTTATCTTTTAACATGACTCCATCGGATAAGTTGTAGCGGTGATTATGTCCACCACCAACCGTCACTGCGTATTTTTCAAATGGGCGCATATTTGGTGTTGTTTTTCTTGTATCTAATAACTTTGTTTTATATCCTTCAAGCTCTTTGGATAACTCGCTTGTCATTGTTGCGATTCCACTCATTCTCTGCAAGTAGTTTAATGCAACTCTCTCTCCAGATAAAAGGGCACGGATATCTCCTTTGACAACTCCCATTAGCTGTCCTTTGGTCACTTTATCTCCGTCTTTTAATTCTGTCTCAAAAACAACAGTTTCATCTAAAAGTTTGAAGACTCTTTCAAATACTTCTAATCCACAGATGACCCCATCCTGTTTACAGATTAAATTTACTTCTCCCTGTTTTGGTTCTGGCATCACTGCGTTTGTACTGACATCTTCCTGAGTGATATCTTCTTTTAATGCATTCATCAAATATTCATCGATGTTAATTCTCATCGTTACACCACTGATCATAAAAACTTCTGTCCTTTCGTTTAATTTCGTCAAGAACAAGCTGTTCATTCTCTTTCTCACGCTGTTCTTCGTTCTGATACTTACTTAAATCTACTTCGACTGTCTCGGCTTTTGATGGATGTTCTGTGATGTCTTTCGCTGCTGCCTTGGCAAATACAAGTGCTTCCAATAATGAATTACTTGCCAGACGATTCTTTCCATGAACCCCATTACAGCTTGTCTCACCGACTGCATATAAATGTTCCATAGATGTCTTGCTGTCTAAGTTTACTTTAATTCCACCCATGAAATAGTGCTGTGCTGGTGTTACTGGAATCGGTTCTTTTGTCATGTCATATCCTTCATCCAAGCACTGTTTGTAGATGTTTGGGAATCTATGTTTGATTCTTTCTCCATCTAAATGTGTAACAGATAAATAAACATGATCACTTCCGTCTTTCTTCATCTGTTTGCAGATTTCTCCAGTTACAACGTCTCTTGGTTTTAACTCATCTGTAAAACGTTCTCCATCTTTATTCAGCAGGTAAGCTCCCTCTCCTCTGACTGATTCAGAGATTAAGAATCTTCTTCCTGGTTTCTTTGAATAAAATGTTGTTGGATGGATCTGGATATAGTTAATATTCTCTAATTCAACATTATGGCGCAGGCAGATAGCCAGACTGTCTGCTGTCAGATGTCTGAAGTTTGTAGAATGTTTAAATAACCCTCCAAGTCCTCCTGTTGCAAGAACAGTATCCGGAGCTTCGATCGTATCTAAATTACCATCTGCATCTTTATATACAATTCCTTTACATTCTCCGTCTTTCTCAATGATATCGATCATCGTACAATTTTCCATGATCGTAATATTATCACGTTTCTTCGCCTCTTCGTATAAATGGCTTGTGATCTCTTTTCCTGTCAGATCTTCATGATGAAGAATACGGAATGTGGAATGTCCACCTTCTCTTGTAAACTCAATCTCTCCATCCTTCAAGTCAAATCTTACACCAAAATCTTTCAGATCCTGAATAATCTGTGGTGATTCTTTGATCATCTTCTCGACGGCACCTTTATCATTCTCGTAATGTCCGGCCTTCATAGTGTCCTCGAAATATGAATCATAATCTTCCGGATTCTTCAGCGCTGAGATTCCTCCCTGCGCCAAAAATGAATCACTTTCTTCAACTTCCTTCTTTGTAATAACGATTACTTTGTAATCCTGCGGAAGAAATAATGCATTAAATAGCCCTGAAGCACCACTTCCTACAATGATCACGTCTGATGTTTTCATAATTCTCTTTGCCCTTCCTTGGAACTTTCCTGTCTTACTGCGCGATTCTTAACATCTCATCTAATGCTTTCTTAGCATTTAATCGCAGTTCTTCTGGTAATTCTACCTGATTCTTCATGTCTCTTAATGTGTCTCTTACATTCTCTAAACTGATACGCTTCATATTTGGACAGAACTGACGATGTCCTACAGAGTAGAATGTCTTTCCTGGGTTCTTCTGTTTTAATTCATATAAAACACCCATCTCTGTACAAATGATAAATACATCTTTATCAGATGCTGTCGCATAGTCAATGATTCCTGATGTACTTCCTACATAATCACCTAAAGCTACAACATCTGGTGTACATTCTGGATGTACTAAAACTTCTGCTTCTGGATGTACTTCTTTGGCTTTCTTTACGTTCTCGGCTGTGATACTTCTATGTACATGACAGAATCCGTCATTGTAAATAAAGTTCTTCTCTGGAAGTTTGCTTCCGATATAACGTCCGAGGTTCTCATCTGGTACGAAGAAAATATTCTTCTGTGGAAGTGCTGTTACAACTTTCAGAGCATTGGATGAAGTTACACAGACATCAGAATGTGCTTTGATCTCTGCTGTAGAATTAATGTAACAGACAACAGCAAGATCATCATATTTCTTACGCATCTCTTCAATCTTCTCCACATCGACCATATGAGCCATTGGGCAGTCTGCCTTCTGATCTGGCATGATCACTGTACGGTCTGGGTTTAAGATCTTGGCACTCTCACCCATAAAGTTTACGCCTGCAAAACAGATCACATCTTTGGATTCTTTTAATGCAACTTTGGCAAGATAATAAGAATCTCCAACATAATCAGCAATTTCCTGAACGGCATCGTCTACATAATAATGTGCTAGTAAAACAGCATTTTTTTCTTGTTTTAATTGTTCGATCTCTTTTTTTAAATTTTCCATCTTTCTCTCCTTGTTATTAAATTTTAATATACCACGACCACCCCTTCTGTTCAAGTATTTGTGATGTTTTTATATGATAAATACCAGTGATTTTACCTCTTTTTCAGATGCTTCAATCACTGGTATTATTATAAATTCTATTTATTTTATATGATCACTATATATTTTCATATGCATTTGCTGTTTTCGTCCGATCATATCTTGTACATTGTCTCGTAATTATTTTTTCACATAACATGTGTTCTTTCCTCTGCCTCTCTGCATGATCAATCCTTTTTTAACCATCTGCTTCAAAATCCTTCCACTCGTTGTCTGACTGATTCCTAATCTTTCCTGAACTTGTTTTCTTTGAATTCTTTTTTCTTGATCGATCATTTGCATGATCTGTGTTTCTTCGTCTTCTGGTTGTATATGTGTATGGTATTGCAGTTCTTCTCTTAATTCTGCCTGTGCATTTGTGTTTGGTAATATGATCTTAAATACATTATTACTGACTTTGATCTCTGGTTTTATAAACTGATCTTGATAAGCATTCATGATCTTTTGTATTCCTGTTCCATAAGCTTCGATCAATTCTAAACGGTAAAAAACATTCGCTAATCTTTTATTCCTGCATACAGAAATCCCCATCATCACATCTTCTAATGTAACTCCTGTTACCAATCCCCCAATGGATGTGAATTCTAACCGATCTTCGTACATACTGATCAGAATACTAGAACTATATCCGTAATCTCTGTGTACAAGACAGTTTAGCAATGCTTCTCTTACTGCTACTTCTGGATAATCTCTATTATCAATTCGATAAAGTTTTTCAAAAGTTGAATGTGTTTGATTTCTGAAGTCAATGTAATCATATACTGCTTCCATTTGTGCAAATAGTGATCCTGTAAATTCTTTTCTATCTTTAAATATATTTTGATTCTTTCCTTCAAAAACTGCTGTTTTAATCGTATGCACGCATTGGTCTGAAAGTAATAAAGCAAGATTCGTATAAATTCCATCTTGGTTTATAATTCCTAAAGTTTTCATCTGTGGCTGTTCTAATGTGATGTTTCTCTTTTGGAATTCTTTTTTTGTTTCGCAAAAAGTCAATTCTTGATCTAATGATCTCATATCTTCAAAATGATCACCATCTGTTTCTTTAATCATCTTTCTAATAGCTGTATCCGTTGCTGGGACAGAAGAATATCCTTGTCTTACATATACGCCTTCTGGTCTTAACCCTTTCTTCGCTATATAGTATGGGCGTTCTGTTCCTCTTTGAATATCTATGATCACAACTTGTTTTTGTTCTATCTCTTTTGTCTCATAATGCAAGAACATGGTTAAATCTGGTTTAATCGCATCTCTAACCATATTGCTTACTTGCAATGCTACACTGTCTGAATCTTCTACCCCGATAACTGTCCCATCATCTTCAATTCCAATATAGATTTTTCCTCCATCACAATTGGCAAATGCTATGATTTCTTTCTTGATGTCTGTGACTACAATGGATTTGAATTCGGTTCTCTCAGATTCTTGTAACTTCATGAAAAACCCTCCTTGAAATTATTCTGTCTGTTCTTTCTAACTTTATTCTAACCATTCTAACCATTCTTGTCAATTATAAATCACAGTGTTTGTATGCTGTATAGTGGTTTGAATCACGTAAATTATTTGAATATTATAAAAAGAAATCATGTGTCGGCAACCGTACGGACACGTCTGCACTTAGCGAGTGGATGGTCGTTAGACCATTCAGGAGCTTAGTACAGCTACGTGGGAGTCCGAACGCAAGTGGGTTGCAGACACATGATCTCTTTTTATAATATTCCACCAATAATTTCCGTCATTCAAATCACAATTGTCTTGATAAAAATACATAAATAAATCTTGCATTTTAAAACACCTTTTGTTACTATAAACGTGACGAAGGAGTCAAAGCATAAAGAAAAGTGTGCTTTGGCTCCTTTTTTATTAGCTAGAATTAGTTAATAAAAACATTCTCTCGAGAGATTTTCAATAATGTCAGAACTAGCTACTCTGACGAGCATAGAAGCATAGTTGAAAATGAGAATGGAGGAATATACTATGAACGCAGGAGATACAGCATTTATTCTGCTATGTGCAGCATTTGTATTTATTATGACACCAGGCCTTGCATTTTTCTATGGAGGAATGGTACGAAGGAAAAACGTTGGGAACACGATGATGCAGTGTGTATTTATCATGGGAGTTTCCGTGATCATGTGGGTACTTGTTGGATATGCACTATCTTTCGGTGGAAACCATGCAGGGATCATTGGAGGAGCAAAATGGTTTGGCTTTAACGGAGTTGGAATGAAACCAGGACCATATGCAGATACGATTCCAAACCTTGCATTTGCAGCATTTCAGATGATGTTTGCAATGATCACACCAGCACTGATCACAGGATCTGTTGCAGGAAGAATGAAATTTAAAGCATTAGTTCTTTTTATTATCTTATGGTCATTGATCGTGTACTACCCAATGGCACATATGGTATGGGGAGAAGGAGGATTCTTAGCAGAGATCGGGTCTGTCGATTTCGCAGGAGGAAATGTCGTTCATATCACATCAGGGGTCAGCGGTCTGGTATTAGCTTTAACACTTGGAAAACGTCGTGGATATGACCAGGGAGTCTACCACGTACATAATACACCATTTGTATTTTTAGGAGCTGCACTGTTATGGTTTGGATGGTACGGATTCAATGCAGGAAGTGCTCTTGCAGCAAATGGACTTGCAGCACATGCATTTATGACAACTTCAGTTTCAGCAGCCGCAGGACTTGTATCATGGATGCTGATCGAAGTATTTTCAGAAGGAAAAACAACTTTAGTTGGAGCTTCCACAGGATTAGTGATCGGATTAGTAGCGATCACACCAGGAGCTGGATTTGTCCCAATGTGGGCAGCAGTCATCTGCGGATTATTAGTCAGTCCAATCTGCTACTTTGGAGTTAAACTGATCAAAGGAAAATTAAAGATCGATGATGCATTAGATGCCTTTGGCTGCCATGGAATCGGTGGTATCTGGGGTGGTATCGCAACAGGATTATTTGGAATGACATCCATCAATGGAGTCGCAAAATGGAATGGATTAGTGTTTGGAGAAACAAGATTGTTTGTAGCACAGATCATAGGGATTCTTGTATCTATCGCAGTTGCAGTAGTCGGAAGCCTGATCTGTATCGCGATTGTCCGTATCTTTACTCCATTAAGAGTTGAAGAAAGAGCCGAGAAAGTCGGATTGGATGTATCAGAACACGGAGAGAATGCTTACCCAAGTTTTAATGGTTTAGATTAAAAGAGGTGAAAATATATGTTGATCAAAATTAATGCAATCGTTCGAGAAGAGAAATTCGAAGATGTCAAAGAAGCTTTAAATAAAATCGGAGTTAATGGAATCACAGTATCACAGGTTATGGGGTGCGGAGCACAGAAAGGTTTTACAGAAGTTATCCGTGGAACAAAAGTTGATATGATGATGCGTCCAAAGATTAAATTTGAGATCGTCGTATCTTCTGAAGAATGGGAAAGAAAAACGATCGAAGCTATTCAGAAATCTGCATTTACAGGAGAAGTTGGTGACGGGAAGATCTTCAGTTACGAAGTAAGGAATGTAGTTAAGATCCGTACAGGAGAACGTGATGTAGATGCATTACAGGATTAGTTCTTAAAATATCTACTATTATATAGAAGAAACAGGTGATTTTTGTGGAAAAAAATAAAAATCACCTGTTTTATTGTGTATAAAATTATAAAATATAATAAGAAAGATTCATTTCTTGTAATGTGATAAAATTCGTGATAAGATGATAGCCAATCAGAGAAATAATTTTGACATTAGGAAGAGAAACATATTATATAGAAGAAAGAAGACAAGGAAAGAATGAAATTAGTAACACTAGTATCAAATAATGTAGGAGTTGATACGTATCTGGAATTAAGAAAAGCGGTCAACTTTAAACCATTATCAAGAACACAGGCGAAGAAAGCCTTAGATAACAGTTTGTATATCGTCTGCGCATACATTGATGCCAAGATCGTTGGAATGGGACGACTTGTAGGTGACGGGGCGGTCATTTGTTACATTCAGGATTTAATGATTCATCCAGATTATCAGCATTATGGAATCGGAAGTGCAATCATAGAAGATCTGATCGAGTATGTAGAGAATCTTTGTGAAGAAGGAACCGAGATCATGTTGGATCTGATGTGTGCGATCGGAAGAGAACCATTTTATCACAAACATGAATTTATTTCTCGTCCAACGGACAAATTAGGACCTGGAATGATTCGCTACATTAGAAAGTAGAGGGAAAAATATGGAAGATAAGAGATACGATCCGTATACTGGATACGAGATTAAAGATGAAGATTCAACACAAGAATATCATACACAAGATGATGATCCATACAGACGATATCGTTACGAAGATGATCACATAGAACAACCACAGCAGGAGCAGACAAGTGGAATTGCGATCGCAACAATGATCCTCGGAATCATAGCAGTTGTATGCATGGTCAGTTGTTGCTGTACGCCAATCGCAATTATCACTGGGATTGCAGCGGTCATTTGTTTTGCGGTGACACCAAAAGTCAGAGGAACAAGAGGAAATAAAGCGAAAGCAGGATTGATCTGTGGGATTATAGGCATCATTGGTTCTGTGATCTTGATCACAGTTTTTGTTGTGAATATTTTGCTTAGTTCGGATTTTCAGAATGAAATGAAAGAGTTTAATACACATTATGATACATATATCGATGAAAATGATGACTCTATATAAGATCATAAGAAGTATGCCATGCTTCTTTAAGGAAGTAACACATTTCTATTGTCCGGCATGCGGCGTGACAAGAAGTGTGATCGCACTGCTGCATTTGGATATTGAGAGAGCATTTTTATGTAATCCAACCGTTGTATATACCGGGGTTATGTTTCTATGGTGTATTGCAGGATGGATGGTAAAGAAACTGACATCCAGAGAGATGAAGAGCATGAAGCCGAGATTGTGGATGCTGATTTTTGGAGCATGTATTTTCTTTGGATATGCGGTGATCAGAAATATACTGGTGTACCAATTTGGATATGATTATTTGGGAGATCTCATTCATTACACAAAATTTAATTAAATATTTGTCACAGATTAAAAGTGCCATCTTTTTTGTAATAGAAAAAGATGGCACTTTTTAATGCTGCCAAAGTAAAAGGTCTATTGCTTGTACTTGTATAAGAACACATCGTATAATAAACATAAAGAAAGAGGTGGCATATGAAAGAATGGAAAGAATATTTATTTAAAGTCAATGGATTTGAAATGACAGTGGTCTATAACGAAGATACGATCCAGAAAGTTTTTCTTCCTTTATTAAAACAATTACAGCAGTTACAAAAAGAAAAAAAGGAACGGATCATTGTATTTATGGCAGCACCGCCGGCTGTTGGAAAGACAACATTATGTGAGTTTTTGGAATATTTATCAAAACAAGATCAAGAGTTTGCAGACATTCAAGCATTAGGATTAGATGGATTTCATTATCACTCTGATTACATTAATTCTCATGATGCGACCGTGCTTGGAGAAAAAGTTCCAATGAAGCAGGTAAAAGGATGTCCGGAAACATATGACACAGAAAAATTAAGACAGAAACTTGAGAAGATAAAAATAGAAGATATTTTATGGCCGATTTATGATAGAAATCTTCACGACGTTGTGGAAGATCAGATTAAAGTTACCAAAGATATCATTTTGATCGAAGGGAACTGGTTACTATTAAAACAAGAACCATGGAAATCTATGCAGCAATACGCAGACTATAAAATCTTGATCCTGGCCGAGGAAGAGATGTTGAAAGAACGTCTGATCTCAAGAAAGGAAAAAGGAGGTCTCACAAGAGAAGAAGCTGTGGCATGGTATCAAAACAGTGACAGTAAAAATGTAAAAAGAGTTTTAAAAAATTCCTGCCGGAAACATTTGAATTTGCTGTTACAAGTGGAACAGGATAACGATTATCTGCAAGTAAAATAATGACCAAATTTTTGCAGGAAAACAGAAGATATTAGTAACAAGTGAAAGCTTGCAACCCACGTATAAATAGAGTATAATAAACTAGATGTGAAAAAGTTAACGAATTATATGGAGGACAAACTATGTTAGTATCAGCAAAAGAAATGTTAAACAAGGCAAAAGCCGGACATTACGCAGTTGGACAGTTCAACATCAACAACTTAGAGTGGACAAAATCCATTTTATTAGCAGCAGAAGAAACAAGATCTCCAGTGATCCTTGGTGTTTCTGAAGGAGCAGGAAAATATATGACAGGATATAAAACTGTTGTAGGAATGGTTAACGGAATGTTAGAAGAATTAAACATTTCTGTACCAGTAGCTCTTCACTTAGACCATGGTTCTTACGAAGGATGCTACAAATGTATCGAAGCTGGATTCTCTTCTATCATGTTTGATGGATCTCACTATCCAATCGAAGAAAATGTTGAAAAGACAAAAGAACTTGTAAAAGTTGCAACAGGAAAAGGAATGTCTATCGAAGCTGAAGTTGGATCTATCGGTGGAGAAGAAGACGGAGTTATCGGTAGAGGTGAATGTGCAGATCCAGAAGAATGTAAAGCAGTTGCAGATCTTGGAGTAACAATGCTTGCAGCAGGAATCGGAAACATCCACGGAAAATACCCAGAAAACTGGGAAGGATTAAGCTTCGATACATTAGATGCAATCCAGCAGTTAACAGGAGATATGCCATTAGTATTACACGGTGGTACAGGAATTCCTGATGACATGATCAAAAAAGCAATCTCTCTTGGAGTAGCTAAGATCAATGTTAATACAGAATGCCAGCTTGCATTTGCTGACGCTACACGTAAATATATCGAAGCAGGAAAAGACCTTGAAGGAAAAGGTTTCGACCCTCGTAAATTATTAGCACCAGGTGCTGAAGCTATCAAAGATATGGTAATCACAAAGATCAAATTATTCGGATCTGAAGGAAAAGCTGACAAATAAGATTTATCATTTCTTGATGAAATTGAATATTGATAATGTAAGAACTCCACAGCGTATGCTGTGGAGTTCTTTATTAATCTTCAGTTTTATCAGGTGAGATGTAGATTTTGTAGATTTCTTCAGTTGTTAGATTAATATTCTGCGAAATGCATTCGTAAAGTGATTGAATGTTGTCAGGTTCTTCTTCCAGTTCGTCAGCAATTTGAATGAAAGATTTTGATTTCTGGATTTTCTTTTTTATTAGTTGAATTAATCGGAAGGTTTCTCCTTCAGCACGCCCCTCAGCACGTCCTTCGGCTAGCCCTTCAGCACGTGCTTTTCGCTTCTCAAGAATCTTTTCTTCCCATTCCTGCATATATTTCACTCCAATCTCTTCGCTGGATTTCACAATATTGACGTGATTCTTAATTTCCTGAAGGCGTGAAGTAGAGCAAGATATTTCTTCAGTAGTATGTTCCATATAGTAAAGAAGCTCCTTTAATTCAGGACTAATATCTTCTGAATTTTTACCATGTGTATTTAGAAAAATTCGCGTAGCACCATCTTCTAATGGCTGACCAGTTTCAGCACAAGTCATTTGAAAAGTATATTGATATAATCCTCTTCCAAACAGATCGAAAGGTGCAATGATAATAGAATAACAGTCTTTCATATTCGAAAAATCTACTTCTCCAGGATCTAATAATTTGGAGTCAATCAGAGCCTGATAAAAACGACTTCTATGAGGAAGATTTTTCGTATTTTCTTTTTGAGCTTCTACATTATAAACAGCATCGGTTTCATCCTCTGCCCATACGTCAAGTCGCACTTGCCGTTTTAGAGGCGAAGTTCGATTTTCGTGTTCAGATTGTGGACGGCCTTTGATGGAGATATCTTCTCCAAGAATAATAGATAATATATTCTCAAATGTCTTAGGATCCTCCATAACTTCAGCAAATAAAAAGCGGTCAAGTAAAGTTAAATCTTGCAGCGATTTTTTATTTTTACTCATAAGTTTCTCCTTTCATTGTATTAGAAAATACAGAGAGTGGCAAGCACTGTTAGATAAGAAAATAAATTAAAAGATAGACAATTAATTACGTACCAGATATACTAAAAATATCTTTTGAATAAAGATATGAAAAAGAGGGAGAGGAGGGAAAATATGCAAGCAATCAAAAAACAATAGTTCACATTACTCCTAATGATCATTCAGGCAGTTATGATCATCTTTATACAGCCAGAGATAGGATCTGTAAGTTTATGTAACCTTATGTTTATTGCAATTTTTGCAGAAGACGAGAGAAATGTATTCTTAAAACTTGCTTTGGAAGATAAGTTTTACTTTTATGTGCAATGCATTGTCATGTATTTGATGACGCTGATCTTTGGACTTATCCTTGCACTGGATCATGGTTCAGGATCTATTACAGTAACAACGAAGGCATTTAATGCATTGCAGATGATCAATATTATCCTAAGGTTTATTATGACATATGGACTGATCGCACAAGAAGAAGACCGAAGAAAATTATATTTTCACAGTGTGCTAATGTTGGTATTCTTTATTCTTACAGCAATTGCATATAGCTAGATTTTACATAAGATCATAAGGAGAGTGGAATGAAACAAAATAAAAAAACAGTCATGATCATTGGATGTATCATAACAATCTGTACATTCATAGCAGCAGTTTTGATCGGCTGGAATCATATGGTCAAGATCACAAAAGGACCAAAGAATGAAAAAGATATCGGATATTATCAATGGAATCATGATCAAATGGATTCATTTTTAGATATTACAACATTTACATATCACGGAGACCGTTATGAGACAGCTGATGGCGGTGGAGATGGAGCCATGAGTTTTGGTTATCTGGAAGCTTCTATGAAAGGCAGAAAACCAGCATTTTGGCTGAAAGAAACGATGAATCAGACAGACAAAAAGATTGTCAAAACCATTTCTTGGTGGAAAGCTGCAGCAGAACCTGTCTATGCACTTTCATCAAACAGTGGCTGTGATATGGTCTTTCTTGATCCAAGTGATAAAGCTATGATGCAGACGGTATTTTGGAAAGTAAAAGACAGACAGAAGCTGGAAGCGTATTATACAAATTTTGATAATTACAATTTTAAACTTACAGAGTCCAAAACAAATGAACGAAAGACGATTTCATCAAAAGAAGCGAAACAGTATGCCAGATTGCAGCAGATTCGAAAAGATGCTCAAAATGTTAAAAAACAATATACCATTTATGGAGAAAGCAAAGATCATATCGCATATGTCGAATTTGATATCATGACAGTTGGTGGGAAACAATATCTAGGAAAAGACGAAGAGTGGTAGGAAAACTCAAGAAAAATTCTCAGAATGTCAAGGAAACCTTGACATTCTTTTTTAATTCGACTATAGTAGTCCTAGATAGGAACACGAGGTGAAAG
>ERZ827471.1145-NODE-1145-length-17343-cov-3.578494_pt1 | contig 17343 bp, 11 predicted proteins | sample MGYA00519772_ERZ827471 | MGnify/ENA primary metagenome ERZ827471 (study PRJEB31778, sample SAMEA3449315) | human gut metagenome | biome: human gut; feature: human-associated habitat; material: faeces | place: United Kingdom | collected 2010/2012 ... | reverse complement strand
TATCTTTCTTATATGAATTTATTTCATATTCTGTTCTATAATCTCTATCTATAATTCCGTAACATTTGAAATTGTGCAATTGTGAACTATTATTCATTGCTTTAGTTCGAGATATAACAGCGGTACAACTTCCACACGGAACTATATAATATGATTTATATATTTCAGAATATAGTTTTGTATCATAACTATTTTGTGTGCCTTCAACAAACAGAACAGGCTTTCTATTTCCCAAAATATCTAATAAAAGTTGCTCAGGTAATTCACTATTTTGTATTTTTTCTAATTTCCATGTATTACCATTAAATTCTTTTACCCACAATTTTTCACAGTTTTTATGAGTTGCTGCGAATTGTGTGTCATGTGTTATATAAATAAAAAAACAATCTTTTCGTTCTGCTTCAATTGCATCCCATAGTCGATTTATTATAGAACGATGCAAATGGATTTCAGGCTCGTCAATAATAATTATTTTATTTTGAGGCACACATAATACTTGTGCTATTAAATATAAAACAACTCTTTCACCATCACTCATTTCCTTCCCTTTGTATTTTATAAGTTCTCCATCTTTATTCAGACTAGCAAGTATTTTCCCATCTTCAATAAGAATATCTCTATGAGGAAAAATCATTTTCCAAATACGTTGCAATTTGTCAGTAACCATTTCAGGTACATTATTATGTGAATATCCATTTTTTTCACGTTGCTTGCAATCTGTTACATATTTTTCCTGTTCATTATTTTTTAATGCAAGCAATGCAGAAAGTACATTTTCATAATCATTAAGCAATGATGATGTGTAATTATATTTTTCACCATCCCACGTCCACCTTTGATCATGACCTAATGCAGGATTCTCACTCCCATATAAAATTAAATTTGTAGCCTGTTCATAACTTTTTTGATTTATATAATTTCCAAATAATAATGAGCGTTGTGCTCCTATTCTATGAGTTCTATTTACATCATTTTGTTCAATCCATGCACCTAAATGACTTTTTCCCGAACCATTCGCGCCTATTATAATTAACGAATGGCACTTGGTCTTATGTTCTTTACAAGAATTATCAATTTCAGGCAATACATATGTATATTCTCTTTCAGATACCATTTTTTATCTCCGTATTATCACTTAATCTTTGCTAACAAATCTACTTTTAATGCCTTCTTCCCCTCCTGAGCTACTTCTACACCCTGGAATTTCGCATAGTTGACTTTTACTCCGTCATCCAAATCAATTTTTATTCTCTGATTTGCAATATGAGCAATGGCTTCATCATAAATCTTCATCTCTGCAAGCTGCTTTGTATACTTGGTTACTGCTTTGGTTGCTTTTGACTTTTCAGAAGCTGACGATGCATTATCAATGGTATACTGCGCACTTTGCATAGCTGTCTCTACATACTTCTGTGCTCGATGTAAGTAATCTGTTCTTACTCTACCAACCGTGTCAGTATCATAACGGTGCATATAAATCAGTGCCTTAAAGCCATTCTGCTTACCACTGTCAAACATCCAGTAAATTGGACGCTTCTGGTATATTTTTAAATGATCTTTATAAAAATCTTTCAAGAAATAGTTGCGGATGACTTCTCTGGAAGTTGTGCCTTTGTTACCTAATGCGTTAGCAATAAAATCAAGATTTTCTTCTAATGAGTCTGCACCATAAACTGTTTTAACAAACTCCACAAATAAACCGACAATATCATCCTCAAAGTATTCATCATCGCATATTGGGATAATGTTATCTCTATCCGCTACGAAAGAAACATATTTGCTGTCATCCCATTCGCCGCCTGCATAAATGAGACCTTCTTCGTCAAGAGAATAACGACCAAACATACATCCCACTACGTAGGAGATGAAACTACGGATATCTCTGGATAAATCCGCTTTGCGAACAGTGATATCTTTATCTTCTACTTTTGGATTAAGTTCATCCTGTAAGCCGTAAATATCAATAAAAATACGGTTCAGTTCTTCTTCATTGGCTTTTAACTGATTAAAACGATCATAACATTTAATCTGCCACTGGTTAAAAGCTTCAGCAATCGTAGAAATTTTGCAAAGCAATGGATGGTGCTGAAAATCCCATGAAGTTTCAAAGGAGTCCCAGTCGGTTTTACATATTCTAATATTTTCTTTGACTACTGAATCAATCTCGGCAATATGATTCTCAGAAATAATAACAGGCATCGCTTCCATATTTCCAGGTTTAAAATGCATAGTTTGATTTATAACCGATGATAATAAATCAAAAAATTTTGTATTAGCATACGCAAGAAAATAAAATAAATACTTTTGATTAAACACAAAAAATGAATTTCCAACATCTGAAAAAAATTTACCTATATCAGAGTATCTGAATGACAGGCTTGATGATGTAATATCTCCCCATGTTATGGATTCTTTCAACTGGTAATCAAGATTTCGAGGATACGATAATTTATTACCTTTACTATCCTTATAATTTTTTAACTCCGCACCATCATTTTTCCAATTTATTACATATTCAAAATTGCCATACCATTTTCTGAAAGAACCACCTTTGTTAATTGGTACAAAATTCACTTGAGATATTTCATTATTTGTTCGTTTGAAATCTATATCTAAAAAAGAAATTTCAAACCATAATTTCAAAAAATAATCTGTATTTCCGCTGCCAATTCCGACCTTTGCAGAACCAAAATCAGAAATATGTTTTCCATCAAATAATTCAAAAATCTTATCACTTACCCAATATGCCACCGGACTTCCCGGAATTTTTGAAAAATAGAACTGTTTTGGATAATGATAATTCTTTTTATTGAAATATTCTTTTTCTTTTTCATCACGGCGTGAATAACAATACTCAACAAGCCTAACTCCAGTCATAGCATGACCAATATTAGATTTTCTATTTACCCATGCAACAATAGGATTATGCCCAACTTTTCCTTCAAATAGTTCTGTCCCAAAATCTACCAATGAAATAAAATCATATTCATTAAGAACATAAGACCTCAATTTTTCAAAGCTAGAAAGAAACATCCATGATGTTGTCGTAATAAAAGACACATATCCATATGTATTACACAAGTCTTTCAAAGCATGCTTAAACATCACCATCGATAAATCAGTTTTTACATCTGAGTAATTATCTTTTACATACTTATCAAGAATTGGACTAAATCTTGAATTGCCTAAATACGGAGGATTTGTTACTACCACATTATATTTTTGTCCCAGATTTCGTGCCACTCTTACCAGTTTTCTCAATTGTTCCTGTGTTTCATCACTTTCAAAATTTTCAAAAGAAATCTGTCCATCGGCATCCAGATCTTCCACAAATTTCTCCACCAATTCCCAATCGCATTCATCTACATTAAGAATAGAACCATACTCTCTGGCATCTTTAAAAGTATTAATCAATCCTTCAATCTGCATCACCGCCACATTTCTTTCCACCTCACTTAAATGCATCCCGAAGAACTGCAGATGATTCCGATTGATTTCATTACTTTCTACAATTGCATACACTTTCGGTTCTGGCTTTCCGTCTCTTCCACGCAGGAATCGTCTATTATATCCACGTCCTTTCATCATAACTGCAAAGTAGGCTAACTGATACGCTCTCTGATCAATATCCAGTCCATGAATATTATGTTCTACAATTTCAAATGCTGCTTCTCGCTTGTCATATCCTGCACTTTCATAGATATCCATCAACACATCGAACATCGCAATCAGAATATGCCCACTTCCCATACATGGATCAATGCAGGTGATATCTGTCGGTTTTAAATTTTTGTATGTAGTACGAATTTCTGCTAGTTTTACATTAACAGCTTCTTCCTGCTCTGCCTCTGGAAGATAATATTTCCATCCGAATTTTTCTGCCGTTGCTTTTTCATCTGTACTTGAATCTACCGCCCTTAAATGTTCAATCCAGATTCGTCCCACTGAATTTTCAACCATATAACGAATTGCCCAGTCTGGTGTATAAATTGTTGTTGCAGCTGGTAATAATTCTTTTGTAATTCTGCTTTTAGACATATTTCCGTCATATACTTGATTATTTAATTCTGTATTATAATATTGGTACAGCCACCCAATAATCTCCACCTGTCCAGTCGGATTGCCTTCTTCGTCCAGTGTAGACACATTAAAATCTTCTTCTGGAATACCTGTTTCCGAATTTACCAGCATATAGATGACATCGTCTTTATTCGTGTAAGAAATACCAAACAGTAATTCCATATAGTTAGAATCTGCTTCAAATAATCCCGGCAGAATATCATGTAACTGATGACACTGTTTCAGGAACAATTTACCGAACATTTTATCCGTATCTTCTGATGTACCGCTCATTTTCCAGTTGATGATCTCTTCTCTTTCCTGTGCTGTCAAATCTAAATCTACATCCAGCGCCTGCGTCACAAGATCTGGCTCCATCTTCCCTTCTTTTTCGGAAGAAAGTACACGAACTCTGTTTGGTAAATAATCATTTACTTCCATAAAACGGATCGCACAGATTCGGTTGAACCAGGTATAAGCGACTTCTTCTACAACTGCTTCAAAACTACGAGATTCAATCTGAGATACCAGCCGTCTTCTCTGCTCACACTGTTTTCTGTTCAAGGTCACTTCTGTTCCTGCAACTGTCTGATATACTTCAAAGTCTGGTCCCTTAGCACTTGGTTTACTACAGGATTTTTCTGTGATACCGAGCATACCTGCTTTATCTGTAACCGAATCTATCAGTTTTTTTCTTGCTTCTATGGCAAATTTCTTTATCGCATTTTTATTCATGTACTACTTCCTCCCACTGGAATATTTAACTTAATGTAATAATCGTATTTTCATCCAGCTCGTTTAATAATTTTTTCTTCATCTCTGCCAGGAACTTATCAATATCCTGCTCATTTTCAATCGAATAGGTTCTCGCACCAGCCACGTGACTGATGGATATATTCTTCCGTTTCTTTGGCTTTGACTGTACTGGCGGTGTTACCGGCTTCGATAGTTCTGTATGTCCGCTACCTGTCTCTGGTGTTACCGGAGGTACAGGCTGGACTAGTTTTGGACGATGTGCTTCTTCATATTCTATAATCTCATCCATACAGCGAAGCTTTAATGTATCACTTTCCAGCTTGATATTTTTAACGGTTGCAATTTCATGGGAATTGTCAAGCTTCTGCTTTAATTCTACAAAAGCATTTATAAATTTATTTCTTAAAATAGATGCAAATTCTTTTTCATCTAATGTATGTAATACTTTTTCCAGATCATCATCCACGATTGGACGCATCTCTTCTGCTTCTTTTTCTAGCAAAGTTACATATTGCTGAACAAATTTCTTTGACAGTTCTGGAAGTTTTTGAATCTGACGAAATGGTTCTTTTGCTGTCACAATTGCTTCCATCTGTGCTACATTATCAATAATTTCCTGCTGACGTACATAAATCTTGCTGCTTTCAAACATCTGAATCTGTTTTTGTGCCCTCTCAAAGATTTTTTTCTGGTCACCATGGAAAAAGTCAAATACAGGTGCTGTATCTTCTGCATCATCTAACAGATCATCTTTTTCCCTGTCTACTGTCTTAAAGAATTCTGCTGGTTCATTGATTGCAAGGAGTTCTTCTAATTGTTTCTTTGCCTGTTCCATTAAAGCTTTACATGGTAAGTTCGGGTTGATACGATATTCAACCATAACATCTGAAAAGGTAGCTAATTTATTCTGTGCTTTATTTTTAAAGGTTTTCATAATAGTGTCATCATCATCACTGGATAATGGATAACCAAAATAATCTTTTATTACTTCTTTGGCAGAACGAATCTGACGGTCGGTTGCTCTTTCCCTGATATCTATCAATAGTTTTTCAACAAATTCACGTTTTGTCAGATAGCGTACTAATTCATCTTTTGTATTAGATAACATAGATAAGCCTTGACTATTGTAAATCAAAGATACCCTTCCCATCTTAAATAGCATGGCAACCAGCCACTGCACATCTTTTGAATTAAATCCGTACGGAGCTACTCCGAATTTATCCTGCAGGGATTTCAGGGAAGTTTTCATATGTCTTGCATTGTTAAGACCGATGACCTGAATCACTTCTTCCAGTGCTAATTTATTCGGTGTTGTATCACTGGTTCCAAGGAAAGAAAACTGTCCATCGCTGCCATTGAATACTGCTGCAATATCAGAAAGTTCCGGTGCTGTCTCCATGTAAGAGAGTTTGTTATACTGCATTTCTACTAACTTTCCAAGTGCTTCGTTGATACGGCTTGCCGGTTCTTTTGCTGAGATATTGGCTTTATCGCCATTAACATAGATCTCTGCATGTTTTAAGGCATCCTCAATAAAGATACGGATACGGTCTTTCTTTTCAATACGTTCATCTTCTTTTGCACGACGGATACTATCAAAGCTTCCTCTTGCACCGGAAGCATTTTTATTCAGGAACTTATAGATCTTGATAGAGTCTGTAATCTCATCCAGGAATGTACTATCGTTCGGTAATTTTACAATCACACTATGTTCCTGTATGGAAAGCATACGAAGAGCAGAATCTGGATAATCCTCCCCATATGGTGTGATGATGGATACTCCGATATCATTGGATTGATTTCCTTTGAAATACCGGTCATCTACTTTCTGGTTAAATGGGAATAAATAACGGCTGCTGTAACGATATTTCTTGTCTGTAAAGATTTCTTCGAAGATTACGGTAGATGCCTCTCCGATAATCTCCCCCATTTCTACCGATTCGTTATTGATAGCATTATTGATTTCCTGCTCTTCATTGGTCAGGAAGATATAGATTTCTCCATTCTTCTGTACCAATGTCTCTCGGATCAGTTTCTTTAAGGATTCTTCGATCTTACTACGGATTTCAATACGGTCATCGTCAATATTGGAGATCATCAGTGTAGTAAGGTTATCTACATTTGCCTTGATCTCCTTGACATATTTAATCATAAACAAAACTTTCAGCAGTTCTACATCAAACTCATCCAGTCTGCTATTGTCTTCTGCATCAGTAATGACCTGACTATGCTGATGGTCAATGAATTTATGTAATGGATTATAGAAATAACTAAACGGTACCAGTACACCTTCCTGGCTGTCTTTTAACCGAATCGCAGACTCCTGAAACAGCGCCAGCATAGAACGGGACTGATCGGATAAATGCTTTCCGCTGGCCCCATGGGTACGCACAGCCGTCAATACCTGTCCAAGCAAATTGAACTGGTAGGGGATAAATGGATAGCAGTCTGCAAAATCTGTTTTGTCTGTATATAATTTCTTATCTGCTGTATCTGCTGTAAATGTGATCAAATTCTTGATAATGGATTCTTTCTGTTCGTATAACAGCTTCAATGCAGACTCTGCAATCTCATTTTTCTCCAAAATACGTTTGCGGATAACCTCGTCCACGTTGGATGCAGACAGGGACAATCTGGTATCAAAACGTCCCTGAATCTTGGAGAAGTCGTTTCCTTTTGTCTTTGTGATAGAGTCAATATCTTCCTGGCTGGTAACGATCACCCATGCTTTTCCTCTGCAGGCAGTTCCCAAATCTTCTACGATGGTCTGGAGATTGAGCATTAACTGGGTATCATCCGCAATATACTGTCCAATCTCATCTACGAGAAAAATTACATGGTGGTTCGGTCCTTTTTTCTCACAATATTCTTTTACCAGAGATACGAATTTTTCAATGCTGAGATCGTATCCACTCTTAGCACTTTTACACCAATTACGGGCTGCTTCTTCGCTCATAAAATCCATCGCGACAATCGTTTTTACAATCTTATCTTGAATCACAGCGAATGCCTGTCTCTTTTTCTCCCACGGTGCCCCTGCAATCTCTTCAAATTTCTCTTTAAACTCTTCAAATCTGCCTTCGTTATCAAGCTGTCGCTCAAATTCTGCAAGATATGGAATAGAGCCACAGTAGCCCTGCATTTCATTGAATACTTTCATAAAGACTTCCACAATGGCTTCTTTTCCTGAACCAACTTTTGCAGAACCTTTAGAATCAATGTTAAAGAGCATGACATCAGAAGAAATCGTTCCGGAATTGGTCATCTTGGCAATCAGCATCGGATCTTCAATTTTCTTCCCATCTGTAAAATACTCGATTGCCCTCTTTCCCTCTACCACACTGTTTTTTAACAGATAAGATAGAATCTTTAAAAAATGAGATTTACCACTTCCGAAGAAGCCAGAGATCCAGACCCCCATTTTGTCGGTGTAATTATTGATTCCCTTTTCGTAGTTATCAAAAAAATCACGAAAGTGCTTTAATAATTCTTTTGTTACCACATATTCGTCCAATTCCTGATATACGTTTTCTTCATCAGACTGACCGACTTTGATTACACCCTTAATGTCACGGTCAATCTGTTTCTCAAACATGTCTTTAATCTGCATTTTTCTTCCTCCGTATCTACACAAGCTGAAATGCCCTGTAATAGTTTCTGGAATCCATTGTTCCAAATAATTTCAAATCTTGTCCACTGTATTCTCCCGGATAAAACATTACAATTGGTACACTGTCCAGTACCTGATGTAAATTGTTCAAAATATTATGGCTTGCAATGATTGGATGACATTTGCCTATTCCTGTCAAAAAAATCACGCTATCTGTCAGATCTTCCTGCAAAATCTTTGAAATGATAAGATTTAATTCGTTTGTCTCATCTAATCCCAATGTTTCTACCAGGCTATCAGCCATATCAAAAAAGCCATTCTCTTTTTCAAGATCAAAGAAGGCCTCCAGATATCCTTCTTCTTCTAATACCTGAATCATCGTATGAAACAGATCAAATTCTATAATTTTAAAGTCTTTATTACCGTTATTAATTCGGTCTTTTAAGTATGTGATATGATTACGCACTTCCAGTTCTGCTCTTGGATCATAATCAAATACATAATATCCGACTTCATTTCCAAGACCTTTATTTTCGCGGAAAGACTTTTCAGATATCTTACTTTCAATCCGGTTCAGTCTTTCTTCCAAACTTAATCTCGCCATCCTTAGACTCCCTTCACTACCTTTAAGTATTCTCCAAGTCCATTTGCAGTCAGCAATTCTTCTGTACGATAATCAATATGAATTGGCTTAATCGTTCTTGGTTTTACACTGCTTTCCAATAATCCTGCCTCAAACATCATTCTGGTAAAGCACTGTTTCAACTTCCGCACTGCAGTATCTGTCCAGCCGGCAACCACCTCACTCTGCATTGCCTTATCTGCAAAAAAAACACTTAAATCCCTGTCTGTGATTTCCTTTTCACCTAATCGAATCTTCTCGTCATATACTTCATGTAAAAACTCAAAAAATAATCTGCTGTCCATTAAAATTGCAATCAGATTTAGAATTTTTGCAGTTTCTACATCACAAGTGATAAATGCCTGCAATACCTTTTCTGGTAACGCAGATACTCTTCGGTATGTTCCATTCAGCACCTCATAAGCACGATATTCTGCTTTCACCTGATAGATATTTTCCTCCCAAGCAACTTTCCGAATATCCGCTTTGCTGTATCCATTCAAGATATACCCTGCTGTCTTTCTGGACTCTTGCAGCCAAAATAATTTTGATGTAAGTCCTGCACTATATTCCATTACTGTCTACCATCCTTTATTTCTTTTTCATAATGGACAATATCTCCAAAATCACAATCTAACTTCTTGCAGATTTTTTCCAGAACCTTCATGGAAACCAGCTCGCTGTTAGTCATCTTCGCTACAGTACTGCTGCTGATTCCCACAAGCTTCATCATTTCTACTTTATTCATATTTTTATCAATCAATAGCTTCCATAATCCATTATATGATACTGCCATATGTATTACCTCTTTACTACTATATAAAATTTATGATTTCCCTATATTTTAAAAATATATTTTTTATTTTTGGGCTAATACTTTCAATTTATAGTATTGTATCATACTGTATACCTTTCTTCAATGAGAATTACAAATGGATGCTTTGCCTTTTCGAATAGTTTGTTTAAAAAGCCAAGCGTATTTCTTTTTAGATTTCTCTTTATTTCTCACTGGTTCTGTCGTAAAACATTTGTTAAACCGTAAATACCTATTATTTCATAAAAAAGAGCGTGCTATAAGTTAGTACCAGATAGGAAAACATTGCAAAAGCCAATAAAATCAACGTCTTTCATGGTGCAAACACGATATGAAATTGAAACAATCAAATACTAACTGTTTCAAAGGGCATTGATATGCAAATATCAGCACCCTTTTCTTATTTTCGTACCATAGGCATCGCAACATGGTATCTAGTAATCTTCTGTTGTCCTCCAAAAAATATATCCAATAAGGTGGAAAATCTTCTATTTTTTCTCTGAGACTTGCGTTTCGAACAAGACATGGCTCTTTTTCATGCGGAAGGCTACGACAGCATACAGGTAAATAAACCGTTCAAAATCAATACTTTTTATTTTTGCAGGAAGAAGTAAAAATCTAGATGTGAAAAGCCCCGTGATTGTATATTCATTGACCGCCATCAAGTCTGGGTACCTCCTTATCAGGTACGGCAACACCATATACGGAAACCCCGAATATCTGAAACACTGCACAATAAAATATAGATATATTAAGTACAGAAAAATCAAATCCTATCCAATAAAATCTCCCTCCCCGTCGGAGCAAAGATAAACTGAACCAGATGGAAGACAAAAAATGTTGTCGTAAATTGATTTTTGATAACATCAAGTACAACTCTAAAAAATGTACGGGTAAAGGTGAAAAAGCCACAGAATTATTCCCTGTATCCATATTTTCAAAGGGAGGCTTTATGATTTCTCATGTGCTGAGCTACTTGCTGGCACGCAAAGAAAAAGTTCGATTTCAAACACTTTCTGGTACACAAAACGGGAGTACAGCTTTTCGATTCGTCCGATGGCTGTACTCCTGTTATTTTTAATTTAGTCGCCAATACTTAGCGACTTCTTAAACTGCTCTATGGAAACAATCAAATATCTTGATATGTAAATAAAAACGAATAAAATAGTTAATTCTCCTGACTGATGGCTGGATTACCACTTGTTTTGTAGATTAAAGCAATTCTTGTATTAATATAGCACTAAATGCTTCTCTAATAATTCGCCTAATTTGCCTTGCGTTATCCAGCTGTTCAACCAAAGCAAAAATTTTTCCTCTCAATTGACATCTATCTACGATTCCCTTTTCGGTTTCATCCAAAGTAGAATACTGCCGTTCAAATTCATTTTCCATAATTTTTTGAATAGCATCTTTGTTTAGCTTTTCGAACTTAATAACGGCATCAAATCTTGAAAAGATAGGCTCTCCAAGTGTAGCCTTGATTTCTTTTTCAGACATATAGTTTGATGTACAAATAATAACTGAATCTTTCATCTTGACGGTAAAATTCCTATCGACATAAATACCTTCGTCGAACAGTTGATAAAAAGCACTATGAAATACAGGGTGAGGTTTATCAAATTCGTCGAACAAAATGATGTTTGATTCTCGCTCTAATAATTCTTTAGCTAAACTGTTCTGATTGTGTTTGCCGCCAAAAATATAGGAGCTGAATTCTTCACTGTGAAGCATTGAAAACTGCTTTCTAAACAACTTTTCTCCTAATGTTGCTGCAATGAATTTCGCACTTTCTGTCTTCCCTATTCCGGTGCTTCCATACAGTAGTATAACGCAAGGCTTGTCATACCGGTGTTTCGCAACATTGTACAGTGCAGCCAATATTTGTCTTTGTGCAAATTCCTGTCCAATAACGGCTTCTGAAAATCCACTCTTAATATTTCGGAGTACGTCAATATCAATAGCCTTGTAATCCTGACTATCTATCTTACAGTTTACACATGAAAGCTCTTTGATATGCCTAGCAATGCTATCTGGCGGGTTCTGCAGATACAGATTGTCGATACCGTACCGTAGCACCAAATTTGTAAAGCTCTCTATTGTCCCCTCTGTTAATGATGGATAATCATCCGAAAAAGCAACAACATCATCAAAGTGTAATATTTCTTCCTTTTCTTCACCCCTGTTACCTTGTACATCAACCTTTACTTTACGGTTTCTTGAATCATCTAAAATTGCAAGGTCTACGATGGACATATAGTTACCACTCGATGATAGAATTTCTCTAAAACCAGATAATCCACCATAAAAAATCTTTACATTCATCTACACACCCCAGCTAAAATCACATCATAAACCTTAATCTGATCCAAACTTATAGATGAATCATCGTCTATTAAATCAAATCCACTGATTTCCTTTTCTCGCTTATCTCCAAATTCCGATTGCATTGTTAGGCTATCAATACTGACTGTCCCAACTTCAACTGCATGATAATCCAAATTCATCTTCACCAAGTCTGATATGAAGTAATTATTGCGAAAAGCCTTTATATTAAATCGTAATACGACTGTTTCTTCAGCACAATCAGCCATTAGTTCATAATAGCCTCTGCCGCTATCCAGCGCTTCATCCATAAGCGCCAGATTTAGAGACAAACCATCTGATACTTCAATTTGACCATTTGTCATTTTCAGATATGGAGTTAACATTTTAAAGTAAGCAAATGACTCAGGATACGGATACGGTTTACAATCACTGAAAATCCTGATGTACGATTTCCCGGCTTTTGTAGCATAATCCAAATAGTCAGTGAGAATTGTATTTTCAATCGCTTTTGTAATTATGGTGTTACCTTCTCTGGAAAAATCAGCATTAGCGGCGGCACCCACCTTGGCAGAAATAATTGAAAGTATTCCTGCAGATTTCTTAGCTTCTGCTTCAGCGCCAACCGCAATTTCGGTTGCCTTTGATACAATATGCTCTTTCTTATCGGTACTCTTTCCACCTTCTAAAATATAAATAAAATCTGTTGCTGAGCCCTCATCAAAATAGACTATCTTAATCATTTTCTTAACTTTCTTTGCCATATCTGCCTCCGCAATTCATTCGACTACTTAAAACTAATTCCTAAATCTGGTTATTTTCGATTATTATACCATATCCCCATAAGCAAATCAACTTCAACATACTATATATTGTGGTATCTATTCTTCACAAAACAATATGTGTTATTCAATAATCAGTCGGTACGCCGTTATTTTTTTTATATTCTAAGAATAAAAAAAATAGAGCGATGACACAATATATCATCGCTCTATCTTCTAATCAATGGCTTTCAATTCCGTAATATTATCCAAATCGGATAAATCCATTCCTTCATATCTCGCAACAAAACTTTCTAAGGATGCCTTGCGCACCTTTAGACTTCCAAGTTTTAATGCCGGCAATAATCCTTTGCGAATTAGAGCATATACCAAATGGACATTAACCCCCAAACATTTGGATACTTCTTTTACGTTATACAATAGCTTTTCATCCATGATGACTCCTCTTTTCTTTATTTTTTCTTCTTTTATAATATGTAAAAATGAACATAACAAAGATTTTGGAATCATTAACATGGAAGAAATACGGAATTCGATTCTTTTTTATATACACATATGTTTGATATTCAATTTTTAATGCTTTGTCTAGTAGTTACGCCATGTTCCAGTTACCCACGGATTGTATTTGTTGAAAAGACCATTTGCACAATTTACTAAATCTTCTTGTAACGCTTCTTCATAAGTATAACTTACCCAGTCCGATTTATAATAAGCTACAGTCAAAAGATCAGTGTCCTCTGCTGTTTTCGCGTTATTATATGTTTCTTTAACAAAATCAAATCTTGTACTGGTAGCTGCCGGATTATACTTTTCAAACTGTTTATCTGGCTTGCTATAATATTTGGAGTGATACTTATATGCTTCTGCATCAGAAAACAGAAAATATTGCATCTGATAACTTGATAAAGCCTGTCCGGAAGAATCCTTTGTAGAAGGATCCATACGATAAACATCTAAGTTATACCACTTTCCATCTATTGAAACTTTTAATCTCGCTCCACCATAAGATTCATTCACATACATGGTTTTAATTCCTGCGCTAGAAAGTAATTCATCCAGGAAATCATTGTAGCCATATCGTGTTGCTTTACCCTTTAAAATACAGTTTACAGTATTCTCTGGCTCATATGACCAGTATTCTCCGTAAACTCTTTTTAAATGATCGCAAGTCCAAATGGTTAATTTTAGGATTTTTTCCTGTGTTGACATGCTATTGTTGATTATTTTTAAAGCCTGTTCTATCTTTGCTTCAGTTGCTTCACTGGCATGATAATCATCTGCAATAACTTTTACATGACACTTGAAAGTTTTCCCATCAACTTTTGCTGTGATAACGGTTGTACCTTTTGCTACTGCCTGCACAGCTCCATGATTCTTACAAGTAGTATCTCTTTCAACCCATGCCACTTTTTTATTAGAGCTGGACCATTTTACAACATTTTTTGCATTATGTAGAACTAAATCAACACCGCTACCAGCTTGAAGAGTAACATTTGTTTTGCTTAACCACATCTTTTTAGACGAAGAATTCGATTTTTTTTTCTTCGTAGATTTCTTCCGCTTCTTCTTAACCGTAACCTTGCATTTCAGCTTTTTCTTGCCTACTTTTGCAGTGATCACAGCCTTGCCTGCCTTGCGAGCTTTGAGCTTTCCGGTCTTTGTAACAGTAACAACCTTTTTCTTAGAAGATTTCCACTTGATACGTTTGGCCCGTTTCTTGCTGATACCCTTCACCTTAAGTTTCTTACTCTGCCCAACTGTCATTGTAATCTTTGTCTTACTTAACTTCGGTTTCGTTGCCGCATTTACTTGGGTTGCCGGGAAGACGGAAAACACCATCATCAATGCCAAAATCCATGCAAATGTCTGTTTAAAGATTCTACTTGTTGCTTTTGTTTTCATAGCAAAAACTCCCTTCGTTATTTAATTTTTCTCGGTCTTTCGACCACTCTTATCGTACCACAACTCTACAAAAAAGAATTTTTGCAAGAAGTTATCCATAGATACGATATGCTCTTTCCCCTTGATTGGAGTTAATACTATTATTATACCATAGACATACACAAAATAAAGTAACGGCTACTACTGCTAGCATAATAAATATCACTATAAGTTCTCCTAAAAAGGAATCGAATTCTTTTTTATCGTTTGTGCAAGCAACTACAGGAGGCAAACACACCAAAGAGATAAAATATACAAACCTCATACTCTCACCGTCCATATATATGCTTGCAAAAAGTATGTTGCAAACTAAGGGTTATCCCTGTCTGCTCTGTATAACAAATATATTAGCCGGAATGAATCAGTCCCCTATAGAAAATAGAGGGTGCTGTTTCTGCCCTCTCATCGCATCTCTTTTAATATTTATGTTTTTTGGATAAACGGCTTTTTAGAGCAAATCTTTTACCACTAAAAAGGAATATTATCCGCCAGCATCTTGTTCATCTATAACAGAGTTACCAATAGCTTTTCTCTCATTTATCATTGGCAAATTCTCATAACCATTTGTATTGTCGTTTTCTATCTGATTCTTATATGAAGGATTTTTCTGACTGACTTTATTCTCTTTTTCGCCATTTACCTTCTCTGTCGATTTTTCCGTTTCATCATTTCTTCTTTGTTTGGAATCGGATTCTTTTTTTCTTGTTTGATTCTCTTCTGTTTTATTGGCTGTTGTTTTTCTCGGAGCAAAGGCTTTGTCCGGGTCTCTTAAAATACGGCATACCGTAGACTGGGAAGTTCCAGCCATCTTTGCTATCTGACGCTGGCTGCTCCCTTCTTTTGCAAGTTCTATGACCAGCTGTACACGTTCTCTCTTTATCTGTCTCTTCTTTTCTCGCTCCTCTTCTCTCTTGGAAGATGGATGAAAATGAAGCATATCTTGTTCCTCCTTTGTGATACATAAGTAATTGATGATAGTCTGATTAGAAAATTTGTATCCTTTCTTCCGGCTTGTGGAAAGATAAGACTTTAGAGATTTTTCACTTAATGGATGCGAAAAAGAGCGATTCATCTTCCTTACTGCCTCATCTGCTTTTTCCTCTCTATACTCTTCCAATATCGTATTAAAAAGGATAAAGCAAAACGTATCCCTGTACCCATCTTCTACCCAGCCTTCTTTTCTGCGGAGTTCTAAAAGTGCATACAAGATATGCTCGCGGTAATCAGCTAAAGCGTATTTTTTAGAGTTAGTAAACGGAATCGGATTCTTTTTGCCGGAGGCAACCTTATCAAAATAAAAGTCTACAACATTAAGACGGTCTTCCTGTAAAAAGGCAAAGTCTCCCCATTTTTTTGCTTTGGAATTATAAGTTCCGGGCAAACGGAAATAACCGGCCATTTTTAAGGAGGCTGCCCGGTCTACACGCAGAAAATTAAGGTAATACTGTTTGCTTATCTTTTCATCTAATTGGTCACAAAGATACGCTGCTGTCTCTTTATAAATATTTTTTAACTTTGCCGCAGATAATGGTTTGATTGCCCACCATAACTGCAGACCACGCCCTGTTTTAACGATAGTGTTTGGAGATGGCAGTTCCAATGAATTATCAAAAAGTTCCCGCAAATAAACTTCACATTTCTCAATCTCATTGTCACGGTCTTTCTTTGAGATACCATATTTATGGCAGTCGATATCAATGACAATGTTATGTAATGTAAACAGATTTTTCTCATTTCTCTTTCCACGTTTTTTCAGACCATTGGCTGTGACATAATAATTTTTCGCATTATTCGCTGTAAAGAAATCCACAGGTAATGCATCCAGGCTTTCTTCTATCCCCGTCTGATAATGATGAAAAGTATAAATCTTTCCTTTCTTATTAGGAATATCGCATCCGATATAAATTTTGGATGTATAATCTCCCTCCGGCGCATAGTGAAGTTCAAAAAAAGAATATAAATCTTCATTTTTCCTACGTCTTGCTTGCTCTCGCTGCTTTTCTTGTTCAAGTATTGCATTGAAATTATTTATATAATGCTGGTCGTATTCTGCGGAAATACTCATATTAAGACTCCTTTCAGCTTTTCTCCTCTTAATATGTAAAAAAAGAAAATTTAAAAAGGCTCTGGAAATAATAACTTTAATAGCTATTATTTCCAGAGCCTTTTCTCCAAGGAATCCGATTCCGAAAGAACTATAACTGTTCGATGTTTTTATGAATTATCTCTTCTATCGCATTTGTAATTTTCCTGCTATAATCACTTATTCTTTCTAATTCTTCTATTTTTTTGATGTACTTTTTTTGGACTGACAACGAAGGAATTTCCAATTCTATTTGTTCAATATCTACCCTGCGTAGAGCTGGTAATCCTGCTGCCACATTAAAACATGCAATAAAGAAAATTGCTCCGACAATCCATTGACCCCATGAACCAA
>ERZ827471.1141-NODE-1141-length-17406-cov-4.190940_pt1 | contig 17406 bp, 12 predicted proteins | sample MGYA00519772_ERZ827471 | MGnify/ENA primary metagenome ERZ827471 (study PRJEB31778, sample SAMEA3449315) | human gut metagenome | biome: human gut; feature: human-associated habitat; material: faeces | place: United Kingdom | collected 2010/2012 ... | reverse complement strand
CGATTACCGGAAGACCGAACTCAAAGGCTTCCATAATCACCATAGGCCAGCCCTCCCATCTGGATGGAAGAAGGAAAACAGAAGAATTCAGATAATACTTCTCAGGCTCATTGGTATATCCTACAAAATGGACACGCTTCTCCAGATGACGCTTCTTCGCGTCTGCCCTGATCTGGTCAAAAAGATCTCCGTCTCCGATGATATCAAGCTCCCACTCCGAATCCTCTTTACAGAACTCTTCAAAGGATTCCATCATCAGATCCAGTCCTTTGGCATATACGAAACGGGTCGCCATGAGAAAACGTTTGGATTTCACATCGCACTTCTTTTCACTGACAAAGCTTCTGGGATTGATTTTTACTTCACAATCTATTCCAAGCTTCTCCATATAGTCCCGCTTATCATAATCACTCAACACAATGTAGCGGTCCAGATTTGGCAGATACTGCTGAAGAAGGTTCTCCTGCTGCCAGAAAACGACAGGCTTCACATGAAGATATCCGTCATAGCAGTTATGCTGCCAGCCGATGGTTGCGGCTTTTAGCCGGGGCGCGATCATGGCAAGTCTCAGGCTTAAGGATGCAGTGGTAAGGATCACGTCATAATCCTGGGAATTGAAATATTCCACCCATTTCTCTCTTGTTTTTTTAGGAAAAATTGCTTCTGCAAGAATGGGATTCAAGCTTTTTTTATTAAACAGACCAGATCTGTCATTGAGCTTCTTCACCAGATAGCGGGCGCAGAAAGCCGGGGTATGATGCTTATTCACGAACTGGCTGTTGTCAATGAAATCCACATTGATATCTTCACTTAAATGATACATGGTGCGGTCTTCACGAAAGCGGTCTTCATAAGTCATGATCGTCACTTCATGCTCTTTCACCAGCTCGTTGGCCAACAGGGAAACCACTCTCTTGGTTCCGCCAAGATCAAAGATTTTTGTTATCCAGATACATATTTTCATGTTATATACCACCCCTGCAGGGGCTTCCTCCTTTTGCGGGATAAATCCTGAAGCATGTAAAAAAGGCTTTCGTATTTTCTCTGTTATACCGTAATTTTGAAATAATCCAGAACACGTTTGCAGTAATTATCTGTTACATTATGAGTCTTTGCAAGAATTGCCTTACGCTGATTCTCATAGTCATCTTTTCCATTTTTGACATCCAGAACAAACTGTTCAAACTGCTGTACATTGTAAATATGTTCTCCTGGCATGTATTCCAGTGGATTTTCAAATACCCATCCTCTGGACTCCGTATAGGCATCATAGTCATCCAGAGTAAATCCAATAGGTCTGTTGAGAAGCAGATAATCAATTGCCACAGAAGAATAGTCAGAAATCAGGGCATCCGAACAGTTGATAAACTCATAAAGCTGCAAGCCATTGTCTTCCAGATCCTGATTTTCCAGGTAAACAATGTTTGTCAGCACATTTTCTCCAAAGTCATATGGAATCTGGAGATAATGCTTCTTAATTACCACAAGTACATGATTATCACGACAGAAATTATTAAAATCAAGAAGCCGCTCCTTATCGTCCAGGATCGGGATATTAAATTCATTGTTCAGCGTTTCCTCATTCAGTCTCTCGCTGCTTGCATGACGGTAGGTAGGCATCCACAGGATCAGCCTGTCACTGTCAGCTGCTTTCAGAAGCTTTTCCTTATATGCTCTTGCGGCGTCGCTTCCCTTCATCATCTGATCGTAACGCGGATAGCCAAGTGCAAGAAGCTTCCTGGAACTGCAGCCAAAGAACTCTTTCTTCGTCTCAATAAACACATCTCCTGGCACCAGACAGTAGTCGAAAAATACCTTGCGGTTGTTCTTGTTCGCCTTGTAGCCGCAGCCATGCCAGAGATTTACAAAAGTCTGACCCTTTCTTGCCATTCCGATCCAGTTAAACGCCTGGGTGTAAAAAATAAAGGCTGAGGTCAATGCATAGCGGTAAGCTGCTGCCCTGCGGATCGTCGTGTTCTTCTTAAAATTGCGAACAAACTTCACATTCTCCGCCTGGTATTTCTTATACTTCTCCGGCTCATGAACAAGCCAGACAAGCTCATATTTTTTATTATATCCATTTGCAACCATATAATCAAAAAGAGCCCGGCAATTGTCTGTAAAATCATCATTTGTCTCAAACAGGATTCTGTTTTTCACCATACGCGGGGGGAATTTACGAAGTCTTCTCACTTTCCAGCGGTCATATAAAGCATAAGTCACATAGCCTTTGAATGTGGTGAACAAAGGTCCTGCGCCCTGCTCTTTCAGGATTTTTGAAAATTTCTTTAGAATTCTCTGTGCTCTTTCCATGGATTTTACCTTTCTTAATATATTACAATCCAGAGCCTGTTTAAAAAAGGCTCTAAATCAGTCCGCATTAATACTCTTTCAGTTTCTCACGAAGCATTGTAGAAGAAGTATCTTTGGTGTAGGGAAGATAAACCAGCCTGGCTCCCAGGGCTTCCATCTCTTTCCCGGTGCGCTCCCAGCGCTCATTTCCCTTCCAGTCATCTCCGATATAAATTTCATCGAAACGGATCTTATCCCAGATTTCTTTTTTATCAAGGGTATTTGTGATGATCACCTCGTCCACATATTTAATAGACCGGACGATCTCAGCCCGCTCTTCCAATGGCACGATAGGTCTTTTATTCTTATAGCTTTCCACAAGTTCATCTGTATTTACGCCTACGATCAGATAATCACATCTTCTCTTAGCATTTTTGATCAGGTTCAGATGACCGATATGAAACATATCGTAAGTTCCCTGTGTGTATCCGATTACCTTTCCCATTTATCCCTCTCCTGTATCTGTTTTTTTCGAAAAAATAATCATAGCACATTGTTTTCTAAATAACTATACCACTCACTTGTCTGTGAATCCGATTGATATAATTATTTACGAAATGATGTACTAGAACCTTTTTGGATGGGTAACTTCTGCTTTTATTTTACTTTATATTCAAATACTCTGCAAGTGCCTCGCAGTAACCTGACTTCTTTGGCATAGTGTGCATTGCAGGCAATAATCTTCTTCTCTCTTCTTTAAAAGGATCCTCTCCCACTGCGATATGGGAAAAATAGTCCTTCAGATCCTCTAAATTGTAAATCTTCTCACCTGGCATATATGCTTCCGGATTTTCAAATACAAATCCTCTTGTATTTCGATAGCTTTCCAGGTCTGTGAGCACATAGCCCAGAGGTCGGTCAAGAAGCATATAGTCTACTGCAATGGAGGAATAATCCGAAATCAGTCCATCCATAAGTCCCACCAGTTCATACAGCTGAATGCCCGATTTCTGAAGCATTTCTTCTGTCACATAACGGATATTGGTATACGCACCTTCATCCAGGGACCAGCCAGACTGAAGGGGATGTTTTTTGATGATCAGAAATATTCCGCATTCCCTTAAATGAACATCCAGTGCTTTCAGCTCCGCCTCGCTCTCCAATGCAGGAAGCTGAAAGGGAAGTTCAATTTCATTCTCTGCGCTGATCAGCACCTCACTTTTTCGGAAAGTAGGCATCCAGATCACGGTTTTCATATCCTTATGGGAAAAAAGCTTCTCCAGTGCCTCCCCACGGCTGACAGATGGATGGAGCATCCAGTCATATCTTGGATAGCCAAGGGCAAGAATCTTCTCTTTCTCACAGTTCCAGTAACGGGATTTTGTTTCCACAAACACAGGTCCCGGCACCATGGCATGGTCAAAATGCATCATGCTTTTTCCTGCAGGCGGCTTGTTGTCTTTGGCTGCATCCTTATAGCCGCAGCCATGCCACATGTTCACTGTGGTCTGCCCTTTACAATGGTAAAAATTCAGGTAAGCTGTATTGTTTGTATAGAAAAAAAATCCTGCAACAGCACCATAATAATAAGAAAGGGGGCTGGACCAGCCATATTTATTCTCTGCCGTTACAAATTTAACATTCTTGCATTTCAGTTTCTCACATTTTTTCTTATCGGAAACCATCCAGATAATCTGATAGTTCTCATTTATTTTATTCTGAATCAGATATTCATAAAAGGCCCTGGGATTGTCTGTCATGTCCTGCATGGTACGGTTTTTCAGCACAATGCAGTTCTGACGGAGCTTCCCGTGATTCCCGAACCATTTTCCCACCATGGCAAGCTCCGCTTTTGAACAAAAGCGGCCCAGATAATAAAGAACACTTCCAGCCAGACCCTCTTCTTTTATTTTCCTTTTAAGGGAATCCTTTGTCATCTCTTACCCTCGTTTCTATAATTTGCCTGACAAAAATTACGATACACCAGAGCCTGTATGAAAAAGGCTTTCTGCAATTACATCTCAAAAGACGATTTCTCTGGAAAAATCACTTCAAAGCTTCTCTGAATTTCTTTCTTCTGCTTCTCAAAATCACCCACATTCACATCATCATTAAGGCAGATCATCTTACACGCCTGTCTGCGAATGGTATGGTGGATCTGCTGATCATGTTTTCCTATGGTATAAAATCTTCCAAGCTTCGGTGACTGGGGCGTAAATTTCCCTTCCATGTACTGCCAGTATTTCATCACGTACTGGTTCACATCGAATACTGTGCGGAAACGATTCTTACAAACCTCATCCAGAACAGCACCCTCTTCGTCCCATACTTTCCAATAGGTTGCTTTCAAAAAAGGACTTGGAAGATGTGAATATTTAAAACTGGAAAATTCACGATAAGGCAGCATCAGCACATTGCGGAAGAGCATTGCTCCATAAGCCGGGCTAAACCATTTTTTTGCCTGCTTTTTGATCACTTCTTTTTTATTATAATGCATATTGACAAGAGCTGCATCATTCATAAGAATATTGGCAAAAGGGTTGCGGATATTGTCCTGCACAAGGGCGGTCTCAATACAGCAGTCACAGGGAAATCCGTTTTTGAAAAAATCTTCCGGTCTCACGGAATCAATGAGAAACATATCATCATTAAAAAAGACAAAATGCTCTGACAATCCTTTTATTCGGTGAAGATTCAGTTCTATGGAATTAATATTAAAGGTAGGAAGATAAGCAGGCGCCATAAAATCCGCATGCTTTACAATCTGAATCTTCTCATGAGCTGTGTTCAGCCACTTTGGAACATGTCCCCATGTGACAAAATATATTTTATTTACCCAGGGAGCAAATTTCTCCACACCGCGGAACCAGTACTGGAGATTGTCCCAATCGCGGTATCTGCTCTCCCCGGCGTCAGTTCCCCTGCCAGGCTGATATTCCCTGCGCTGTGCCAGCCAGTCAGGGTCACTGCCGTCCACCCAGGTGAGCACAAAATCTATTTTTTCCATTCCTATTCTCCTGCTCTTTAAATGGTTGCGGTCTAGAAATTGTGACGCACATCTTGCAGAAAGCCTTTTTCAAACACGCTCTAAAGCTTTCTCAGTCAGCTTATCTGCCATACAGAAGCATCAACTTCTGCCCTTCCTTATGGATGTCAAATCCTGCTTCTGCCAGCCTTCTGGCCGCTTCTTCTCTTTCGATTCTCCCGGCTTCCTTCATCTTAAATACAGTTTTGGCCCATTTCTCCGGGCTTTCTGCCAGGGAAATCATCGTCACATTTTCCCGGGAGAGTACTGCTTCTCCTGTGATCTGGTCTGAAATCACACAGGGCAGGCCATTGGCCTGAGCTTCCAGAAGAGTAAATGGAAGTCCTTCAAATAAAGAAGGAAACAGGAAAACATCCATGGCGCTTAAGTACCGCTCCACGTCCTGACATACTCCCGTAAATATGATTTTATCCAGGACACCCGCCTTTTTAGCCTGCTCCTGGATCTGTTCCTTTAATTCGCCGTCACCAATAAGGCAAAGCCTTGCAGCTGGCTCTTTTCGTTGGATTTCATGAAAAATACGGAGAATGGCCTCATGATTCTTCTGAACCTGAAACCTGCCTACATGCCCTACTACCAGGGCATCCCCGGAAATCCCCAACTTCTCTCTGATTTTCCGCCTGTTTGACTCTGAAAAGCCATATTTATCTGTCTCAATTGCGTTTGCAACCAATGTTACTTCTCCCCGTTCAAAAGCCTTATCTCCGAACAGCCATCTGCCTGCTTTTTCGGAACAGGCAAACTTCTCATTCACATAATGCTTTATTCTGGGACGATTCATGCCATCCATCAGCTTACGCACAATTCCCGGTGCTGAAGCGTTATGGGAATGTGCGATCACCTTTCTCACTCCTGCCTGCTTCGCCAGGCGAAGTGGTACGATATTGGCTGCTGAAAGCATATTCACATGCACGACATCGTACTTCTCCCGGGAAAGGAGCTTCCGAAAGGCCTTTATATAGCCAAAGTAATCTTTTTTTATATTGGGAACATAAAAAACCCGTCCACCAAGCTCCAGGATTTCTTTCTCATAAGCAATCGTTCCATACATGGATACAAAATCAAAGGATACTCCCTGTCTGGCCAGTTCCCTGAAATAATTCATTACAAATGCTTCCATACCGCCAGGATTATTTCCCAGCCCTACCTGCAGGATTTTCATTTTTCACCTTCTAAACGCTTTATCAGCTTGTCATATCTGGAAACTTCCCGGGTTAATTCCTTTTTCATGATCAGCCACCTATCATTTTACTGTATTGCTCAGAGATCGGATCAATGTCGCCGTATGCGATCAGCTTGCCTTTTTCCAGAATCATGGCCTTATTGCAAAGGCGCTGTACCTGTTCCAGAGAATGGGATACAAAAAGGACGGTAACACCTGAGTCAAACATACTCATGATCTTCTTTTCACTTTTTTTACGGAACTTGGCGTCACCTACGGAAAGGACCTCGTCCAGGATCAGGATCTTCGGTTCTACTACTGTGGCAATGGAAAAGCCAAGTCTGGATTTCATACCGGAGGAATAATTTTTCACCGGAACATCCATGAATTTCTGAAGTTCAGAGAATTCTACAATCTCATCATATTTGCTGTCAATAAATTTCTTGGTATATCCAAGCATGGCACCATACAGGTAAATATTCTCTTTTCCTGTATACTGCGGGTCAAAACCAGCGCCAAGTTCCAGAAGGGGAACCATTTTCCCATGTTTGTCCACATGACCCTCTGTAGGCTTGAATACACCGGAAATCACCTTAAGAAGAGTACTTTTTCCAGCTCCGTTAAGACCAAGGATACCTACACGGTCTCCCTTTTCCACGCTGAAGCTTACATTCTTCAAAGCCCAGAATTCATTGTACTGGATTTCTCTCTTAATGGTTTTAAATATATAATCTTTTAAGCTGTCAACCTTCTCACGGCTCAGGTTGAACTTCATGCTTACGTTATCGACTTCAATGGCTGTCTTGCTCATATTTTCTCCTTAACATGTTCCTGTAAATGGTAGTTTAGAGCGTGTTTGAAAAATACTTTCTGCAGGGAATGATTTTTCAAACAGGTTCTAGATGTACAGAATAAAATTATCCTGTTTTTTCTTGAAGCATACAAGTCCGATGATGGTGATTACTACGCTGAATGCAGCTGCATAAATTACATATGGCGCATACATAGGCTCTCCGAAGATTGCAGATCGGAAAATCTGAATGGTACAGTACAGAGGATTGAACTTCAGGATCCATGCCCAGCCACTCTTCAGCAGCTTGCTTGGATAATAGAAGATGGCACATGTATACATGATCAGCATCAGGGCAACAGACCAGAGGTACTCAATATCTCTGAAAAATACACCGATAGTTGCAAGGAACATTCCACTTCCGTAGGAAAGGATCAGAATGATGATCAAGGCAACCGGTGCCTGAAGCAGATAAATAGTCGGTTTCACACCCAGGATCACGCCTACAATGGCAAGCACAACCAGGGAGATCAGAAAAATAATATAATTATAAATTACAGTTGAAAGTGGATACAGATATTTCGGTACATACACTTTCTTGATCATTGCTGCATTGGACCGGATGGATTTCAGCGCAGCTTTGGTTGCAGAGGAATAAAAGCTGTACAGAAGACGTCCGGAAAGAATGTATACAGGGAATGTTTTGTCCGTGTTTCCATACAGGGTTCCGAAGACAATAGTCAGTACCACCATGGAAAGCAGTGGTTCTAGCATGGACCACAAAATACCAAGGTAGGAACGACGATATTTCAGCTTGATTCCTTTTTTGACCAGCTCACTTAACAGGAACTGATACTGTCTGAGATTATCTAAATATTTCTTCATATTCACTCCATTATATTTTGAAAAATTTGGCTTTCTGTTTTATCCAAAGCATTCGTATATAAACTTCTCTTTAAAAAAAGCCAAACTGTATTGTAACATACTCTTTCGCAGGTTGCAATATTGCGATTTAACCTGGAAGCGATCAATCATTCCAGATTCTTACTTGCGTCTACTGCCATCTGGTAGGCTTCTGCATAAGAAATTCCAGTCTTTCTACAGATTTCCGCCAGGCTTTCATACTCCGGATAGCATTTCTCTGCTCCTTCTGAACCGCAGATTTTCACTTCCACCTCACCGAAGGGAATCATTACTTTCCGCTTTCTCCGGGGCAAAATCGTGCGCTCCATCCTGACCCTGCGGATACCAATACTGGTAGTTTCTGCAAAAATCAAAGCTTCCATTCCCGGGACATCTTCTTCCTTACAGATTACGGTAAGAAGCCATGCAGGACGGTTTTTCTTCATATATACAGGAGTATAATGCACATCCCTTGCACCGGCCTCAAAAAGCTTCTCCATGACAAAGCCAAGTACTTCACCGCTGCAGTCATCGATGTTTGTTTCCAGCTTGTAGATGTAATCCGCGCTTTCCGTAACACCGGTCTGAATTTTGGCAGCAGCTTCCCGATTGAAAATTTCAGCAGTTTCATTTGCCGCACTTTCATTTCCTGCCGGAATTCCCACCGCTTTTTCCGGTTTATGGGATTCTTCCGGGTGAATCAGCATTGCACGCAGGATTCCCGGGCACTCATACGTCCTCTTGCCAGCTCCGATACCTGTTTTCTCAATTGCAAAGGTCTCCGGTAATTTGCAGGAAGTACGTACTGCTGCCACAATTGCCGCACCTGTAGGAGTTACCAGTTCACCCTGTACCGGAGTGATCCGCAGATTCAGGCCACACTGCTGTACAATATGGGTTACCGCTGGAACCGGAACTGGTAAAATGCCATGCTGGCAGCGGACTGTACCCATTCCTTCGCATAATACAGGTACAATGACCTCTGTAATTCCAAGATTGTCCAGGCAGACTGCCACGGACAAAATATCTACAATGGAATCCACAGCTCCAACTTCGTGGAAATGCACCTCCTCCACCGGAACATTGTGGGCTTTTGCTTCTGCCTTTGCCAGAATCTGAAAAATTTTAAGGGCAATACCTCTGGCGCTGTCAGTCATCTTTGTGTCATCAAGTATCTGACGGATTTCGTTCATGCCGCGGTGTTTGTGATGACGATGGTACTCGTGAGTATGTGCTGCTGTTTCATCTCCATGATTATGTCCATGTACTGCCACATTCTTTTCTGCTGCCTCATGGCTATGCTCATACTGGTGATTATGTTCTTCTGCCCCATGCTTATGACTGTGATCATGTCCATGCAGATACTCCATATCATGATCATGTCCATCTATCTCTTCGTTCAGAATTACATCGAAATCACAGGCATCAATCCCGGATTTCATCACCCGATTTACTTTTATCTCAAATCCCTGCACTGGAAGACTTTCAAGTACATCCTCCAGCACCTTCTGATCTGCTCCCAGATCCAGCAGGGCTGCCACTGTCATATCGCCACTGATTCCGGAATAACACTCCAGATATAATGTTTTTCCCATAATTCTCCTCGTTACAAATTTGTCAAATTGCTTTTCAGACACGCGCTAGAGCATGTTTGATTTTCAAACAAACTCTAGCTTTGTCTCTTACTTACCAAGCGCCAGCCGGTTCATCTGCGTTGCCAGATATCCGGCTCCATATCCGTTGTCAATATTCACTGTGGCAATTCCATTGGCACAGGAATTGATCATGGTCAGAAGTGCTGATAATCCATGGAAATTCGCTCCATATCCCACAGACGTAGGTACTGCGATCACCGGTCTGCTCACAAGACCTCCCATAACGCTGGCAAGAGCGCCCTCCATGCCAGCCACAGCCACAACACAATTAGCATCCTGAATGATCTCCAGCCTGGAAAACAGCCTGTGCATTCCACTTACACCAACATCATAAATTCGTTCCACGTAAGTTCCAAAATATTCTGCAGTCTGTGCTGCTTCCTCGGCCACCGGAATGTCTGCAGTGCCTGCGGTACAGACAGCCACCTTTCCCTCATGAACCTTATCTGGCTTCTCTATTTTCAGGATTCTGGAAACAGGGTCATACTGAGCTTTCGGAAACTTCTCCTTCACCAGCTCATACTGTGCCTGGGAAGCCCTTGTTCCAAGTACTTCTCCCTCTTCCATATATAAACGCTCAAATATTTTCAGCAAATGGGCATCTGCCTTATTGCTGCAGTAAATCACCTCTGCGAAACCAGTGCGGGCTTTTCTCCCCGTATCCAGCTTGGCATAATCCATTTCCTTGTAGCCATCCTGTCGAATCAGCTTTCCTGCTGCTTCCGGAGAAAGTCCTCCCATTTGCACCTGGGCAAGGATTTCTTCTAATGTCATGTACAAATCACTCCATTTCCTAAAACGTGTTTGAAAAAGGCATTCTGCAAAATGTGCGTCACAATTTGCGGGAATGTTTTTTCGAACAGGCTCTAAAATGCAACACAATTATAACGTTTTCTTCTCTTTTATTCAACAAAAAAATCCTGCCTCATTTTGCTGAAGCAGGATTTCTATGCATCGCGAAGCGTGTTACTTGTCACGGAGCGAACCGTAACGGATTTCTTCCAAAGCCGGCTGTTCTGAGCGTAATCAGCGCTCCCAGGACGTCTGATTATGTTTTATTTCGCTTTGGCTGCCTTTTTATCTCCAAGGAAACCAATAGATGTAACACAGATCAGTTTATCGAAGATCATAAACATAGCTGGTAAGATAAACAGTACAACTACCATACTGATGATCGCACCACGGGCAAGCAATGTACAGATAGAACCGATCATCTCAACCTGTGAATAACAGGAAACACCGAAGGTTGCTGCGAAGAAGCTGAGACCACTGCTGATAATGGACGGCATGCTGGTCTTATGGGCAATGCTGATGGCTTCCATCTTATTCTTGCCGTGCTGTCTCTCTCTCTGATAACGGGTAGTCATCAGAATCGCATAGTCAACAGTCGCACCCAGCTGGATAGCACCGATAACGATGCTTGCAACGAACGGAAGGCTGATTCCCTGATAGTACGGAATAGCCATATTAACAAAAATCGCAAACTCAATAACCGCAACCAGAATGATCGGAAGGGAAATTGATTTAAAGATAATCATAATGATCAGGAAAATGGCACCGATGGAGATTACATTTACACGAACCAGATCGGCATCTGTGGTATCCTGAAGATCCTTCATAAGCGGTGCCTCACCGATTACCATTGCTGTATTATCGTATTTCTTTACTATTTTATCAATTTCTGCAAGCTGGGCATTTACCTCATCTGTAGCAGAACCATATTCAGAGCATACAAATGCAAGCTCATACTGATCTCCTTTGAAAATCTTCTTCAAATCATCCGGGATCATAGACTCCGGAACGGTAGGTCCGATCAGGGAATTCATACCCAGACTCCACTTCACACCCTCAACCTTATCGATATCATTTAACATCTGCTGTTTCTGCTTGGAGTCCATATTCTTATCCATCATAATCATATGGATATTGCCTACTGCGAAAGTTTTCTCCAGCTCATCATTGGCAATGTTGCAATCCAAAGTGGATGGAAGAGATTCTGCAATATTATAGTAAATCTTTGTATGATTGTTTCCATAAATAGCCGGAAGCAGAAGCACCAGGAAAATCACAGTCCAAAGCTTATAATGCTTCGTAATAAATGCAGATGGTTTATCCATTCTGGCAAAAAGCAGCTTATGCTGTGTCTTCTCAATGGGCTTGTCAAAAAACAGAACCAGTGCCGGAAGAATGGTTACACAGCAGATAACACCAATAATAACGCCCTTTGCCATAACAATACCAAGGTCACGTCCAAGAGCAAAGGTCATAACACAAAGTGCAACGAAGCCGGCTACTGTGGTAACAGAGCTTCCAGCTACAGACTTAAAAGTATTGGCAATGGCATGCCCCATGGCACGGTCCTTTTCTCCAGGAAACCGCTTCTTATTTTCCTCGTAGCTGTTCAGAAGGAAAATGGAATAATCCATGGTAACACCCAGCTGAAGTACCGCGGTAAGTGCCTGCGTAATATAAGAAGTCTCGCCTAAAATAACATTGCTTCCCAGGTTGTAAAGGATAGCAAGTCCGATACTGAGCAGGAACAAAAACGGAACAACAAAGGATCCGCTTGTCAGCTCCAGAACGACCAGACTAAGTACTGCTGCGATCACAACGTAAATCGGCAGCTCCTGCATGGCAATGTTTTTAATATCTGTAACAACTCCTGTCATACCACTGAGGAAGCACTGCTCGTTGGCAATCTTACGAAGTTCTGTGATAGCTTCCATAGAAGTATCTGAAGATGTGGTATTATCGAACAGAACCAGCATCATGGTTGCATCGCCATTTATAAATACCTTTCTGTACTTCTCAGGAATCATCTCCACAGGAAGGGTGATATCCGCCACATCATCATACCAGAGAACATCCTTTACATGCTCTACTTCGCTGAACTTCTCTTCCATCTTCTGGACATCCTTCATATCCATATTCTCCACAATTACCATGGAAAAGGCGCCCATGCCAAACTCATCCACCAGAATATCCTGACCTTTTACCGTCTCAAGGGTATCCGGCAGGTAACTTAACAGATCATAATTTACTCTCGTCTCTGCGATTCCGATCACAGACGGGATTACCAGCAAAAGTCCGATCAAAAGCACCAGGACCTTATGCTTGGCTATCCATTTTCCTACTTTGACCATTGATGTCATCTCCTTAAATTCATTTCTTTCGTACTATAGTATAACCTAAAATGACCAATAGTCAATATTATTTTTATCAAAAATGAAAAATAGTCATTTTTCTCAAAATCCGATCAAAACGCCGACGATTTTTACCAAAAATGCCGCAATCCAGGCGATCACGCACTGACCGATCACCACTCCTGCTGCCCATTTTCCGCCAAGCTCACGTTTCACAGAAGCGATCGCGGCTACACAAGGCGTATATAAAAGACAGAAGGTAAGAAGGCACACTGCTGCCAGCGGAGAAAGCACATCTACCAGTGCCGCTGTGCTTCCAAATAATATGGACAATGTGGAAACCACGCTCTCCTTTGCCATAAAGCCTGTTACAAGGGCTGTGGAAAATCTCCAGTCCCCAAAGCCAAGAGGCTTGAATACCGGTGCAATAAATCCGGCAAGTACTGCAAGAATACTGTCTTTGGAATCTGTCACAATATTCAGATGTAGATCAAAGGTCTGTAAAAACCAGATCACAATGGTTGCCACAAAAATAACAGTAAAGGCTCTCTGAAGAAAATCCTTTGCTTTTTCCCAAAGAAGCTGGCCAACGTTTTTTGCACCTGGAAGACGATAATTAGGAAGCTCCATTACAAAGGGAACTGCTTCTCCCTTAAACATGGTTTTTCCAAAAATCAGTGCCATCAGGATTCCCATAATAATTCCGCCGAAATAAAGTGCTATCATTACCAGTGCACCGTATTTCGGGAAACAGGCAGCTGTAAAGAAAGCATAAATCGGAAGCTTTGCCGAACAGCTCATAAAAGGAGTAAGGAGGATAGTCATCTTACGGTCACGCTCAGAAGGCAGGGTTCTGCTTGCCATAACGCCGGGAACTGTGCATCCAAAGCCTACAAGCATTGGGACAATGCTTCGTCCGGAAAGTCCAATCTTTCGAAGCAGCTTATCCATTACAAATGCCACTCTGGCCATGTAGCCACTGTCTTCCAGAAGTGACAGGAAGAAAAACAGGGTGACGATAATCGGCAGAAAGCTGAGCACACTTCCAACTCCATTGAAAATGCCGTCAATTACAAGAGAATGAAGCACATTATTTACGTTCCATGCAGTCATTGCCTGATCCACCACTGCAGTCAGCCAGGTAATTCCCATATCCAGAAGATCCGAAAGACCCTTTCCGATCACGCCAAAGGTCAGCCAGAAAACCAGAGCCATAATACCTGCAAAGCATGGAATGGCTGTATATTTGCCTGTAAGTATTTTATCCATCTTCTGACTACGCAGATGCTCCTTGCTCTCATGAGGCTTAATCACGGTCTCAGCACAGACTTTTTCAATAAAATCAAAGCGCATATGGGCAATCGCTGCGGACCGGTCAAGCCCACGCTCTGTCTCCATCTGCTTTACAATATGCTCCAGGGTTTCTTTTTCATTCTGATCCAGTCCAAGCTTTTCCAGGATCAGTTCATCCCCTTCTGCAAGCTTACTGGCTGCAAAACGCACCGGAATATCTGCCTGCTGTGCATGATCCTCAATGAGATGCATAATTCCATGAAGACATCTGTGAACGGCTCCGCCGTCATCGTTTGCATCACAGAAATCCAGTCGCTTTGGTTTTTCCTGATATTTTGCCACATGAATGGCATGTGCAACCAATTCATCAATACCTTCATTTTTTGCTGCGGAAATAGGTACAACCGGAATCCCCAAGGCCTCCTCCATCTGGTTCACACGCACAGAACCACCATTCTGCCTTACTTCATCCATCATATTCAATGCCAGTACCATAGGCACATCCAGCTCCATCAGCTGCATAGTAAGATAAAGATTTCTCTCGATATTCGTGGCATCCACAATATTGATAATTCCCTTAGGATGCTGCTCCAGAATAAAGCTTCTGGTTACGATTTCCTCGCTTGTATAAGGAGACATGGAATAAATTCCCGGCAAATCCGTCACCAAAGTATTCTTTTTCCCACGGATAATACCATCTTTACGGTCTACTGTAACTCCCGGAAAGTTGCCTACATGTTGACTGGAGCCGGTTAACTGATTAAACAGGGTTGTTTTACCGCAGTTCTGGTTTCCTGCCAGCGCAAAGGTAAGAAGCTCACTGTCAGGAAGGGGATGCTCATCTGCTTTTTCATGATATTTACCTCCCTCGCCCAGACCTGGATGAGGAATCGCCCTGACACGGCTTCCTCGTTTCTGCTCTTTTTCATCCCTTACATTATCAATCTGAATCTGGGCAGCATCTGCAAGACGCAGAGTCAGCTCATAGCTATGTATCCTGACTTCAACAGGATCACCCATAGGTGCATATTTTACCATGGTCACGTCAGCCATGGGAATGATTCCCATATCCAGGAAATGCTGCCGCAGGGCACCCTCTCCTCCTACTACTGTAACTGTGGCGGTTTTCCCGATGGGAAGGTCTTTTAATGTCATATGTACTTGTCCTCTTTTCCCATATGTAAGATTTTTGCTGCTGTTCAAAACTAAACAGCAACAAATTTTGATAAATTCCATCTGCTAATGATAAATTTTATCATTAATGTTACAGGAGTTAGTTTATTCTAATATTGTCAGGATGTCAATATTATTGAGAAAAATTATTGACAATTTTCTCATTATCTGATAAAGTTACGAAACAAGGTTTCCCTGTGAGGGAGTAGCAAGCGTGTTATTCACACGTGGCAAGTCAACACACCGGCCGACAGCTGTTAGGAAGTAATGCTTTGGTCTGGCTTGCATTAAATTGCGAGACTCATGTATAACTGGTGCTATACATGGAGTCTGTCCTTTTATAAGATTGTTGATGACCCAATATATAGCGATGGTTATATATCGGGTCTTTTTTCATGCTTTTTAGAGCGTGTTTGAAAAATCATTCCCACAAATTGTGACGCATATCTTGCAGAAAGCCTTTTTCAAACACGCTCTAGTTAAAATATGGAGGAAAGTAAAAATGAGTTACAGCTTTGTCTTTTTTCTCAACAGCGCTCTTCTGGGAGTTGGACTTGCGATGGATGCGTTTTCTGTCTCTCTTGCCAACGGCCTTCATGAGCCGAAAATGAGAGTCCGAAAAATGTGCGGTATTGCCGGGATTTTCGGCGGATTCCAGGCCTTTATGCCCATGGCCGGCTGGCTATGTGTCCATACCATTGTGGAATCCTTCCGGTCTTTTGAGAAATTTATTCCGTGGATTGCATTAATCCTGCTGGCTTATATCGGCGGTTCCATGCTGATAAACGGCATCCGGGGGACTGGAGAAGAGGAAGAATTTTCAGGGATTGGTCTTAAAGCACTTTTTATCCAGGGAGTTGCCACCTCCATTGACGCTTTGTCTGTAGGCTTTACCATCGCCAATTATGACTGGCTGATGGCTCTTGTCTGTTCTGTGATCATTGCTGTGGTTACTTTTTTTATCTGTATGACGGGGCTTTCCCTTGGAAAGCGCTTTGGTACAAGGCTTTCCAACAAAGCAGATATTTTAGGAGGCGTGATCCTGATTGCAATCGGCCTGGAGATTTTCATCAGCAATGTACTTTAACGTGTGTATTTATCATAAAAAAGCTTTTATCTGTCCAAAGGGAACGGATAAAAGCTTTTTTTAATGTAAGTCCAATTAACGAATTATAATATATCCGCAGTAAACCAGATAAGTCAGAGCCATAATAATCCCTTCTTTACGGCTGATTTTTCTTTTTGTTCCTGCAAAAAGCCACACAAGCACTGTGAATATCATAAGGATAATAATATCGATGATATTTTCTCTAAGCAAGGCAACCGGGCTGATGGTTGCTGAAATTCCAAGTACCATCAGAATGTTAAAAATATTGGAGCCTACCGCATTTCCGATTGCCATATCCACTTCATTCTTTCTGGCCGCAACTATAGAGGTTACAAGCTCCGGAAGTGAGGTTCCGATGGATACAATGGTAAGGCCTACCAGGGTCTGGCTCATTCCAAGCTCGATTGCAATTCTGCTGGCAGTATCAACGGTCAGATCACCTCCAAATGCAATGGCACCGGCTCCTACGATGAGGAAGAGGATGCTTTTTGCATATGACAGTTCTTTCGTTTCGCAGGCCTCAACACCTTCTATCTCAACCTTCTGTCCTGCCGCTCTGGCCTTCATTGCACTTTGTACCATTGTGAAAATATATGCAGCAAATATAATAAGAAAAACAATTCCGTCTATATGGCCAAGTGTCATTCCTGTTTTATCACCTATGCCAAGGATTCCCAGCACAAGCAGCAACAGGGCACATCCAAAGGACAAGGGAATATCTCTGATCAGAGTTACCTTTTGTACCATGATGGGAGTCAGCATGGAACAGACACCGATTACAAACATCAGATTAAAAATATTAGAGCCTACCACATTGCTGACTGCAAGCTCATTATTCTGC